>Ga0180009_10002141_pt1 | contig 23406 bp, 27 predicted proteins | sample OS_PC_MetaG_FD_123537 | JGI IMG/M metagenome (GOLD analysis project Ga0180009, IMG submission 123537) | Groundwater microbial communities from the Aspo Hard Rock Laboratory (HRL) deep subsurface site, Sweden - OS_PC_MetaG | ecosystem: Environmental > Aquatic > Deep subsurface > Groundwater...
AGCGCCGCACCAACAACAGCTACTCCGTGGCTCCGTGCCTCCGTGGTGAGCTTCTGAGGGTTTCATGTCCGGCGAGCGTGTCGCGCTCGTGGCCTCTCCGCCGAGCGTTTCAAGCTGATCGGTACTCTAGGGGCTAGAGCTAGAAGCTGGACCGTTGCCGGCGCCTACCGATGCGTATCCGCGCAACAACGAAATCCCGTGGAATAATCGCGATAGGACGGGTCGTGACCCACGGTCCGGTAGCTGCAGCCCTCACCCAACGTCGTGGCGTCGAGGTAGAAGCCGCCGCGCATGACACCGGATGGGTCGTCGATCCATTCGTGCAGGTTGCCGACCATATCGTGGACACCGTAGCTGTTGACGCATCGGCCAAAGACCCCGGTGCGCGCAAGCGAGCCGGGAACCCGGTCGAGCCGCCTGTCATTCATGGTCTGGGCGCCGTACTCGACGCGGTCGTAACCGAACAGCACCGCGAGCGGCGCCACGCCCCGATCGTTGCAGTAGCCCGCCCGACGCTTGATGCCATAGGGATAGGGGGTCGGTTCGGGGCCGCGGCAGGCTTTCTCCCATTCACCGGAGGTGCAGAGTCGCTTGCCCGCGGTTTGGCACGCGGCTTCGGCGTGCTGTCGGCTGATATGTGCCTGGGGATACACGCCCCGCTGGCTCACCGCGCGGTACGCTTGCTCGCCCGGCGGAACGTAGAAGGGGTGCGTCTCCCCGTTCGCAAGCGTTAGGCGCGCTTCGAAAGCGTCGATGCAGTACTTGCCATCGATGCTCACCATGGCTGCGGGACAAGGCGCCGACAGTTCGTCGGCGGCCGAATCCTCGATGATGGAACGGGCAAAAAGAAGCGGCGCCCATAACAGACCGAAGGCGACCATCGCCGACGAGACGGCTTTCCACTTTGAGGGGCTACGCAGAACCATGGCTCGCTGAAGTCAGTTTCGGGTTGCGTCGATCATAGCGCAATACGCCGCGACAGCTCGTCGCGGGCCCAACCCGCGCCACGGTGGCTTTGATCTCACGATGGGCAGGTATGCACCTGCAACATGGCGCATCGGGCGAGGGTCCGCTATTTTGTCCCCGTCATGCGTACCGCTTTCCGTTCTTGCCTTTTCTTGTCCTTGGCGGTGATCCCCCTGGCTTGTGCTCAAGGGGCGGAGACCAAAGCGGACTCCTTCGAACGACCGAAGCCCGATGCCGGGACAGGTGGGACCGGAGGGTCGGGGGGCACGGGTGGTGATGCGGGCACGGGTGGCCCTTCTCCAAACGCAGTGTGTGGCAACGGTGCGGTCGAAGGCGACGAGCTCTGCGACCAGGGCGATCTGGCAGGCAGGACCTGTCAGTCCGAAGGGTTCGCATCCGGAGGGCTCCAATGCACGCCGGACTGCACGTTGGACATGAGCAACTGCAAGACCTGCGGAAACTCCGTGGCCGACCCGGGCGAAGAGTGCGACGGTTCCGACTTGGGCGGGGTGGCGAGCTGTGCGGACCTCAACGCTGGAGCCGCGGGCGAAGCGCTGCTCTGCAGCCCGGACTGCACGTACGATCTAACCAACTGCAGCGGTTGCGGTGACGGCACCATCGCCGGACCGGAGGACTGCGAGCCGGCGACGGATACCACGAAGGCGGACCTGGGCGGGGCGACGTGCGAAGAGCTCGGCTGGGACGGCGGCAACCTCGACTGCAACACGACCTGTCGATTCAATGAGAGCGGATGCTATGCGTGCGGTGACGCGCAGAGAAACGGCATCGAGCAGTGCGACGGAGCGGACTTCGGAGGCAAGAGCTGCAGCGACTTCGAAAGCATCACCGGGGACCCATTCAACGGGGGTACGTTGTCGTGCACCGCGCTGTGCAAGATCGACACGACGAACTGCAGGCGGTGTGGAGACGGAGTCGTCACCGGCAACGAGGTCTGCGATGTCGGGGCGCTGGAGGGCGAAACGTGTGAGAGCCAGGGGTTCTCGGACGGGACCCTCGAATGCGCGGTGGGCTGCATGGGGTACAACACGGCGGGGTGCACGCTCTGCGGCGACGGTGACGTGGAGGGCAGCGAGGAGTGCGACAGCCAGAACATGGATGGCGCCTCTTGCGAATCGTTGGGGTTCGTAGGAGGGGGGAGCCTTTCGTGCTCGAGCAACTGCGCGTTCAACACGAGTGGGTGCTCGAACAACACCTGTGGGGACGGAACGATCAATGGTTCCGATGCCTGTGATTGCGGCGGTGCTGGCTCGACGTGCACGGCCACGCAGCTTGCCAACAAGGCGTGCGCAGACTTCCAAAGCCCAGCCGGTACGCCGTTCTCGGGCGGCTCGCTCGGATGCAAGAGCCCGAACAACTGCGCGTTCGACACCTCGAGTTGCTACTACTGCGGCGACGGGGACATCAATGCGGGCGAGCAGTGCGACGGGACCGCGTTGGGGGGCCAGACCTGCGTTGGCCTGGGCTACACCTCGGGCAACCTGTCGTGCAGCAGTTCGTGCCAGTTCAACGAATCCGGCTGCGTAAGCGTCGAGAATCCACTCATCCTCTGCAACGATCCCTACCTCGACTTTCCCGACGACGACCCCACGGGCGTGAGCGATACGATCACGATCAGCGACGTCGGCCAGGTGACCGACGTCGACATCATGCTGATCGTCCCGCATGCGTGGCCGGGCGATGTCGTCGTGAAGCTGTCGCACGGCGGCATCACGCGCACGTTGATCGATCAACCGGGCGTGCCGGTGTCCATCTACGGCTGCTCGAGTGACGACATCGACTGCACGCTGGACGACGAGGCGAGCGCGCCGGTGGAAAATGCGTGTGCGTCGACCCCCCCTGCGATCACGGGCGACTTGAGGCCCAATGAGAGTCTCTCCTCGTTCGACGGCCAAAACATGAGCGGCGCATGGACGCTCCAGGTCGCGGACGTAGCGTACTACCTGACGGGGACGTTCGCGGAGTGGTGTATCGTCGTCTCTTGGCAATAGCCATGGCCGGACAACCCAAAGGCAAGTCGCTTCTCTATTGGCTGAACAAGAAGCGCCAACGGCGGCGGCGACGGCGCGGGGACAAGGGCGCTTATCCGCGCACCATCCAGGATGTTCTGCGGGCCCTCGAGCCGGAAGTATTCCAGGCCGAGCGAGAGCGGTGTCCGGTGACGCACGCGCAGTGGCTGGAGGTCGTGGGCATTCGGATCGCGGATCGCTCCGAGCCTCGACGGCTCGACCCCGACGGGACCCTGCTGGTCGGCGTGACCACTTCGGTTTGGGCGCAGGAGCTCTCGCTGCTTTCGACTTCGCTGTGCGCGCGGCTTCGCTCGAACGGCCACAAGGTCAATAGCCTTCGGTTCGCCGTGGGTCAGGTCGCACCACCGCGACGGGGCCCGGAGCGCTACGAGCCGCGCTACGTCCCTGCCCCTGTCCCCATCCCCGGGGAGTTGCAGCGCGAGATCAACGAGATCGAGGATGAGGGGCTGCGCGATATCATCGCAAAAGCCGCGGCGTCGAGCCTGGCGATATTGAAGCGGGTCAAGAAGTAAGGACCTATTGAACCGTCACGAGTCGCTCGAGCCCCTCAATGCGCTGGACGAGAAAACGTTGTGCTGGCCCCAGGCTACCGGCTTCGTCACGCAGGATGCGCACGTAGGCTCGCAACGCTGACAGATCGATGTCCTTGACCTTGCGCAACACCGTGGGCAGCTCGTCGATCGTCGGACCGTTGCACGGACGTCGTCGCAGCGTGTAGAGCTCGAAAACGTAGTTGACCCAGGACCCTTTGCCGGTCGCGCCGGCAAGCTTCGCACCGTAGTACCCGGCCTGATCCACCAGTGCATCGTCGATCTCACCCCCGGACTGCACGGTTTGCAGCACGTGGTCGAGCAAGGTGGTGAGAAGGCGCTCCGCCTCTTCGGCTCGGCCGAGCACCAGGGCCTTGTCAGCCACACCACCCAGCAACCGAAATGCGTCGCGCTTGCTCGTGCCTTCGTCGCGCAACTCCGCCGGATCGGCCTGCGACGCGCGAACGGGCTCCATGGCAGTGACCGTCACGTGTCCCATACCTCGATCGCTGCCCAAGCTCCGCATGGTCGGAGCCTCGTTCATGGGCACAGAGATGATCATCTCCTGGGAACCAATGGTGATCTTGTCGCTATGACCAACCTGCTGCGGCCCGCTGATCTTTTCGTCGTTGACGAGAACGCCATTGCGGCTTCCGAGGTCTTGCACCTCGATCCGATCTTCGGTCACGATCAGCAGCGCGTGCTTGCGAGACACGAGTGGGTCGTCGAGCGACAGCTGGCAGTCCGTGCTGCGTCCAATGAGGAAGCGCCCGGGCGGCAACTCGAAGTCGTGGTGTAGGTAACGTAAGCGAAACACCATCGCGACATCAGCCCTGTTGGGTGAGCTCCTTGCGCCACTGCACCAAGGCGGCGACGCCATTGTGTTCTTCGCGCGTCAGTGCGTCACTTTGCTCTTGGGCGCAACGCAAGGTCGTTTCGACAGCGGCACAAACACCGCTTCGATTGCGAAGGGGAATCGTTCGAAGTCGGGCGACGACGTCCGATGACGGCACGCGCTCGACCTTGGCGGAGGTATCAACCAACCACTTGACCCAGTGTTCGGCTTGCAGCGCCTGGGCCACCTTCGACGTGCTGGTCGCGAGCTGATCGAATTGGGCGGGATCCATCTCACCGCCGGAGGCGAGCCTCTCATCGACCGCGGCGCTGGCTCGACGAAGAACGTGTTCTGCTTCTTCCCAGCGTCCGATGGCGAGCGCGCGTTCCAGCAGCTCGAGCAGGAGTTGTGCGGCCCAATTGGGCCTGTTGTCCGCGAGGACACCCGATAGCGTGCTCTCCTCGGATTCCCTGGTTTCTTCGTGCCCGCAATTCGGACAGACGGGTATTTCCTCGGGAAACGGGTAGTGGCACTGCGCACAGTAGCGAAGAAAGCCCGTCGACTTGCCGCTCGGTCGAACGTCCGACACCGAGATGGAATGGAACACGAACTCCTGCATGCCAATGCGAAGGCGGTCGCGGTCCTTGAGGGGAGTGGGCGCGCGCATGGGTTCGCCGTTGAGGCGAACGCCGTTGCGGGAGCCAAGGTCCTCGACCACGGCGCCTTCGTCGTTGATGACAATGCGAGCGTGGCGACGGGAGACGAGGGGATCCTCGATGGTGACGTGGCAATCGGGACTTCGTCCGAGCAAGGTCTCGCCTTGCACGAGGTCAATCTCCTGTAGCTGGAAACGAAGTCGATAGCGCGCCAAGGGTTCGTTCGCCTCGTGGCAATAATCCGACCATGGGAGGGTAGCAACGCAGGACCACAGCCGTCAAAGGTCTGCTCGTCGTTCGTTGCGAATCGAGTACGAGGAGGGTCAATGTTCGGTCGTCACCTCTCGTGGGACGATGGAAGTTGCAGCCGGCACGCGATCGTGCTGTGCCGTTCGCATGCGCCGTGAAGTGCTGGCTCGTATCGTTGTCGCATTTGGAGTGATCCCCATCGCCGGCGCCATGGCGCAATCCAAGCCCGGTGCGTCCATGCCCCCAGCGACGTCCTCCGCATCCAGCGCAAGCTCTGCGGCAAGCGCGGTGCCCGTGGAGTCCGCCGGCGCCATCCCTCAGCAGGTGGTATGGCTCCGCTCGGGCAGCGTCATTCGAGGCGAAGTCGTGGAGTACGTGCCGGACACGCGGGTCGTGCTTCAGCTCGCAACCGGCGAAGTGCGAACGATCCCATGGGACGAGGTTGCGCGCGCGAGCTGGGTTCCCAGCGATGCTCCGCCGTCGTCTCGTCCGTCCAGTAGTCCGCCCGTCCCGGAGGCTCCGGAGCGCAAGCCTGATACCAAGCCGGCTCCGGCTGGTTCAAACCCCGGAATCCTGCTCCACCTCGAGGGGGACCGGCCAGGTCTACGCCTCGAAGTCCGACCGAGGTACAGCGAAGGCAGCTGGATACCGCTGTGCGACGCCCCCTGTGGCTCGACCTTCGATGTGCATCGCAAGTCGCTGCGGGTGACCGGCCCAGGTGCCCGACCGTCCACGCCCTTCCACATCGACGCCCGCGAAGGTGAAGAAACGCTCGAGGTAAGGGCTGGTTCCGACGACATCCACCGTTGGGGGCAGCGTTCTTTGGTCGCAGGGATCGGCCTGGCACTCGCGGGAGGGCTCGCCTACGGACTGGGTCACGTCGAAGACGAAGACGCGGCTGTCGTTGGAGGAGTCGTGGGCATGGCGCTCGGAGGAATCGGAATCGCCGTGGCGATCCCCCTGCTCGGGGCGAGCGGCACGGTCGTTCGAAACGGTCAGGGAGAGCGCGTGGGGACGATCGACGACGGCCGCCGCCGTTGGTAAGTGGTTAGGATTCAGCCGTTCTTGGCGGCGAAGTCCTTGAGGTAAGCGAGAAGCTTCTGGATCGCTTCCACGGAGATCGCGTTGTACGCCGAGATGCGGATTCCGCCGACACTTCGGTGACCCTTGAGTCCAACGAATCCCGCGGCAGCTGCTTCGGCCACGAGCTTGGCTTCGAGCTCGGGGGTCGGCAGGCGGAAAACGATGTTCATGACGGAGCGGTAATCCACCTGGACCGGGGACTTGAAGTAGTCCTTGTTCTCGTCGAGGAAGGAATAGACCAGCCGTCCCTTCTCGCGGTTCCACTTCTCGATCTGCTCGAGGCCGCCGGAGTCCTTGACCCACTGCAGCACGTTGCGCATGAGGTAGATGGAGAACGTCGGGGCCGTGTTCGCAAGCGAGTTGGCGTCGGCTTGGGTCTTGTACCTGAAGATCTTCGGGATGTCCGTGCGGCCAGCCTCAACGAGATCCTTGCGCACGAGCACGCACGTCACACCCGAGGGACCAATGTTCTTCTGGGCGCCGGCATAGATCAGACCGAACTTGCGGACGTCGAACTTGCGCCAGAGGAAGTCACTCGACATGTCGCAGACGAGCGGAACGCTGCCCGTCTCTGGGAACTTATCGAGATACTGCACGCCGTTGATCGTCTCGTTGCTGGTGAAGTGCACGTAGGCGGCGTTGGAATCGAGATCGAGCTCTTCCTGCTTGGGAAGGCGGACGAAGTTGTCCGCAGCGGTCGTCGCGGCCAGGCGGGCCTTGCCTACGATCTGCGCCTCCGCAAAGGCTTTCTTGCCCCAGGCGCCGGTCACGATGTAGTCGGCGCTCTTGCCTTCCGGCAGCAGGTTCATGGGGACCACAGCGAACTGTTGGCTGGCACCACCCTGCAGGAACAACACATGGTAGTCGTCGGGCACATCGAGAAGCTCGCGGAGCAGGCCGATGGCTTCGTTGTGAACGGCATCGTAGTCCTTTCCTCGATGGCTATGCTCGAGGATGGACATGCCCGTTCCCTTGTAGTCGGTGAACTCTTTCTGGGCGCGCTCCAGCGCGGCAAGCGGGAGGGTCGCAGGCCCAGGATTGAAGTTGAGCACTCGCGCCATGGCGCTTTCCTTTCGATGAGGCCCCAAGGGGGCGAAAACGGCCCTCCTTATACAGCTGTTACAGTCCACTTGCACGCCCAGTCGCCCATTCCTCAACGAGGAATCGGCAGGCCGTCCGGCCCCGACGGTCAGTCGCTCCGAACGTTCGCATGGGCCAGCAGCCCAGTCTCGACCAACTCAACCGCCACTTGAAGATCCTCGGGTTCGAGCGCCGGCACCCCACGGGACGCCTCCTTCAACCGCGCTCGCGCCGGGCCGGTCAACGTCAGGCCCGTGCCGCCGCACCGACGACACACAAGCCCTCCGCGCGCTGCATCCACATGGGCCGATCTTTCGGCCGGACAAGGTCGGCCACAGGACACACATCGATCGAGCTCGATGGCATAGCCCAGCGCCTGCAACAGCAGAAGTCCCGCAACCACCAGCAGCGCCGTCGGAGCAGCGGGAGGGGTCGGTTGATCGAGATCGTCCAGAAGGCGTTCGAGGATGCTCCACACTTCGGGTTCCGCGGTCCGAACAGGCGTGGCTTGCCGCACCCACCGCAGCGCGATGCCCGCGGACTCGAGCCGGTCGTACGACGAGAGCAGGCGGATTCGGGGTACCGCGATCGTCGCGGACGGCAGCGACAGCAGTGATGCGCCCGATCGCTCGCGCAGGGTGACGTCAAGCGTGTGCATGGGCTCCAAACTCAGCCCACGTCGGCCGGAAGTCCGCGCCTGCCGCGCCAGCGCAGACACCCTTCCCAGCGATTCGGTGAACAGGCCAACGACGAGGTCGGCCTCTGCGTAGGGAACGACTCGGACGACGAGGGCCCGGGTGCGATGTTCGGTCCCACGTACGGAGCGGTCGATGACGTCAGCCTGTAATGGTGGTGCTGGAAGCGTCGCTGATGAACGACAGCTCTTGGGGCAGGTCGCGCCCGCGGGGCTTGAGCACGATGCTCACGGCGAGCGTGAAGAGGATGAGCAGAAGGACGAAAGCGATCGCGACGCCGAAACGACGCGTTTGGGGGCGTTCGATGGGGGTGTTGAATGGCAGCGGGGTGACCCAGGCGACGCGGCGGCTCGATGTGTAGCGCGCCAACACGTCATCGACATCCAATCCCACGGCCCGAGCGTAGGCCTTCAGAAAGCCCCGAACGAAGACCTCACCAGGGAGGTCGTCAAATTGATCGCTTTCGATGCGACAGAGAGCAGCGGCCGGAATGCGCGTGGCGCGGGAAAGCTCTCCCACGCTCATGCCGCGCGCCTCCCGGCGTCGCTTGAGGTATTTGCCGATCGACTCCATGTTACCTCCGCGTCGTTGCGGTCCGCTCCAGGCGCGTGTTGAACGACGTTTCTCTCATTTGAACTTTGCCAACGCAGCAGCGCATTCGCGGCCCGACGTCGTTTCGGCGTCCAGCTCGCGGCACCGCTCAAGGTCGTCCTGAGCTCCGTCGCGGTCTCCCAACCGCATCGAGATGCGAGCCCGCGCCCGAAAGGCATCCTGCAGGGCCCGACACTCCGGACGATCGACTTCCAAGGCGCGCGTCAAAGCTTCGAGCGCAGCCTCGTGATCTCCCTTCTTCTCATAAGCCAATCCTAGGCGATACCCGCCCACGCAGAAGTCGGGCTGGAGGGCCAATGCGCGACGAAGCGTCTCGATGGCCTTTTCGTTGTCGCCTTTCAACAAGTAAGCCCAGCCAAGATTCCCCCAAGCGGTCTCGGGCGTCGAATAAAGAATATCGTTCGCCAACGGCAGCAGCACCGCGACCGCCTCGTCGTAGCGCTTCTCATGAATGAGCACGACGCCGAGGGTATTCTTCGCTTCACGGAGGTCTTTGTTGTCGTCCAAGGCGAGCCGAGCGTGCCGCTCCGCCTCCTCCAGCCGACACTCCGACTCCGAAGTCGCACAGAAATACAAATAGATCAGTGAGACGAGGTGAGCTGCGTCCGCGTTCTCATCGTCCAGCTCGACAGCCCTCAAGGCGTGCTTAAGCGCTCCGCGGGCGTTGCCCCGCACAAGAAACAGGTCCTTCGCGAGATCGTACTCTGCCAACGCCTCCCGCTCCGGATCATTTGAGCTGGGCGTCTCGCTGCCCCGCGAGGGACTGCAAGCCATGACAAGGGGAAGCGCGCCCACCAAAAGCCAAGCGCCCAAGCTCGCACGTAGCCGCGCAAGTTGCCCGCACTTTGCGTGCAAGCTCGTCGACTCCGATTGTCGGGCTCGGTTCATCATTCAGTTCGTGGTGCGCTGGTGTCGCTAAGCAAACAAGTAAGGGTCGAAGGAAAAGGTGTGCCTGTGGTTCACACCTTCGCGATCGGCCAGTAACCCACGCCCTGACGGTCGTCAACCACCACACATGGGGTCGCATACACTTTTTTCTATTAATACACATGCAATACACAACGAAGATTCAGTGAATACTCAAGATCCATCGTGCTTCCATGGTGCTTCCATAACTGAGTTTGCGCAAAACCCGTGCGGGACGGGACCGGACCCCGCCCCTCACATTTTTTCCAACATCACACCCGAGCCTGGAGATTTTGCCGCCGTGCGCGCCTAACCGCCAACACCATGGATGCACCGCGTCAGACCCCCACAACGCCGTCCTGGATCGACGCTGCGCACGTCGTCGGAGGATGTGACACGCGAGATGGACGCATTGCGCAACGTCCTACGCTTCATGGATGCAGTGCGCCATCGTCCATCGTGCCGCACGCGTGCGGTGGCAGGCAGCTTAGCGCGCGGGTTCCTTGCTCTGCTCTGGGGGGTGCGAGCTGTGACTGCCGCGAATCTCGTCCTTCAACGTCAGCAGCGAATACAGCCGCGCCAGCGCATCGATGTCCGGAATCTCCAAGCGCTCGTCGACGATGCGCAGGTACCGTCCCTCACGCAACTGCTGGACGCCACGCTTGATCGTGTCGACATCCAACCCCACGCGGCTGCTCAGGTCCATGGGGGACACAGAGAGAGCACACGTTCGTGAAGAAGGATCACGCTCGGTGCGAGCGAGCTTCAACAACGCGCTGACGATCTTCGCCTGCGAATCTCGCAGCATCATGATCTCGATCTGATCTTCCGCGTCGCTCAACCGGCGGACGAGCTGTTGAACAACACGCAGGGCGATGGATACGTTGGTCTCGAGCATGCGGCGGAAGGTGCCGGGATCGAGAGCCAGGCTCGCACCATCCGTCAACGCCACGGCTGTTGACGTTCGCACCGCACCGTCGACGAGCGCGGTCTCACCAAACAAGTCATTCGGCTTGAGAACCATGAGGCTCCGCTCGATGGCCCGCACGCGCTTGACGAGACGGACGGAGCCCTCCTGCAGAAGGTAGGCCTCGGTGGCCTCCTCACCCTCTCGAAAGATCACCTCGCCTTTGTTGAAGCGCCGGCCAAAGCGGGCGAGGAGACGATCACGTTCGGCTCCGAAGTCCTGCATCTTGTCCTGATCTTAGGCCCAGATACCCCTCATCGTCGAATTCGAAGCACAGAGGGCCGGGTTGCGTCGGCATTGCCGACATGTAGGCAGCGCCAGTTCGGAAGCTGGCGAAGCGAGAGTAACCACAGAGGACACGGAATGCACAAAAGGATCGTTGCGACGCGCTACCGATTCGCAGGTTTCGTGATGTCCGGCGGACGAACGTACAACGGCTCGAGCGTGTCGAGCTGATCCGTTGGGTCCGTTTTCCAAACGTCCCATGCGAGCGCAGCCATGGATGCCGGTCCGGGCAGATCGCACTCCCCATCCCGAACCCACACGATGTCCTCGAGCGCCAGCTCCCCGACGACCTCACCCACCACGGTCAGCCCCGAGCGCTCGACCGCGGAGCCGAGCCACATGTCGACATCGCTTCTCGGAATGTGATCCGGACCCACGAGCAGATTGCCCGCAGCGTCGTAGCAGGCCGCGAACACTTCGCCCTTCTTCGCATCGAGCAGGGCGAGCACGGGCACCGCCCCCGCCCTTCGGCGCCCGGCGTGAGCCATGGCGTCGAGGGACACCACACCCACCATCGGCGTCTTGAGGGCGAACCCGACCCCTTTCGCGGCCGCCATGCCGACACGAACGCCCGTGAACGAGCCGGGTCCCTTGCCGACCGCAAGCAACTCGATGCTCGACGGCTCCCAGCCCGCCGCGCCAAGTACCTCGTCGACCATCCCGAAAAGGCGCTCCGCGTGGGTCGTCTGACGGTCGTGCTCCGCGGAGGCGACGATCTTGCCGTCTTCCACAGCCGCCACCATCCCGCGGCGGGTTGCCGTATCCACGGTTAGAATGCGCATCGACGAGCTCCTGGCCTCAAGGTTCCTGGCGATCACGCCATACTTCCACGCCGACGTGGGCGGCGGCGCCGGCGCACGCACTGTACTTGCGGACCTGTACGCGAACTCGCCTGGCAGGCGTGTCCCTCAGCAAGGCGCTCGCGATCCTGTCGGCCAAGACCTCCACCAGGTCGATGTGGCCGGCTTGCACCACACCGCGAACGGACTCGATCACCACCGAGAAGTCGACGCCTTGGGTCAGATCACCGGATCCGAGCAGGGCCGAAGTGTCCACTTCGGCATCGACATCCACCTCCACGGGTTGGCGCACTTGCCGTTCCCACGGAAGAATCCCGAGAGAGGCATCGAGACGAATCGCTCGGATCAGCACTGTGTCGACAGCCATGTGGCATCACCTCAACGACCCGGGGGCCGCTTGGAACGTCGCCCCTTGTCCGGGCGCCTCCGTCACCGTTACCTCCATCGAGTGGACGTTCGCTCGCCGGAGATCGACCTCGAGGTCTCGCGCGATGCGCCCCCAAAGGTATTCCGCAAGGTGCTCGACCACGACGTTTGGCATCGGCAACCAGATGAGCTCATCGGACGGAAGCACGTAACGCTTTCCGCACACGCGCATCTCAGTCGATTCGTCATCGCGGTGGATGAGCGTCACGGCCTCGGCTTCGGTCGGCATCAAGAGGTGCTCTCGCAACTCGGCGCAGAGTCCAGCGAGCGTTGCCTTGACGCGTGCAAAGTCGAGGAACCCCTCCCCTTGCTCCGGCTCGAACTCCACCGACACTGACACGCGGTAGTTGTGACCGTGCAGCCGCTCCTTGGTGCCGTCGGGAAACAGAGTCATGTGGGCGCAGCTGAACTTGTGCTCGTCCTTGGCAACGAACAGGCGGCGTCGCGTGCCGTGTGCAGTCGTCATGGCGGCGCAGGCTGGCAGGCCGGGACCCACGATGCAAGACCAGCGTGAGCTCGGTGGTCAGGCGTCAGGCCAGGCTTGCGCGCCCAGTGCTTGGCGGCCGACGACACGCCCGACGGCATCGATGTAGACCGAGAGGTCGTGGGGAATGCCTCGCGCCAGGCGCATGTATGCTTTGGCGACAGGCCACGCGACGACACCGCCGCTCAGTACGACACGGAACAGCTGACGGTCCTCCGGATTGCCCGGGTCCGCTTCCCATCGGCCCGAATAGAGGCCGACGAGGACCTCACCAATGATGCCGCCCCAACTCAGGACCAGGTCTTCGAAGTCTTCGCTGGGTGACCAGGGCCAGGGAGTCCCTGGGGGAGCAAAGCCCACCGCGCTGAACTTCTTGCTGGCGTAGCGCTCGATCGCATCGACGTCGGCGATGGTGAACGTCCCCACGCGGCGAGAGGACCCAATGAGCTCCCGCCCGAGCTCGCTCGTCCAGAACGCGACAGCTGTCTGACGCATATCAATGGAGGGCTGGGGAGCGGGAGGCGCGTCAGGGTCGACCACGCCCAACGTGCTGCCGTCGAGATCGCGCCGCAGGACGGTCAAGTCGAATTCGGAGGAGGACCTGGCGTCGACGCGTTCCTGTTTGGGCTGCGTCACTGCGCGGGCGGCGGCTCCCCCGCCTGTCCTGCGGGTGGGCCCGCGTCGCATGTGGGCAGTCGCCGCGCGATCGAACGTCTCGACCAGCCCCGGTCCGCGGGATCGGGCGAAGGCAGCGGCGACCAGCAGGGGTCTCACCGTAGCGCCCGATGGCACGACGACTTTGCAGGCACCGTCCTCTGCGGATGTATCGGTCGCCCGACCGTCGCATTCCTTGAGCAGCAAACCGAGCAGGAAGGCGGCAGCTGCGGTGACTGCACCACGTTCGGCCGCTTGCTGGGTTCCACTTCGCGCTCCACGCATGCTCTCCAGCCGCTCCTCGATGAGGATGAGTCCCCTTCGGTCCATGGGAACGGGATCGGACGAGAGCGGCGTGGCGCCTTCGACGACGCGTTCACAAAGGTCGAGCAGCGTCCGTGCTGTGGAGAAGCCATCGCCGGTCTGCAGTTGATTGTCGCGGGCGTATTGGAACCATGCGCGGACCTGCGGGACGGGCTCGGGAATGGCCATGGCCGGACGCGAAGGTCGGGAGCGCTTCCGATCGGCATTGCCGCGGTCTACGCCGGTGCGGTCCACCGCGTATTGAGGCGGCAAGGGAGTGGGCTCGCGCTTGACGGGCGGGGGACGATCGGTGAGCCGTTCGGATCGTTCAATGCGCTCGTCCAGCGTGGGCCGCCTCGGATCGGAGCGTTTCGCGGGCGTGGCCTCGGTCCGTTCGACCCGACCATCTTCCACGCGCGACGCACCGGGCGTGCGAAGGCCGCGTAGCGTCGGCGCTGTTCGATCATCCTGCGGCGGCGCGGAGGGGTCGGGCACGCTTGGGTCCGACATGTCCAACGCATCCGGTGGGATGGTGGGCGGTGGTGGCATGGCCATGTCCGCCGGGGAAAACGGGATTGTCTCCGACGACAACGCACGAGCGTCGCGGGTCGGGGGCATCTCGTCGCCCCCCAGCTTCATCACACCGGGCGGCTCACTCGGAAGCCCCATGGGCAGGGGGGTCGGTGGTCGATACGCGCCAGGCTGGGGCGCCGGCGGCATGGTGGATGGCTTGGTGAGCCCTTCCATCGATGCGGGTGCCGCGGAAGGTGCCCGCGGCAGTCCCTCGAGGGTATCGCCGGAGATGCTTTCGGTCTCGTGCAACGGGGGAGGTTGGGTCGGCAGTCGAAACGGATCGAAGTCCGGCGCGGGCGGGGGCGCGGGAAACGCGTCCGAGTCCGCCGTGAACATCTCTTGCGTTTCTCGGGTCTTCGCCTCTGTTCCGACCGGGGTGGGAACCACCATCGGTCTCGACACCGGCTTTTCCTTCTCCGAAGCAGGGGCCTGCACCGCCTCCAGCGACGCGCTCGACCGCCTTGCGAAGGGTTCCTCGTCCGCCGTGGGATTGCTGGGCGTTTCGCCGAGCACCGACTGGGCGCGTGTACGGGCACGCTCGTTCACCGCGTGGATGGCTTCCCGAGCGAACACTGTCGCGCGATCATGGTCGCCCGTGCGCTCTAGAACGACTGCGAGCAGGGACACCGCCTCCAGGAAGTCCGGCTGCTCGCCCACGAGGGAACGAACATCGGCAAGCAATTCCGTGTCCGAACGCGCCTCGAACGTCATGTCGAACAACGCCTTGAGATACCGGTATTCCGGACGCCGACCGAAGCGATCTCGCAGCAAGATCAGCTGCCGAAAGGCCTCGTCGTGGTTCCTGTCGTCGATGAGTCGTTCGACGTCCAAGACTTCTTGATCGAGCTGGATGGTCGCCACTTGCCTCAGAACGCAGTCTACCCTACCGGCGTCCAGACCAACAAATACTTGTCCAGGGGAACCGTATTATTCGTTGGCGCCCGGCATGGTCTGCGTGGCGTTCAGGATGACGCGCCAGAGCGCTTCGCGGCCCTGGCCGGTCTTGGCCGAGAAGCCGATCATGCGACCGGGGGTCTGTTTTTTCATGCTCTCGAGGACGAGCTTGGCCGAAGAGCGGGGCAACTTGTCGACCTTGGTGGCGGCGAACACGAACGGAACCCGGGGTTTGCGTATCGAACCCAGGTAGTCGACCAGCTCCCGCTCGAGGTCTTCCGCCCCCCGCCTCACGTCCACCACGATCACCACCAGCCTGAGCACAGGGCGCTCCGTCAGGTAGCGATCCATCATTGTGCCCCAGCTCGCCCGCTCGACCTTGGACCGTTTCGCGTAGCCGAAGCCGGGCAAGTCCGCGAAGTGAAACGCGACATCCCCCTCGAGCTTGGCTTCGAAGACGTTGATTTGCCGCGTGCAGCCAGGCGTCGAGCTGGTCCGTACCAAGTTTCGCCGGGCGAGCAGCGTATTGAGCAGGCTCGACTTGCCGACGTTGGATCGGCCGGCAAAGGCGATCTCGGGAAGGGAGACGGGCGGAGCATCGGCGAGATCGCGAAAGCCGAAGACGAATTGCGCATCCACGACCTTCGGGTCCGATTCCATGGGGTTCGATTGGGGGGGGCTCACGGACACAGCCTACGACGCCGCTCGTCTTCCCGCGAGCCTTCGTCGCACTGAGAGGCTCAGGTCATCTTCTTCTGGGGGCGGTCTCGCAAAGGCGGTGCGTTTGTTCCGACTTTGTGGCAATTCGACCCGGGTCATGCCAACGAACGACAAACGACAGAGCCCCGGACCAACCATCGCGGTTGTGGCCCCGGCCTTCCGAGACTAGGGGAATGCCCAGGATGATCACGATCCGAAGGCTTCTCTTCGTCCTGGCAACGGTCCTCCTCGCCGCGAGCATTTCCGCCTGCGCTGAGGAAAAGCCGGCCGCACGCCCAGGCACCCTGCAATACACGGAACACGCGCGGGCCGCGTACGAACGCGCCATGCGCGCTTTCTACGAGCACGACTGGGAGGAAGCCGACAAACGTTTCCAGAAAGTCAAACGCGAGTACTCGCAGAGCCGATATGCCCGCTGGGCGGAGTTGCGGCTCGCCGACAGCAAGTTCGAGCAAGACCAACTCGCCGAAGCGATCAGCGCCTACAAGGTCTTCGTCCAAGCGCACCGACGGGATCCGGGGATTGCCTACGCGCAGTATCGCGTATGCCGATCGGTGTTCATGCAGATCAATGACACGGTGATGCTTCCCCCTCAGGAAGAACGCGATCAGGCGTCGGTCACCGAGGCCTACCAAGAGCTGCGTCGCTTCAAGCAAGAGTATCCCCACACGCGCTGGGATGCCGAAGTGGACTTCATGCTGATGGATGTCACGGGGCGGCTGGCGCGCCACGAGCTTTATGTGGCGAGGTTTTACCTTGCACGGGACAACTTCGGAGCGGCGGCGGCACGCGCCACGTACGCTCTACGCACGTACGAGAACTCGGGGCTCGAACCCGAGGCGCTCGTGCTGCTGGGCGAGACCTATCTCAAAATGAAGAAGCGACGCGAGGCACGGGAGACGTTCAACCGTGTCGTCGCCCTGTACCCATCCAGCCCCTTCGTGGTCCCTGCCCGATCGTTCTTGAAGGAACTAGACACACCTTCGGTGACCCCATGACCGACACCGCGACGCCGACCCCCCCGGATCTCCCTCTCACGCCTGTGTCGCCGATGGTGCTCGTCGTCGACGACGAGAAGAACATTCGACGCACGGTGGAGATGGTCCTCACCGGGGAGGGCTACCGGGTCACGGGTGCGGCTTCGGCGGAGGACGCGCTTGCGTTGTTGGCGCAGCCCAACAGTCCGGTCGATCTCGTCCTGTTGGACGTCAAGCTGCCAGGCATGTCCGGGCTGGAGATGCTTGAGCGTCTTCGCAAGGATGATGGGCTTCGGGAGTTGCCGGTCATCGTGATCTCGGGGCACGCGACGGTGCATGACGCCGTGACCGCGATCAAGCTCGGCGCGAGCGACTTCTTCGAGAAGCCGTTGAATCGCGAGCGCATGTTGGTGAGCGTGCGCAACGTCCTGAAGACGGCGCAGTTGGCGCGCACGGTCGAGGACATGCGCCAGCAGATCCAGGCGCGCTACGAGATGATCGGGACGGACCCGAACATGCAGAAGCTCTACCGGGAGATCGACCGCGTGGCGCCGACGAAGGCGAGCGTGCTGATCACGGGCGAGAGCGGCACGGGCAAGGAGCTGGTCAGCCGGGCGCTGCACCGTCTCAGCCCGCGATCGGAGAGCTCGTTCGTCAAGGTCAACTGCGCCGCGATCCCGCGGGAGCTGATCGAGAGCGAGCTGTTCGGCCACGAGCGTGGTTCCTTCACGGGCGCCCAGGCCCGCAAGCGAGGGTTCTTCGAGCAAGCGCACGGCGGAACCTTGTTCCTCGACGAGATCGGCGACATGGACCTGACCGCGCAGGCCAAGGTCTTGCGCGCCCTGCAGTCAGGCGAAATCTCACGCGTCGGCAGCGAGCACCTCATTCACGTTGACGTGCGCGTGCTGGCAGCGACCAACAAGGATTTGTCCAAGGAAGTGGCCGAGGGCCGATTCCGCGAGGACCTGTTCTTCCGACTCGCGGTCTTCCCCATCAAGTGCCCTGCCCTTCGCGACCGGCTCGACGACATCCGCCCGCTGTCGGACGCGTTCGTTGCGGGCTTCTGCAAAGAGAACGGCCTGCGTCTCAAGGACATCGACGCGCCGGTCTACGAAGCGCTCGGCCGACGCAAGTGGCCTGGCAACGTGCGCGAGCTCAAGAACGTCATCGAGCGCGCTGCTATCCTTTCGACCGACATCATCACCATCGCCGATCTGCCCGAGGATCCGCACGACTCCCCCTTCGATGACGACGCTGGCGAGGAAGAGGATGCGTCCCTCCGGACCGAGCCCACGACGGGCACGATGCCCTCGCTTCCCTCCCGAGATGGAGACGCGCCGCGACCGACCCTCCGCGAGTATCGCGAGCGGGCCGAACGCACGTACATCGTCGACACCCTGCGCGTGTTCGAGTGGAACATCTCGCGCACCGCGATCGCGCTCGGGGTCGAACGCACGAACCTTCACAAGAAGATCCGGGCGTACGAGATCAAGCGCGGCGAGTAGATCAGGGCAGCTTGTACTTCGCCGCGACCTTCTCGGCATCCACCTTGTCGGACACCAATGCGGTCTCCGTGTAGATGCCGACAAGGTTGCGCGCTGCCATCACCGACTCCTGCCGGTTCTCCACGTCAAGCGCCGCGGTCACTTCTTCGCCGTCCTTCTTCACAAGCCACGTGACGGTGCCCACGTAGTACGCCTTGCCCTTTTCAGGGATCTCCGCGCAGGGCGCGCCCTCGCCTAGCACCTTGGGCGGCTCGCCCTGGCCGAGCGTCGGACGCCCAAAGCAAAACACCCCGGGGTAGACCCACACCGAGAACGTTCGTCCCCCAGGCGGCACCTGCTCCGTGAAAAGCACGTCATCGTCGCCGACGAGCACACGATGCCGCGTCAGCCCGACTTCCGCTTCGTCCTTGAATCCTTCCACTTTCACGTCGAACTGCCCCACCACGAGCGCACGGCCGGGCCTTTCCTCGAACCGCTCCCCCGCCGCCCGCGGACGGACCATTTCCGCGCCGCATCCCAGCGACGTGACCCCGATGATGCCGGCCAGAAGCAACGTGTCTTTGCGCATGCCCTTCTCCTTTGAACCAAAGCCTCTCGCCTTCCTAGATGTGCTCGGCGGAAATGTCGATCCACGGATCGACGACAGTTCATTGGTAGCGCGGCGCTATGCGGCGCGGTCGAGCAATTCAGACCGGCGCCGTAGGCACCGGCTACCGATCGAGCCGCCTTTGCTCGACCCCGCCCGCGGCGCCCGAGACCGGCGCCCTATCAATTGGATCGGCATTCGGGACACATCACGCTAGCCCGTTGGTACGTACCACCGTGATATATCCATCGCATGCCCTTCACACTCTTCGGCCTCACCGGGGGTATCGCGTGCGGCAAGAGCACCGTCGCCGGGTTCCTTCGCGAACGAGGGTTGTCCGTCGTCGACGCTGACGTGGTCGCACGCGAGGTCGTGGCTCCAGGATCCGAGGGCCTCGCTCGTGTCGTCGATGCGTTTGGTGCTGGAATCCTCGACGATATCGGCGCGTTGGATCGAAAGAAGATGGGGTCGATCGTGTTCGGCAACGACGACGCCCGGGAGACGCTCGAGCGAATCACCCACCCGAGAATTCGTGAGCGCACCATCGAGCTCGCCGGTTCGCTCGCCGCGGAAGGCCACCCCATGGCAGCGTACGAGGCAGCACTGCTTGTGGAGAACGATCTCCAGAACCTGTTTCGTCCACTGGTGGTCGTCGCCGTCGAAGCTTCGATCCAAGTGCAGCGGGTCATGGCTCGCGATCGGATCACGGAGGCACAAGCGCGGGCTCGCCTGGCTTCACAGATGCCGATCGAGAAGAAAGTCGCAGCGGCCGACCACGTGATCGACACACAAGGATCCTTCGAGGACGTGAGACGGAGGACGGACGAGGTGCTCCACAAGTTGTGCAAGGAGCTTGGTGTGGACGAGAGTCGATACGACTGGTAGCCCGCCCGTCCCGGGCGGTCAGGCATCTGGTAGCCCGGCCCGGGCGGTCAGGCATCTCGGTGGCTACGCCGACGCGCCCCGTAGGGCCGCATCCGTCCCACCCGACAGGATCCGCTGTTCGAGGATCTCGCCGAAGCGAGACACCACGATCACTTCGACCTCGCCTTCGTAGCCGGCACCTTGCACCGCCTTTTGCGCGAGTCGAACGAGCCCGCCGCAGCATGGCACCTCCATGATCGCCACGCGAAGCGCGGGCACCTTGCAGTTCGAGAGAATGCTCACGAGCTTCTCTTCGTACCCGCTGGGGTCGTCGAGCTTCGGACAGGCGACAGCGAGGGAGCGTCCGGCCAGCAAGGCGCCATGGAAACCGCCGAGGGCGAAGGCGACGCAATCCGCGGCGAGCAGCAGCTCACGTCCGTGAAGGAACGATGCGGCCGGGGACAGCAAGTGCAACTGCACAGGCCACTGGCGAAGTGCGGAGGGTTGCTCGGTGGAATCCGTTTGAGCGGCAGGTGCAACCGCGGGCGCTTTCCACTCCATGGCTCGGCTTCCCGGGCACCCACCGCCCGGTGCACGAAGCCCCAGTTTCACCACATCCGGTGCGCCCACCATCATCGCTTGGGGCATGGGCATCGGTTTGGGCACGGGAGCAGATGCGGGAACGTGGGAAGCGGGCCCTGCGTACTGCTCGTCAAACACTTCGGCTTCACGCTGGATGATGCGAAGCGCCCCTTGGGGACAGTGCCCGAGGCAGGCGCCGGCTCCGTCGCAACGTGCGTCTTCAACCAGTCGAACCTTGCCATCGACGATGACGAGCGCGCCTTCTTCGCAATTCGGAATGCAGAGCCCGCAGCCGTCGCACAGGTCTTCGTCAATCTCGATGATTTCTCGCAGGGCTTGCTTGGTCATGTTCGTCTCCGTACTTGTTGCTCGGTTTGTAGAGCGTCAAGGGAGGCGGGGCCATGACGGGCGTCATGGGATGGTGTTGCTGCCAACACCTCTACCTCGCAGCCCTGCTCGAGGCCGTGCGCGACCGCACCAAGTCGGTCGACCTGCAACAGATCAACGGCGTCCTGATGCAACCACATTGGAGGCTACGACCCGACCCTGATTGACCCGACCCGTCCCATTCCTCGTCGACCCGGACGCGCGCTTGCGCCCCGGGTCGTCGGCGTTTGTCCGCCCCGACCCAATGCTCGCGCAGCCCGCCACGTCGTAACCCGGCGCCACGCGTGCGCCCCCCCCGGCCGCGATTTCTACGACGGCAATCCGGACTTCACGATTGTTTTGTACGACCTCAATTCGGTCACTGCGTACGATGGCAATTCGGCCCCCAACAGATACCCCCATCATCAGTGATACCCCGTGCAGGACGGCACCTTCACGGACGCCGGTAGCGACGGCACCGGGTATCGCAATCATCTTCGCATACACACGCTGCTGATTCCTCCACGTACTTGCAATTGCCGAATCTCCTGCAAGCGTACGATTGCTCGCAGTCCTCGGCGCTTCCCGGTGCGCAATTGAGCCGAAATCGTCGGCAGTCCCCGTCCAGCTGGCAGATCTTCGACTGTCTGCAATCCTCATCAGAGCCGACAACGCACGCACCATCCTCGTAGAAACACTGGCCCATTGAGGAACAGGCTTCCGAATCACGGCATTGGGCGTGAAGATGGCGTTCGCACTGCGCCCAGGTGTTCAGATCGGGGCACAGCTTCGCTCGATTGCCCTCCTGCACCTGCTCTTTCGGCGTCAGATGTTTCTTGCAGCCCGGCCAGAAGAGAAGGAGGCCGCAAACAAACACACCGAGAACGCGCGTCGACTCCATCATTTGCCGCCCGCGTCGTCCCCGGAACGGGTCTCACCAAAGTACCGATCCACAATGCCGTACAAGGTCTGATCATTGTTCTGGAGCCACTCTCTACCCTCTGGATCGTGGTACAGCCCAACCCCACTCGCGAAGTACTCGTCCGCTCGGCGTTTCTCCCACTCGGCGTGCTCGATCATGCCCGCTGAGCCAGCCTTCGCCATGAGCTCGGGCCGGGCTTTCGGCACCGTACCCCGAATCGGATTCCTTCGCGCGTAGCAATCCGACGGACTCGTAACGCAGTCGGCCTCGCCCTTGCGCCGCGTGATGCTCAGCGGCTCGCCGGTCGGTAGGTACGTCATCTCCACGTGCCGCTCTTCGATCAGCCCGTTCTCACCATGCACGCGCTCGGTCGTGCGCGTGACCCGACCGTGTCCGTCCTTCTTCTCGCTCGCGTACGTGCCCTGATGCGGCCCGGGCCCGAGGTCCTCCGCATCCCACGCGTCCGCACTCAGCGCGTGGAACCTCGTCAGCAGCGTCACCGTACCGTCGAGCCCTTGCGTTTCCACCGCTCGACCGAAGGCGTCGTAACGCTGCTGCCCGTACTTCGCCGGGCTCGGGGCGAACATCTCTTTCATACGCCCGAATCCGTCGTACCAGACCTCGGTCACGCCCGCGTTCACGTCCGTGACCTTCGTGACCGCTTGCAGCACCGGGTCGTACTCCGCGAGCGCCACCAGCTCCCGCGCTCCGCACGAGAACTTCTCTCCGCCGACCGTCTGCTCGCCTTCGCCGCCCACGTACACGTGCTCCACGACCGGCAGTTGATGGTACTGCCCCTCGTACGTAACCTTAGCGCATCGATCCCCCGCGGCACGTGAAGATGCTGTTGCCGAAGCCGTCGTAGCGTGTCTTGCTCGTCGTGATCCAGGTCCCGTTCGATGGCGGCATCGGCACCGAATCGATGCCCGCGGTGCGCATCATCTCCTCGCGTGTGAGGGCGCCTTCGAGATAGACCTTCGACTCGACCGGATCGCCGTGGCCCTCGTACAGCGTTTCACTCCAGCCGCGCTTCTGCCCCGACGCCCCCACGACCCACGACTGCCCCGTGCGCCAAGCCCAGTTGCCTTCCCCCATCACGTGCTCGGGTGTCAGTGTCGGCACGGGCGTCCGCGGGCATTCGAAGGGGCAAGGCACTCGCCATCGAGCGGCTGATCACCAACCCGATTGGCTCGGCCGACCAAGGCTTGCTGTCGCAGCCGCAGTTCACCAAGCCCGAACTCCGCGGTCGCCCCCTGAGCGGAAGCTATCGGTTCCGTCTTCACGCACGCCCCAGCCTCGACTGGGATCGGGTCGAGGACATCCAACTCGTCCTGCGCTACCGCTACTGGTCCCGCATCGACAACTGACACGTCCAAACACCCGGGGTGAGCCGTTTCGCGCGGCTCTACCCACATCAAAAGGTGGAAGCACTTTGTCCCCCGTGCTACGTCCAGGTGGCACGGGATCTGCTTGGTCAAGGGCAACCAATTGGTTGTGCCCAACCCCGTTGTCGGGAGGTCGCTCGATGCGTCGCCGTTGTCATCTTCCCTTGCTCCTTTCTTCTGCCGCGATATTGGCCTTGGTCGGTCCTGCCTGCGGGCGCTCCGACATGGATTGGGATGATCTCGACCCATCCGACCTGGGCCAAGGTGGCACAGATACAGGCGGCACGGGTGGCGTCGGTGGCACGGGTGGCGTCGGCGGAACGGGCGGCTACGGCGGAACCGGCGGCTACGGCGGAACCGGCGGCTACGGCGGAACCGGCGGCTACGGCGGAACCGGCGCATATGGTGGTTCCGGTGGCTACGGCGGCACCGGTGGCTACGGCGGAACCGGCG
>Ga0180009_10002142_pt1 | contig 23400 bp, 27 predicted proteins | sample OS_PC_MetaG_FD_123537 | JGI IMG/M metagenome (GOLD analysis project Ga0180009, IMG submission 123537) | Groundwater microbial communities from the Aspo Hard Rock Laboratory (HRL) deep subsurface site, Sweden - OS_PC_MetaG | ecosystem: Environmental > Aquatic > Deep subsurface > Groundwater...
ACGGGAGAGACACAGCTCTTTTTTGTTGAAACGAAATTCGAAATTGCCCACATGATATTGGTGCACCCCTCGGGGAGATGACCTCCAGACCGGTCACGGGCTGGCACTTGCTCGAACGGGTGAATCCGCTTAAAATAGACAGAGAAGGATAAACACCATCAGGGACGTCGCCAGACGGTCACACATCCAGAAAACGCCATCAACAAGGTCCAGCATCATGCAACTATATCTGATCCGACACGCCCAGTCCGAAAATAATGTCATCATGGATGCAAATATCAAAGACTACCAGGATGCCCAGGGATTGAAAATCTATGAGAGCCATCGCTTTGCAGATGCCCCACTCTCCCGGCGGGGTTTCAAACAGGCAGACATGCTGGGAAAATTCCTGGCAGGTGCTACCCGCTCACCGGATAAGGATACATACCGGGACCGGTTCAACTTCAACGATTTTAATTTTACCCACCTCCTTGTCAGCCCCATGATCAGAACCCTGGACACGGCCAAATCCATTGTCGACCGGGTCAACCTCAAACCGGTCGTCTGGGATAAACTGCATGAGCAGGGCGGGGTCTGGAACATCGATCGGACCAACGGCCAGCGGGTTGGTTTTCCCGGAGCAACACCCGATTACATCAGAATGAACTATCCCGATTTTACCGTTCCGGTAACCATGAATCCAAATGGATGGTGGAACCAGCCTTATGAGGAACCTGAAACCTGTTACAAACGATCCGGAGACGTGCTGGACCTGCTGATCCGGGAACATGGAAAAACCGACCATCGGATCGCTGTGGTGACCCACAGCTATTTTATCAACTGTATCTTCTACCAGCTTTTCAACCTCTCGGCAGTCAACCGCGAGTTTTTGTTCGTGCTGAATAATGTCTCCGTCAGCCGCATCGATTTTGTCAAACAGAGACGAATCCTGGTCTATCAGAACCGCACCGACTTCCTGCCGCCGAATCTGATTACCTGAGAGCGGTTGCCCTTGATTCAATCTTTTGCAGGTTGGTTCCGTGCCGCGATAACTAAAACCAAAACAGGCATTTTAGGACGAAGGACAAGAATTACTGTTTCCCAGGTCGGACAACGCGGGTGTGCGAAAGCTGCAGATACTTGTCAAGCTTGAAGAACCAGGGAAACGTCTCCCGGTGGAGCCTGTCACGGACAAAGGTCATGAATTCCGGGGGTGTCACCTCACGAAACGGCTGTTCCGCGTCCGTGACGGTGATATCATGATCTCCCAGCTGGTAATCCATAATCGTCAGCGCGTACCAGCCTGCCACCTCCCGCTTATTCAACTCCAGAAAACGACCTCCCTTTTTTTTGAACAGATCCAACAGCACGTGGGTGCTCCTCCACTGCTCCCTGCCCTTGAACTCGGAACGCCTGTCCCGGATATAGAAGACCCTGCCGCCAGGCTCATTGACCAAAAATCGTGTCCCCCGTTTCAGAAAGGCGGCAACGGTCTGATAGTTCTCCGACTGATCGATCATGAAGAGCGCCTTGAACGGTTTTTTGTCCTGGGTTGTCACCTCCACCAGCAGATCCAGATAGGTCGCATCCGCCTTGTCGAAGCAGGCCGCCGTTTTTGTCCCGGCAGCCAGCGGCGTCACCCTGAGGGGACTGTCTGACGGGAAGGCATGCAGATACAGATTCAATGCCCGGCGCAGCCGATCCCTGTCCGGTGCATAACTGGACAGTTCGCGCCCTGTTTTTTGGATTAATCGATTGTACTGCTGCACCAGGGCATCATTCACAGACACCTGCTTTTCCGGAATATCCCCATAGAGAATCGCCTGCAACGCCCGGTTGGTTTCGATAATCACCTCCCTGGGGAAGCGCCGCCGGCTGAATTTCTCGAACAACCCGTTTTTCTCGATGAGACGGAACACCTCTCCCTCCTCACCCCGGAAAACTGTCTGCAGGCGGGAGCGGACAATCTCAATGGACTGCCGGGCCGAACACCCCTGCAGATCGACCATATTGGTTTCCAGACGCGATATCACCTGCTGGTTGAGATTGTTTCTGACTTTCTGTTCCCACTGGGAGATCCTGAAAAAGGCCACCGGAAATATCGACGGCACCACATCCACAAAAAACTCGATTACCGCTCCGAAGGCCTTTAATTGCTCCGCTGAGACCAGGTTTTCCAGCCGGTCAAAACAGAGCACCATGGTATGATCCGTATAGGAGAACAGGAGCCCCAGTGATCTTAAAATATCCCGGGCCTCCTGTTCCAGTGCCTCATGGGACCGATTGTCAGCCCCATTGATGTTCAGAAACTGCAGCGACGTCATATCCAGGTCGAAGCCCTTCAACCACTTCAGCGGCAGCTCCTTGTCCCGGCTGAACTGATAACTGAAGAGCGTCTGCAGAAAGTGAACGTTGAAATGACTGTCAAAGGCCATCAGAGCCTTTGTTCCCAATTTCTCTGCTGCCTGCCTATTCAGCTGGCGAAGGAACTTCGGATCAAAGGCATAGAATGGATCCGCTTCCAGCCGCGCCAGGGTTTCCAAACGCAACGGGCTGTTTTTCGTGGATGTTTTCAAGCCCATCAGCTTGCCGAGAAGGATCCCCAGCAATCGATCCAGCTGGCTGAACCGGTTTTCGTCGTGGATTTTGCGGCTGAGGTTGGTGACGATCTCCCGCAACAGGTATCGGTAGGGTTGCTGCGGATTCTCGATGGGCTGAATATAGGCAAAAGAGAGATTGGGATCCTGCCGGCAGGTATCCAGAATCCGACCGATAAAATGGGTTTTTCCCGCGCCTGCTTCACCGGTGACAATGGCTGCAAAATTTTCGGCCGGGTAGGCCCGTTTGTGATCGATCAGATCCCGGATGGTCAGAAACTCCGGTCTGTAGATATCACTGACATCCGGGAATCGGTGATGCCAGGGGTCTCCCACACTGGAGGAGATGAAGGGATTGTGCTTTCGCAAATGGTCCAGTTTCTGCCTGAGTGTCATTCTATTTTCTCCAGCTCACCGCAATTCTCAGGTATCCGAATTCATCTGTAAAGGTGTCTTCAAGTTCTCCCGGGGTCAACTCTGACGGGTCCCCACCCTGCAGGATGATCTCCTCCTGCTGGCTCAATTCCGTCAACAACCTGTCGAAAACCTCGCGGGGCCATGGCAGATAACGCCTCAATTGGTGAATCAAAACATAATTCCGGTTCCGGCCAACCACCTGGTAGGCATTTCTGAAAAGTTCCCTCTTTTCTGGTTTGTCAAAAGCCTGTTTTCCTCCCCTATCCGCACTTTCGGAACGGAAGCCACCTGCATCCCGGTCACGGCACACCAGACCGGCGACAATATGGGACTCATAAAGAGCGGTGCAGAGCAGACGGCCGGATTCCAGCAATGCATTCAAAGCCGCAAAATAGCGGGCGTTGGTCATGGGCAGCAGATTGCGCAGTTTTTTGGATGAAATCTGGGGTTTGCGTCTTACCTGGTTGAGAATCAGTTCCTCGTCGGAGAGGGCAAAACCGATAAACTGCCGCTGTTTCGGATCCTGATAGGATCGCAGCGCGTCGCCGAGAAAAGGTTGCAGTTTCTGGATCATGGCTTTCTGGGAACTTTTTCCGGGACGAATCTGAACATGCTGCAGCGCCTCGGCAGGCAGCCCCCGGATGATCCGATGGATCTCCAGAAAATCCCGGTCGGCTGCTGCCAACAAATGCGTAATTGTCTCTTGAATGTTCAATTTCATTGAATCCCGTTATGTGCTTTTTTCGCGGAACTGGATCCCCATCCTCCTGCACACCAGCCGACCCTTCTAAAAATAGATGTGAACCCCGCCGTGAAACTGCCTGCGGATCGTTTTTTTCTCCTCGTCTGAAAAGGAGTTATTGAAGAGATAGAGTTTTTTGAGCTTTTTCAGCTGATAGATTGCATCCGGCAGTCTGCTGAAACTGTTGCAGGAGATATTCAGAACCTCGATATCCTTTTTGATACGGTCCCGCTTTCCATCCACGACGACATGGATATAGTCCGGATCGTCGTCATAGTCAGGCAGGGACATCTCCAGGAGTCTCTCCTTAACGATCTTTCCAAGGGATTCCAGCTCGCTGTGGACCGCTTTCAACTCATCCCGTCCCAGGTTTTCCAGTGACCCGGGTTCCTGCGCCCGTTTCAGGCTCGCTATCAGGCTTTCCATTTCCAACTCCTTTCAAGATTCAATGGCACAGCATCGATCCAAATAATCGTTCAGGCCTCTCATTCGAAACCGCTGTCATGGTTTTCAGTGACAATGGTATGCTGAATTTGCTGAATCAACAAGTGCTTTCTGCGGTCATTGAAGGGATTGGTACCGCTTCCTGTTTTTGTAAATGACGGTCGTCCCCATCATCCCAGACAATCCCCCTCCTAAAATGTCAAATTCGCCAGCCATTGACAGGCTTTTCGAATTTCAATCCCGCCAGGATAGGTCTTCTCCCGTTGTAAGTCTCTGACCAGTTGAATGGTTTTTGCCTGACGAAAAATGTTTTGATATGGCCTAAAATTGGGGCTGGGATCCGCGTTGTTCCATTTCACCTCGATGAGATATTCCGGGATCTCGTTGCTGGCCACACAAAAATCGATCTCCCTGCCTTCTTTGTTCCTGATATAATACAGCTGTTTATTATCCCCATAACAATCCGAGCGGAAATGAATTTCCTTCAGCAGGGAACAGGCGACAAGGTTTTCCAGCTTGACGCCGTCATCCCCAATAACCTGCCCGGTGTCGTAAAAATAGAATTTAGGGGCCTTCAGAATAGACCGGGCAATGTTTCGGTGATAGGGGGAAACCCGAAAAACCACATACAGGCTTTCCAGAATCGTCATCCAGCGTTTGATCGTTTTATCAGAGCACTGGAGGTCTCTACTCAGAGAACTATAGGAGACAGGACTCCCCACTCTTTTTCTTAAAAGTTGAATAAGGGTTTCGAGTGTGTTTATCTGCTGCACATTTTCGAGGTCCAGCAGATCCTGTTTGATGATAATGTCCAGATGGGACTTTTTCCAGCGTTTATAAAATCGGGTCGTTCCGACCAGAAACGGTTCTGGAAAACCTCCGGTGAGCAGTAATTTATCCATCTCCGTGTCAAGATCTTCCGGTTTCAGAATGTCGTTGATCTCCTTCAAATCTAAAGGATGCAGCCTGAACTGGAAAAACCGCCCGGCCAGTGAATCGCCAGCTTTCCGGTATGTGTCTAATTTAGCACTGCCAGTAACAATAATGGCCGGAGGCACCCCTTCAGTGTCATATATCCCCTTGAGCCACGATTTCCAGTTCTTTAATTTATGCAGCTCATCAAAAATCAACACTTCCCTGGAACGATCCCACGATTTTTCCAACAGGCTCAACCTGTCTTCCGCACTGTCGTAGTTGAAATAGTCAAAATCAGCTGTCAGCATTTTGGACAAGGTCGTTTTTCCTGTCTGCCGTGGCCCTGTCAGCAACACAATCTTCTTCTGCAGATCCTCGCTGATATATTTTTCCAGGTATCGTTTCAAATAAGCTCCCATGCCCTGCCGAGCGCAACGAAGAATAGGTAATGATCCGGTTCTTTTTCCAATTTCCCGATACAGACCATTCTGACATATACTCCGAAATAGTCAAGACTGTTCCGATATGGATATCGAAAAAGTCAGGATTGTATTTTTGTTTTCAGTCCACCGAAAATCTGCTCCAGAGGCTTGCGGTTGATGCAGATACTCGCGGTTTCCCTCTACAAGGACTCCAGAATTCGGTCCTGGAACGTCATCAGCAGCTCGCGGGTCTCTTCCTTGTTCAGGTTCAGGACCACGGAGAACATGGCCATGCCCTCCAGAAAGGCAACGATGGCCAGGGCAACGTTCATCCTGGTTTTGTCATCTTTCTGGGCAGGGAGGTAGTCCGCCATAATCGCAATCCACTCCTGGTAAACCCGTTTGATCTCTTTCTTGACCTTGCGGTTGGTGAGGGAAACCTCCCAGAGGGCAATAAAAACCTTGGAGAGATTTTTATTGAGGGTTATTTTTTCGTTGAGATAGATCAGAATCGCCCGTCCAACCGCTTTTTCCGAAGATCCTGAAAAATCCTGGCTTTCAATCCAGCCGACAAAGGCCTGCTTGTACTTGTCCAGGATGTATTCGACAAAATTCAGGAGGATATCCTCCTTATCCCGGTAATAATAGTGCAGCATCCCGTGGTTGATCCCGGTTTCTGCGGCGATATCCTTGATGGTCGTTTCCCGGTAAGGTTTTTTGAGCAGACACCGGTTCAATCCCTTCAATATCTGTAACCGTCTTTCCTGCTGCACATTCTTTCTTCCCATACTGTCTTTCCCTGGTTAAATCCCCCACAAATCAGCATGCCCTGTCGGACACAACGACGCATGAAAATAAATCATACGGTCCGGTTCCATTTTTTTGTTAATGATGTTTGAATTTCACTTTTTTGTCCAGAAGGGATGGCCTATTTATATCATTATGTATAATAAGTTGGTCGATTAACTAAATTTTTATTCCTTTTTAAAATTTCCACAATCGTACCTATTATCTGTATTTATGCTATATTTTATAACTATTATATAAACCCATGTTTTTGATATTTTCGTTTAGTAAATTTTTTGTTGACATACTTTAGTTTCTTCACTAAACAAAATTTAGTCATCAAACTAATCAATTGACTCTTTCACCAAAAGTAGTTCAGGAGATATCCATGACCGAACAGGACAGACATCTGGAAGAAGTAAAAAAACAGGCTTTTTCTGATTACGCAAAATATATCAACCCCATGAAAGTCCGCACGCTGAATCAGGCCGGTATCCATATTATGGAGGGCCGGCGGGAGGGTGCTGCCGTCTGGGACATCACCGGTCGGAAATATATCGATTGCCAGACGGGCTCCGGCATCATGAATGTGGGGCGACACAATCCGGAAATGGTGGCTGTTTTAAAAAAAGCCCTGGATTCCCTGGACATCGGGGTGTTTCTGTTCTTTTCGGAGCAGAAGGCCAATCTGGCCAAAAAACTGGCCGAGATCACACCGGGGGAAGACTTGAACAGCACGGTTTTTGGGGTTGGCGGCGGCGAGGCCATTGACGCGGCCATCAAGCTGGCCCGGGGGTACACCATGAAGACCGAGGTGATCTACACCGAAAAGGCCTACCACGGCCATACCGGTTTTGCCCTGTCCGCCATTGGCCGGGCCAGTTACCGGGAGCCCTTTGAACCGCTGATCCCGGGGTTCAAGATGGTCCCCTTCAACGACATCGAGGCTGTCAGAAACACCCTCACCGACAACACGGCCGCCATTATTGTTGAAACCATCCAGGGGGAGGGGGGTATCAACATCCCGTCCGATGACTATCTCCCGGCACTCCGCACCATCTGCGACGAGCATGAAACCTGCCTGATCCTGGACGAAATCCAGACCGGTCTGGGGCGCACCGGAAAGATGTTCGGTTGTGAGCACTGGGGGGTCGTACCGGATATCATGACCCTGGCCAAGTCCCTGGGAGGCGGTATTTATCCCATCTCGGCAACGATCTACAAAGAGGAGATGCAGGACTTTTTTATCCCCCACCCCTTTATCCACCTGTCCACCTTCGGCGGTTCCGACCTGGGCTGTGTGGTCGCCCTGGCCGCCATTGAATATATCCAGAAGCACCGTCTCTGTGAAAATGCCGAAAAAATGGGACAGCGTTTCAAAGCCGGTTTTGACGGCATCCTGGATCAATATCCCCAGTTACTGCTGGAAGTGCGGCAGAAAGGGTTGATGATGGGTCTGCAGTATACCAATGAATCCATTGGCCCCCGGATGACCAAGAAGTTCGCCGAGAGAGGTCTCCTGGCGGTGTATGCCGGAACCGACTCCAGTGTCTGCCGTTTCATGCCACCCTTGACCATCACCGCGGAGGAGGTGGATTTTATCCTGAATGTGGTGGAGGACGCCATGCAGGAACTTTCGAAGGAAAAAGGAATCAGCAGCGAGGATTGATGCTTTGCCTTACTATCACAAGATGAAGACCCTGTGTTGAGCAAAGCAATCACCATCAAGAACAGCTGAATCGCTGACGCTCACCCATCGTTATTTTCAACACGCCAATGAGGAGAAGAGATGGCCACATCAGCAGAAATCATGGAAGCGCTGGCAGACTACCAGAACCAGTGTAACAATAACAACAGGCTGCGCCGGATGCAGCGGGACTGGACCAAGCGGATCCACTTCATCACCGAAGATACAGGCGACGCCTTTACCATGGAGATCATCAAGGGGGAGATCATCTGGAACCGGGAAGGCAGGGAGGGCACCCCGGACGTGATTGTCACGGCCCGGAGTGAGGACATGTGTGACATGTTCTGGGGCGATCTCAACCCCGCCCAGAAGTACCTGGATGGCGAGATCCGTGTCAAAGCCAGCCAGGAAGATGTTCAACGAATTGACGCCATCACAATGATAATCTGGCCCGACGTCTAGGAGGACACATGAGTGGACTGAAAAAAGTTATCAAGTTACGGACGGTGGTTTCCTCATCGGCCGGTCTGGCCATGGCCACATCCTGCTACCTGGCAGGATTTCAGGTGGCGATCATTACGGTGGGGGAGCTGGCCTGGATTTCCATCCTGATCGCCGGGTTCCTTTGCCTGCTTTCAGCCGCCTGTTTCAGCGAACTGACCGCGCTTTATCCCACAGCCGCAGGCATCAAACTGTATATTCAGAATGCGTTCAATGAAAAATCCGCCATCTCCATCGCCATGTTCTACGTCCTGGGCGGCGCCACTATCGTCGGGGCAGAGAGCTACCTGCTCTCGAGCGTGCTGCTGGAGACCGTGGGCATTATCGTCAACCCGCTCGTGGATCGTTTTTTCTGGCAGGTGATTTTTATTTTCCTGGTGGGATTGATCAATTACAGGGGCGTGAAACTGACCGGCAGGGTCCAGGATTTTCTGACCTATCTGATGCTGATTTTTCTGATATGCGTCGGGCTTTACACCTTTCTGGTACAGGGGGTGGATATGGGCAGCGCCCTGGCAAGTCCGCGTCTGACCGCGGAGAATGTCTTCATGGCCACCGCGGTGGGGGTGTTTCTCTTTGTGGGTTTCGAATGGGTGGCCCCCCTGGCGGAAGAGACAGAGGACTATCGTATGGTCGGCAAGGGTATGATGCTGGCCATTGTCCTGCTCAGTGTGACCTATTCGCTTTTTGTGACAGCCATGTATTCCGGGTTGACCGAAGCCCAGATCAACAGTCACACCACCATTCCCCATATTCTCTTTGCCAGAAATCTCTTTGGCGCAGCTGGCGCGGCAGTGTTCATCTTCATGAGTATCCTGGCTTCGTTCACCTCCTTTAACTCCGGTGTTCTCAACAATTCGCGCTTTATCTATGCCATGGCCCGGGGCAACATACTGCCCCGAATTTTCAGCAGACTGCATCCCGACTATGCCACGCCCTGGGTGGCCATTGTCGGTCTGGTGATCTTTTCCATTGTCATGAGTCTCTTTATTCTCATCACCAGACAGTTCCTGTTTGTGATCGTCATGGCGGCAGCGCTGGAATGTTTTATCTATGTGGTGGTTGCGCTCTGTGTCATCCGGCTGAGAAAGAAGTTTCCCGATCAGGAGAGGGCCTTCAGGGTCCCCTTTGGAAACCTGATTCCGGTGCTGGTCATCTTTGTCTTCTCCCTGCTGATGGTAGGCATGTTTGCCGATACCACCCGGGACAGCATGGGCAACGTCCTGTTTGCCAACTACTGGTGCGCCGTCGCCATGGTGATCCTGGCGGCAGTCATGATCCTCTATGCAACCAGAGTCGTTCCCATTTTTCAGAAAGCGGCCGAAGCACGGGCACAGCAACGAAAAAAGAGACGCCCACCCAGACAGAATTGATGGACAAACCGGTTAAAAAGTCGTTACCAATAAGGTGGGTCACGGGTTGACCATCCGGATCAACACCGGTGTCCAAGCCGACCATAAGGCGTACCGGAAAAGACGGTCCCCTTGTATCGGCGCTTTTTTCAGGAACAGCGCCGATTCAGCCTGTCCAGGGGTATCCCTGGGATTGCCGGGTCCATATTACATTATCAGGGAGATCATGATGGAAAAACAATGGATGACATCGGTCCAGCCGTTCCTTGACATCCTGGGGTTGAATGAAGAACCCCTCGGGGTATTTTTCAGCGATGAGAAACCGGAGCCCGGATACGGGCTGAAGAAGTCCGAACTGCCAACCCGGGAAAAAGAGCTCAGGAACGAGATCGACTGGCAGGAGGTTTTTGGCAGTTTTGGTTGTGTGATAGGAAATATCAAGCGAGCACGGCGCAAAAAAGTGCCGGCCTATTTCTCCGCCGAGCAGTTCGGCTGCGCGGGCGGTGCCTTCTGGCTGGGATTCATGAAGCCCCAGACCGAAACCATCATCTCCTATGTGTCCACCGGGATCCCCGGCTTCATGGAGGGGGAATACTACTGCGATTCCCCGGATCGCCTGCGCGATTTTTTCGCCCATGTCGATCCGGTTCCGGTGCATCAGACATACTGCATCTTCAAACCGCTGAGCCTTTTTACCGAGACTGAAACACCGGAACTGGTGGTATTTTTCGCCGGCCCGGATGTGATGGGCGGGCTGCATCAACTGGCCACATTCGTCACCAACGATCCTGAAGTGGTGGTCTCACCCTGGTCGGCCGGATGCGGCAGCCTGGTTGCCTGGCCAAGACACTATCTGGCAAAAGGACTTGAAAAAGCGGTTCTGGGCGGTTGGGATCCTTCCGCCCGCAAATACTTTAAAAAAGAGGAGCTGACCTTCACCGTCCCGTTTCAGATGTTTGAGAAAATGATCAACCGATACCGGGAGTCGTTCCTCACAAAAGACGTCTGGACATCCGTCCGCAAACGGATCAGGGAAGATGGCGACACGCCTGTTTAGATAACTCTTAACGGCCACGGTGGGACTGCCATAATAACGACCAAGTCCCCATGTCGGGGCGCGGTGAATGACGGTCACAAGACGAAGCAAGCTGCGGGAATGAAAATCCAATAAGATAAAAAAAACAGTTAGACAACAGACAGGATTGCACCGGATCACCAGGTGTGTTAGATTCTTATGCGACGGAGAGATGGCCGAGTGGACGAAGGCGGTTGATTCGAAATCAACTGTAGGCGCGAGCTTACCCAGGGTTCGAATCCCTGTCTCTCCGCCATTTTCAGAGATTCAGCATAATCGGGAATTTCCAAGATTTCCGGTTTTAGGACTCACACAGGACTCAAACGCGATTCTCTCACATCATTTCCCACCCACATATTTGAGCCTAGATATGCCCGGCCAGCTCTCCCGGATCATGTCATCGAGTGCAATCCTGCGATCATTGCCCGACATACCCAAACCCGGGAATCCCCACTGATGCATTGATCCCGAATCTGATAAACGACGCCTTTTCGTTATCCTTCAGATAGTCAGCATTGTCGGCAGAGGCAATCACAACAGTAAGCGACGGGCCTATCTTCATGCTGTCATACACCCATAGGTATTGAATCTCTGTGAATATTCCCATCTTAAAACCCGGAGAGTCCTCCCCTTCAGGATACGAATCGGAGTCAGTAATACCCCAATTAACAACCATCTGATTTTTTTCGGTCATCCACCCACGAAAACCCATATACAAAATAAAGTGTTTGTTTTCATAGTAGCTGGCTTTGGTATCCTTGAATCTCTCGGCTTCGATTTTCTGGTCGATATAGCTCCCTCCAAAGTGCATGTACTCTGCAAAATTGTACTGCAGTCTGACTTGCGAGATTTGGGTTGAGAACATATATCCGGGGGCACCTTGCTGAAATGGGAAAATAAAGTTGAACGGCAGGTTGAATCCTATTTCAAACTTTGCCTCCCTTGGATATTCTGATGCACCCGACGATTCCGATCCACCGCCTCCGAGTGCCGGACCTAAATTTAGAATTGTCCCTGTGTTTCCTGATTGAGACCCGTCATTGGTTTGAATGGGTGCTTCGAGAGCCTTTTCCTGCTTTGCGACTATCTTTTCTTGCTTCTTGAGGTCGAGGTTCTCCCTTTTACGGCAGATTTCGGCAGCTTCTTTTGAGGTAAAATGACGGACGCCGCACCACCAACCAGCGGCTTGAATTGATGTGACTGAGAACAGCAGCAGGATTGCCGCTAGGATGATTCTTTTCATTGGACCCCCGTTTGATTGAGTTTAGACTATTATATCAGACGGGGGGTGGAGGTCAAAAAGTTACAGCGGCGTGATGTATTCGCATGTTGCAGCGACCTCAGTGATCACCGGTGTAGTGTTCGCGTCGCTGATCTGGACGACGTATGATTCCCCGGATTTGGTCGCACAGAATGAGAGCGTGTCGTCCGGGGTGACTTCCAGGGTGGCGGTGTTGATTTTGTAATCGATGGTCTGCGGTATCGTGGCATGGACCGTCACAATCGGAGTGCTGACGCTGTTGACCACATCCTCTTTCGATAGCTTGCGTGGGGTTCCGTCTTCGTTTTCAGAGTAGACGTAAATATTATTTGTCGAGGCAACAAGGGCAAAATTAAAAACAAGATGAGAAGCATAATGCATGCTCACCCGCTTGATGTCTGTCGATGCGTCGCCTAGATTATAGACCTCACTGTCACAGACCATCAACTCACTGGCGCCCATCTTCAGGTATCTACAATTGCCGAGTGTTTTTGTCGTCTTGACTTGATAATATACCCCATTCACTCCATCAAGATATTGATTATAAGCCTTCTCTTGGGAATACTGAGCCTTGATTGCCCCATCCTTTGTGTAGTACCTGATAAAATCGTTTTTATCGAAAGCTCTTTTTACCATAAACCCTGATCCCTGTGTGACATAAAATCGATTTGTCGATGCGTCAGCGTCCCAATAAAATCCGCGAGCTTCATCAATATATGGGTCGTCAAGATCATTCAGGGCACCGTCTGTCTTCCGGTAAAACACATCAGTTGTGGCCTCTATTACCATCTCACCATTCGGATTGATAGCGAACCCTATCGCACCGGCTGACTCTAATATGTCCGTTGTGGCATCCCCTGACATCATTTTACCAACTGCAGGGACAGTCATGGACCTGACGCCGGTTGAATTCAGATAGTAGATTTTGCCTGAGACTTCCTGAAGATACTCCGCATTTGCGAGGGCAGAGGCTTTTTTCGGGGTAAAGTTCGCCACTGATGCGTTCCCATCTTTATCGACAATATACCGCTTAGTATCCCCGGAAGCGTCGGTAAATTCGAAATAGGCTTTATAATGGGTTCCTGCTTTCACCTTGTGGATTTTCTGGACTTCAAGATCAGCCCCGCCCTCCAGGGTGACTTCCTCCATTGCCCCATTTTTAACCGTATAGAGCTTCTTTTTCGTGGTTCCAGCGTACATTGCGGCAGATGGCGTCCCGGTCGAAATAACGAGATTGGTCAGTCCTGTAATCGGGATCTTTGATATGTTCGTCACAGTTGCGACCGCCGGAGCCGTGACCCCTCCGGTGTCTACTGTCGTGGTTCCCGTGGTCGTTCCGGTATCAGTCCCGGTTGTCGTGGTCCCGTCAGTCGTGGCCGCTTCATCAGTGCTGGTGTCCTGGCATCCTCCGATCAGGGCCAGGAAAATCAGAATCAGAAATAATTTTTTCATGGGTTTTCTCCATTAGGTTTTTCTAACCTTTGTCATGCGCTGTTGATAATGTCAACGATATTTTGTTTTGCCTCGGCTCTAGCCGCCCAATTCAAGGCCATGTCCTTTCCATCTTGTTCTTCAGCGACTTTCCAAAGTACAATCTTTTCAGGTGTGAACCCGAGCTTGTTCATTTCGGAAAAAATGACCTGATCTCTGATTTTCGGGTCTGTTTTTGCCTGGACGAAAAGAGCCTGTAGATCGGCCTCGGCTTGTGCTTTGGCTTCGGTTCTGGCCTGTTCTGCGAGTTCGGTTCTTTCTTCTTCCTGGGTTTTGTCGATAAATTCATATTCTGAATTCATCAGATCAAACGCCCATTTTTGAGCCGTGAAAATGTTGTTCGTCCCACTGTCTCTGATCTCTCTTTCTTCCAGGGCCTTGGCTATTTCTGCGGCTATTTTTGAGGCAGAGTCAAAGCCGGGGTGGGTGTCTTTGTATATTTTTATCATGGTAGAATATAAGAAAATCGTTGTGTGGATCTGACTCTGGTTTCGTCGGCGTCGACAAGTTTTGCATATACATTTTTCTCGAACCCATCATAATAACCGGAATGCCTTCTATTGTCTGTCCCTGCCACATAACATGCTAGGGGAGCGTTGGACGTATCCGAAGTAGCTGCTATATTTATAGGAAGCTCATTTGCGCCAGCATTATCATATTTGTAAATGGTTATGCTTTGCGATTTTAACGCATCAGCCTGCGTCGAAATTCCACTATTCCCGCCCATATCAATAGACAAATCCCCGGTTGCTGAGACAGATACAGCAGTCCCGGCCTCTGAATCGATCAGGAAAATAGAGTTGTCGTCGGTTGAGTTGTGGACTATTGCGCCAATGATTGTGGTTACTGGTGGTGTGTCTCCATAATACGGGATATTATTATCAGCAGACCGAACCCTCGCCCCAACCCGGCACCCCTTAATGTCCGCGTCACTGATGCCAGAAATTTCAGCAGAAGCCGAGCTGGTATAGGTCGAGATCGTGGCGGCGTCCATCGGGCTTGCCCTGGTGTGGACATCCGGGTCCTGTGCGGCTGATCCTCCGATTCCGTGACCGGCTCTGAAAAAGCGGCCGGATACGTCGTCCAGATAGACTTTGTACCATGAGGTCGTCGTGGTCATTGGGTTGAATGCGGGTCCGAGTTCCAGTGTCTCATTCCCTCCGTAAAAGTCCCAGAGATCACGAAAAAAACAGTTGTCGTCATTGGTCCCGGCCTGCAGTACCCCGTCATATGAAAACCCGTTCTGAAGCAATGCGTATGGGTCACGGATCTGCTTCGGACTCATGTATTCCAGCGGGAAATAGCCCCGGAAAATCTGACGATTGTTTAGCCAGATTTGATTGCGCGCGCCCTGATTTTTGATGACCCGCTGGTTTTCTGCGGTTTCGGCTTCCAATCCGTCGTCGAAGTCCTGGTCTGTATAGAATTCACATTTGCATTTTGACCCAGTGACTTTGACAAAATTCCCGTTGATATCGATTTCCGCTGCTGACTTTGTGAAGATATGGAGCCTGTCAGCAGAAAATACCAGATCTGCAGATAGAGCATCAGACCCCACAATTTCAATTCTATCCCCTGCTGAGATAGTGACCGCTGCCCCGTCCTTATCCACAAAACCGGAGCCGGACTGTTTCATCGTGCAATCATTCGCTGTCAATTGGGATGCGGAGCCTAAAACATGATCCCGGTGGACTTCGAATAAAAGCTGGTTCAGTGTTTTGAATTCCACATCCTCGGCCGCAAATCCTGTTCGTCTTTTTGCTGGGGTGAGGTTCGCCCCCGCTGTGTCCCTATTGTCCTGATCAATTCCGTAAATTGGTTGGTCCATTTAAAACCCTGTTGATAGTGTGCCGCCCGTGAATGTTCCGTCTGTCAGCCCCGATGGACTGTTTAACTGTGGATTCTCAGAAACCAGTGTGAAAGCCGTTGTGTCGTTGCAGCTCAATAACATTGTGTTTCCGCCCTGCTTAATCTTTGCCATTGATTGCCTGATCTTTGCCAGCTCTGCCGCCGTCGGGATGGATGAAACGGTAGCCTCAAGTTTAAAGGTCGCCGGTTGGTATTCAAAAAGTCTGACAGATGATGCCTGCATGATTGCCCGGAATGCGTTTTTCATGGTTAGAATCTCACCGGACCTGGCAATCTCTGCTGTTCGTGATAATAGATCGGCTCTGTACTCTGAATCTGTCTGTCCTATTTTTCTTTCAAGATCGAGAATTTCCCCGAATATGTCATCAAGCTGATCCCCGACCGCATCATATATATTGATGGTCGAAAAGACATCCTTCTGCGCTTCGTGGAGTTCCTGGACTTCCTCAAGGATCGCATTGATAAGAGCGATCGCGTTCTCTGAATTTTTCAGGAATTCAGGCAGGAGTCCGGCACCCCGATCTGAATCTCCCGTAAAATCGAAATCACCGAATAAGGCTTCTAGTGCTGCGCTCATGATGTCACGGATATTCTGGTTGAATCAAAAACCGCCTGTTCTGTATCTGCTATTACCACCGTCGCGTCTACCAGTGGTGTTGCTGTGGTCGCAAAATAAAGGGTATAGGTCACGATTCCAGGGGTAGCTGTCACCGCTGCCTGAAGCTTAGGCAAGGTCACATCGTCCCCAACTTCCCATGTCAAAGCCAGGATTGCGGCTTCAATGTCAGCGTCACCTGTGGCCGGATAATTTGAATCTTTGGAGGTAATGACCACATCAACATACATTGAAATGGAAGACACCCTGGAAAATCTTATTGGGAAAGTCTGCCCGTCTGTCGGGTCCTCAAATGTTCCAACCTCTGAACCTTTTGTATATGTGCCGGCGCCTTTCTTTACTCCGATAACGTCCCAGATATCCTGGTCAGCTCCACCTGAACAAAGGCAATGGATTGAATGCGGAGGCAGGCTGTTTGAGTCTGTTTCGTCTGTATCATTCTCGAATACCTTGATCGCCGTTATCCCTGAAACATTTGAGAGCAGAGCCGCCTTGATGCTGACTGTTGTTGCCGCTGCAATCTGGGCGAGTCTGGCTTTCCGGTTAATCCGGTATGTTTCGTCTGTCTCATCATATGATCCGAGCGTCGCGTCTGTTTCGTTGGTCATTGAAGTAACCCCAGACGGAAGGGTCCCTTGATTCAGGGTTCCCGCAATACACTGGACCGGACCGTCGGACAGGGCTTCCATTGTGATCTGTAGCGGCTGAGAACCGACGACCGGCAATGTGTGGGCGGCCAAAGTCTGAAAAATCTCCCCGGTTGTCTCAACTGCCCGCTGGAAATACTGCGGTATCGTTGACCCCGCTGTCCCGTAGCAATCAACTGTTACCGTGGATTTTGCCCCCTCAACTCTTGGCGTTAAGGTAAAAGCCCCGATATTATCAAGTGGTACTCCCTCGGCATTAGCCGGATTAAACATATCATAGACGGTCTCTGTTCCCTGCCAGCTTTCCTCGATTTCGAGTGCAATCGGGTTGATAAACTGCATGACAACTGTGTCGGTGTTGGTATCTACCCCGGACCCGAAAGAAGACCCCAGCCGGGCTTTTATGCTGGTTAGGATCTCAGATAGTCTTTTCGCTTCAAACCCTGCTGATGTTAGTCCTGCCATTATATATATATGGGAGTAACGAGCGCAACTTCGCCCGCTGTGGTTTCAACCTGTGCCTCTAAATTGGCGGTTCTGGTTCCCTCTGCCCGGGTCAATTCAAAACTCTTGATTCCTGTCACGCCCCGGGTTTCCAAAATGGCCGCTTTCAAAGAATCAATGACCACCGGGTCCGTTTCTTCCCGGCCGAATACATTATTGTGATAATCGACCCCGTAAGATGGATCCACGAAATTCTCACCCCGGTAAACAGACAGGCCGCAAATAATCCGGTTCGCAATTTCATTGATGCCCTCGACGACTTCAAGGTAACCATCCGTGAAATATATATCATGATAGCTGAAATTACCGTTGCTATCAAAAACCTGTTTTAGTTTAAAGTCCATTATGAAACGCTCCCGGTTCCTGTCCCACCGCCTGCATGTGTACCTGGGTCTACTGTGACTGTGACCGCGGTCGAGACTGTGCCTGATTTAACGAAAGCATCCACCGCGTCGGCAATCACCTGGGCGAGTGTCGAATCTGCCGCCTGCAGTCCTTGACCGTGTGCTGATGCCAGGCCGTTTTCGATTGCTGTTTTTAATGTTGCCTTATCCAGTGCCATTAGTTTTGTGCTGCCTGTATCGCTGTTCTGAGTGCCTGAAGTTCAGCGATTGGTTGTGGTTTTGAGATAGCCCCGGTCGATGATGTGCCTGGCGTATCAAGTGACCCCTTGTCACCGAGAAACACGCCTAAAAACCGGTCCATCAAATTAAGCATATCAGTTTTGGCCGTGACAATCGAATTACCATAATGATGCGACACAACAGGGATTGCAAAGGCGTGATTGATCGAATCCTTTACTGTATTACTCAACTTTTGAGGGGTTGCCCCTGATAGCCATTGCTCCAGGCTTCTGTCTGAAAACAGGACTATCAGCTCATCCCCTGCAGTCAATTTCCAGTCTTCAACAAATAGTTTTGATCCCGGATAAAGGAGCGGGACGTTGATCGCCGCTATGTCTTCTCCATCCTGTGTTTTGTAGTGCAATTTCAGATCACAAAACCTTTTCCCGGATGTGTCGTACTCCAGGGAAGCATATTTCTGGAAGAATCCCAGGGATATATTGTACCTCACTCTATCGGCTGTTTTACTGATCGATTCAAACGCCTCTGTGAATTCCTGTTCCATCAGGACGCCTTTAAAAACAGGTTCTTATTTACACCGTCGATCTCAGAAAACCAGTCGTCACCCCTGGAATCCCCCCGGTGAATCAGTCCATTGACCGCGACATTTCGGTCTAAAACACTGGATATGACCCGGACCCATTGGAACATCCGAAGCTCTGGTCTTAGATAAACAAGGAATTTCGCCCCTGTGTCCGTGTATGTCGGAGAGCCTATTAGACCAGATTTCTTTGAAAATGAGATTTCAGGTGTCAAGAGTCCATCCGGCACCCGGACCGGATCGTCTGAGGTTCCATATTTTCCGCTGACCACAATCAGACCGCTATGTCCATAGACAAAATGGAGGTTAAACTCTTCTGTGATCTGGGCGAGTATCATAGACATTGGCCCATTGTAGCCGATGCTTTTATTGACCGTGTGGCTTGATGTGTACTCTGTGACCGCTGCCAGGAATGCCGCATCATACCCAGGGGCTTTTTTAACCGGCCACCTGTCGGGTTGTGTCGTCAGTTTATTGACCACCGAATTCAGGAAGCTGTATAGAGTCGCGTTCGTGACTTTCTGCGGGTCGATCTTCACTGATTTGTCAGTCTTCAAAGGGAGTCCGCATTGTAAAGCCATAATCCATGTTCCTGTTAACGGTTCCCGGACCGGGTACCCTCGATGAATCGCCCCGTCAAAAATGATCCCCGTCTTTTCCCTGTACCCTGCCTCAAGTCTGATCGATGGGCCTGTACCGAGTTCGTCGTTTAATGCATTGAATGTCAATCCTTTAAAATTGTCAGGGGATAGGTTGTAGACATTAATTGTCCCGGTGTAAAATCTGAGATCCGTAGCACAATTGATCTCAAAAGTAATCCGTAGGGAGTTCCCAAAATCATCCGGGGATAGTTTTATCAGGTCTCTGAATGCCCCGTATTTCCTGACTGCTAAAGTCCAGTATCGGTCAAAGAGTTCCATCAGGGCTCTTCATATAAGAGAGTGATTTCCTTATCTATCCCGAAGTTTCCAAACCCCGGCTTAGAATCCCTGCCACTGTTCCGGTATGCTCCGAGCTTTCCTGGTGGAATGGTGTCCATGTAGTGATATGGCTCTAAAAGATCGATTCCGGTCACAATCTTGATTCCCTTAACCGTTTCGTCCACGTTCAGGTACCAGCATTGTGAGCGGGTGGACCAGATGAACGTCAGATCGTAGCTCTGGCCAGACATGAGAGCCGATACTTTGAAGTATCCTGACCCCTGCGCTTCGATGTTCAGGCTTATTTCAATAATACTCATGCCAGCACCCCGACCGATTGCAAAGAGTCATCCCATGAAACAACCCCGACTGAGAGCAGCAGTTGCGGTGCGGTCTTCAGTCTGCTTAATGAGTCTAACGCTGATATCTTCTGAGAATGAAAAATATTCGAATAAACCTTCTGCACCTGCCAGAGTTCGGCTGTGAAATGGACTGAAAACCCTTCCTTTTCTTTAGTCTCTTTTAAGGACTTGAACTGCATATCCTTGATTAAATGCAGACCGTCCATCACATCGAAAGTCTCCCGACTGACAAACAGTTTCAGGAGTCTGTCGAATTCAGTCTTAGCCCTCCCTTTCCATGCCAATTGAGACAGTGCCGGGCCTACCAGGTTGGAGATTTGCAGGTCAGAAAACCCCCCGGATATCGAAAGTTTAACAGGCATGTTCGTGATATGGTCAGTCGTAGGGCTTCCATCCTCAACCGGGTTCTGGGTGATGATGTGCTCGAAAGTCTTATCCCGCCTCTTTGTGACATCGATCGACACCCCGCCAATGTCGGCTAGAATTGTGATTGGGTTTAGAAATCTTGGATCTGGCATTATGGACTCACTGGAACACTGTTAGCCGCTGCGATGTTTTTCAGGGATGTCTTTATATTTCCGACAACTGCTTCACTGACCTGTTTTGTGATGGTGGAAAGGTCGAGGTTACCGGTGTTCTCGCCTTTGATGGTGATTTCTCCTTTAACTGTGACGGTCTGTTCTGACTTCAACCATGTCTGCCGGTCAACGCCCTGCTGTACTTTTTCTTTTACAGAGCTGATCAATCCAGCAATACCACTGAAGTCCTGATTTTTATATTTATCCTGATTTGCTGATGCCCCGTAATCATACCGGCCGTATGGACCGGGTTTTGATTCTTCTGCCGGCTGTTTGTAATTCGGGTCATACATCGATCGGTAATATCCTATTTGACCTCTTGCCGCATCTGACATGCTCGAATGAGGCAATTCACCTTCAGGCGGCGTTTCCGGGTTCATCATGGTTCTGATCCGCTCAATCATTTCAAGCGTGGACTCAATCATTGCCTGAATTCCATTAACCGCCGTTCTCACCCCTTCCCAGAATCCATCTGATTCGTTCAGTTCTTTCAGCATGTCCCGGATTGCGGAAACCGCTTTTGTGATCGCGGGTGAGGTGTTTTCTCCAAAATTATAAAGGAAGTCGGACCCCTCTTTTGCCATCCCCTGCCAAGCAAATATCTGGGTGCTTTCCTGAAGTTTCACCAACTCCGCAAGTTTATTTTCCTTTTCCTTTAATTTTCCAAATATATAATTGAGTTTATTTTCCTGTCCTTTAATCGCATTATTTATATCCAATCCAGACAGCCTTATTGCCTCCGCAATCTCAACGCCCACCGCACCTAGTTGTTTGAGTGCCTCAAGATCGCCTGTTTCTGCCCATGACTTTATCGCTTTAGCGACCTCGGTAAAATCCATTTTTGGATTTGCTTTAGCGATAAGCTTCATGAGCGGAGCAAACTTTTCAAACATCTGTGCATTTTTACCGCCAAGCGATAACTGAGAAAACATGGCGCCGGCTGCTTCAACTTCCCTTTTAGAAACTATTTCGCGATTTCCTCCTTTAAGTTTATCCATTACTTTCAGGAGCTTATTTGCCTCTTCTGTCATTCTTGAATAGAAACGAACTGTTGCCGTGTCTTTTTCCGAGTTTGTCTTGAAAAGAGAGCCGGCTGCAACAAGACCTGTTATGGCAGTTAGAGCGGTATTTATTGCAGGCCCAAGCCCCTTGATAAAACCCAGAGTCCCACCGGCCTGGTTCTTCATATTGGAAAACGCCTTTTCAGCGTTCGCCTTGTCGCCAGGATTGACTTTAAAACTGATTCGGTTGACTAACTCGCGGACGACTGTCATTAGATACCTGTCAACATTTTGATTCTACCAGCAATGTAAAATTCAACATCATCATCATGGGTCCAGTATTTTTCCCGCTCTATGATCGAGTAATGGAAGAGACCGAAAAACACCCCCTGCCATTTGTCCTCATCATCAAGGAGGTCTAAAAGCTCACAGACTTTTTCCTGCTTGGATTTGATTTCATCAGGGAAACTCAGGATTCGTTCGGCTCTTTTTTTTTATCTTCAGCATCCCCGACGTTAAAATGATAGATTGCCATGAACAGATTCGGGATGATTGAAGGTGATAATGATTCGTAGCTGTCTGGTGTCATCTTCGGGGCAAAAACCGATTTGATGATGACCGCTTTCATATCAGTCAGCAGCGGACCCCTTAACGCTTTCATCATCAGCATTCCCATTTTTGGATTGCTGTCGTCCATGTCTTCGGGGATGTCTGCCTTTGCCATGATCTCCATGAAGATTGACTGAATCTCAAGGCTGCCAGTGACCCCTTGTTTCTGGATCTCAAAAGTCTTCCCGCCAAGTTCTACTTTTTTAATCTCGCCTATCATCTGCCTCTAAAAATATGCTGTTAAGCCGGATACGCACTGGATTTGAAATACCCATGCCGTCCCTTTCAGTTCAATCGGTTCATCCGGTTCATCGACTATCCAGGCCACCGGGTAAAAGGTTTTCTGGTGTTTGGAGTCTAAAAAATTGCTGTCGTAGCTGTTGTCAATGATTGAGAAAGGGAACCCCACCACGCCGATTCTTTGTGCCAAGAAAAGGTTTCTCAACTGTTCGACTGATGGGGATGTCTGCAGGATGGAAAGGTCATAAATCCGGCTTGAATCGGTGGACATATCAAGGAATGCTTCACCCAATATGCCCTTGGTGAGTTGGAACATCGGACCGGCTCCGGTCTGTTTTGATCTGATCGAGATCCAGTTTTTAATCTCAACGTAAAACTCAGTCCCGGGTAGTCCGATACCGCATGTGTATTGATCTGGTTTATAGGTGAACATTTCATTTCTTAAACAGGTGCGGTGAATTCGCCGGGTACCAGGTTCTCAACTTTGAACGCCCACGCTCTGTCGTTCGCTTTGGAGCCGATAGAGTAGTCAGGTGTCTTTACGATCATAGGACGACCTGTTGACCAGATTGTCGTATTCTCTGATGCTGAAATCCTTTTGACTTCAAGTTTCTTCAGGTAGTTGCCTGCCTGTTGATTTCTGAAACAATGGTTCATGTTCGCATTCCAGGGAGACCCCCATTGATTCGTTGCCGTGATGGTCCCGAGGCTGGCCTTGATCTGACTGAACTGGACATCCCCATCAACCCCCGCGACCGCCTGAATAGCATCGTTGTCATAGGTTACTGCAATGTAATCACCGTCCGGCTTGCCCTGAACCGCAAAAGTGATATCGTCATAGGTCGTCACATAAAGAGCGTGATCAACTGAATTATAAGGCGTTGTGGTCATTTAAACTCCTATGTTGATAAAGTGATTGCGGCAACCATATTGTGAATTTTGCCTCTGATGTTTGCGTAAATTTCGATCCCGTCCAGCAGTCGGGCCGTTTTGTCTGCCGTCGGGATACTGGCAAGGCTCGGCATGGTGATCTGATATTTCTGGCCTGAGTAGGTTCCTGATGTGAACGGAGTCAAAAACCCTTTACTGATCCCGTCGTCAAGTCTCAAAGCGATTGCTGTCTCGACCTTCTGGAAGCCGATTGCATCATATCCCAGGTCCCCACCTTCGTTGACCATCAATTGAAACAGATCAAGCTGGAGGTTGGTCGACAACCAGTCG
>Ga0180009_10002143_pt1 | contig 23398 bp, 12 predicted proteins | sample OS_PC_MetaG_FD_123537 | JGI IMG/M metagenome (GOLD analysis project Ga0180009, IMG submission 123537) | Groundwater microbial communities from the Aspo Hard Rock Laboratory (HRL) deep subsurface site, Sweden - OS_PC_MetaG | ecosystem: Environmental > Aquatic > Deep subsurface > Groundwater...
ATGATCATATCCATTAGTCCAAACATCGTTTAATAATTTTTCGGCCGCGGTTAAATATTCTTCGTTTGGTATAACCTGGTAAATTCTTCCCAGCACCCAGCCGGTTTTAAGCACATGCCCCATTATAGTGCGTGTATTATAACTGCTTGTATTATCCGTCCATTCCCAATTAGTATCAAAATTTTCTACGAACCCTATCTTATACTGATCCATTGTAGATACTAATCTATTTAAAATATTATCGGCAATAAGTATTAATTTTTCTTTGTAAACAACATCTCCCGTAAGAAAAAAAGCGTTAATTAAATGAGTTGTAACGGCATCCACAGTCGCGTTAAAACTTTTATTGTTTTTAACTGACCAGTTAAAATTACTTTCATCATAATATCCGAACTGTTCGGCGGAATTATCCCATAGATTATTTTCATTATTTTCAAATCCTTTTTTGAACCAATTAAACGCGGTTGTATCTCCCGTAGCTTCATAATAAGCCAGAATTCCAAGCAGAGCGTAATGCTGATCAAAAGCTGTTTTATCCTGCTGCTGATCGGCGCTGCCGCTTTCACTTACATTACCGAACCAGCCTCCGTTTGTATTATCCCAAGCCGAGCCGTACATAAAATCAAGAGCCTGCTTCGCCTTTACTAGATAATCGTTATTGCCCGTCATCATAAAAGCTCTTACCATTCCGTAAGCATTACGGGATTGAGTAAGCATATTTTTATTTCTGCCCCATTCGGAAATTAGGTTTCCCTGACGGTCCACGTTTGTATAAAAACCGCCTTTAGAGATATCGTAACTTTTAAACCAGAATGAAGCGCAGCTGTCCACATAGCCTGTCATTTTTTGAGGCTGAATTAAATAAGGTGATTTGATTTGATATTGTGCGGTTAAATAGATATTAAATACAAAAAACACTATAAAATATTGAGCAAAAAATCCGGAATTTTTAATCATAATTTCTTCATTATTATTTATTAGTTATCTTATTTCACTACCGAAAATACTGACTAAAAGCCGTAATTAAAAGTTAATAATTAATTATAATCCTCAATTATTTTCTTTATTTTAACAACGGAATAATTTTATAAATCCTATAAAAAAACAAATATTAATGGCGGCTAATTTTAAATGACAAAACAAAAAAAAGCGGCATTAAATAAGCCGTTAAAAAAGAAAACGCCTAAACTGTTTTACATAATTTTATTTCTTCTGCCGGCAGTTTTTCTGATTTTAATTGAAATTACCCTGCTTCTGTTCGATTACGGAGATAATCCGGAAGAATGGGTTTCATTATCTAATGATATAGAAATATTAAATCCGGATATTTCAAAAAGATATTTCAGCGGAATAAACAACCCGCCGTTCTCAACCGAATCTTTTTTACTAAAACATAAACCGGACAATTCTTTCAGGGTTATTGTATTGGGCGCAAGTTCGGGCGCGGGTTATCCGTATCAGAATTCTGCTTCCTTTTCAAAATATATAAGAAAATATCTGCGGCTTTCCTACCCGGATAATACAATTGAAGTCGCAAACGTAAGCATGGCCGCTGTTAATTCATATACAATGCTGGATTTATTGCCGGGAATTATCGAGAAGAAACCGGATCTGATTTTAATTTACCTAGGTCACAATGAATATTACGGCGCGTTGGGAGCCGGGTCTGCCCAGTCGTTTGTTTCTTCAAGACTCTTAACAAAATTTGTATTAAAGATTAATGAATTCAGAACCGTGCAGTTTATAAAAAATATTTTAATGAAAATTTCAGGAAGCATGATTAAAAGCGGCGGAACAGACGACGGCACTTTAATGGCGCAAGTAGCTTCTGAAAAATTAATAGAACTTAATTCAGAGATTTATGCTAAAGGACTCGATCAGTTCGAAGGCAATATGAGGGATATTTTTTCTATTTGTAAGGAAGCGGGAGTTAATGTAATAATCGGCACTTTAGCTTCCAACGTTAAGGACCAGGCCCCTTTTAATCCGGTTAAGAATTCATCTTTTCCCCCCGCCGATAAAGTTTATGATTCGGCATTAATTGCTATGAATAAATCAGATTACCCGGCTGCCGATTCATTATTTACATACGCCAAAGATTTGGACGGACTTAGATTCAGAGCGCCGGAAAAGATTAATGAAATAATAACTACCCTTGCTAAGGAATATGGATTTATATCTGCCGATATTAAAAAGGAAATGAAATTAAAAAGTTTAAACAACATTATCGGCAATGATTTAATGACCGATCATCTGCATCCCAACATACACGGCTATCAGATTATAGGCAAATCATTCTTGAAAGAAATGTTAAAAAACGGTTTTCTGCCTGATGGGAAAATAACTTCCCGTAATTTGGATTCAATTGACGCCGAGATCAAATTGAATTATAATTTTACGAAATTTGATTCAACAATTTCTGATTTCAGGATTAGAATATTAAAGAACGACTGGCCTTATAAAACCGGCGGACAAAGACTTCCGAAAAGCAGGATATTAAACTCGAAAACATTTGAGGATAAAACAGCTATTGACGTACTTGATAATAAAATATCAAGAAGAGACGCAAGATTAAAACTTGCCGAATATTATCTGAATGAAAAGAACTATATACTGTACGCCGATGTAATTATTCAGCTATGCGATGAATTCCCGACAACAAATGATTTTGCCAATAAGACAGCCGCAAAATTAATATCGTTAAAAGAATACGCGCTGGCGGAAAAAGTCCTGCAATCCGGATACTATATTAATAAAGACATGTTTAATACCAAATGGCTGGGAATAATTAATCTTTCAAAAAATAATTTTGCTTTATCAATTTATCACTTGGAATTAAGCATGAGCTTTGACGCGAATGACCCGCAGGTTCTTTTTAATTTAGCCGCGGCTTATTCTGGGATAAAAAATTTTAATAAAGCGCTCGAAATTGTTAACCAGTGTTTAAAAATATCGCCTAATTACGCAAATGCAGCTGATATAAAAACTCAATTAGAAAAGATCATTAATAAATAAATATGAAAAAAACTCCAAAGTGGTTTTATATTGTTCTTCTGCTTATTCCGTTTGGCTTTACGGTTTTGCTCGAGACAGGTTTAAGAATATTTTCTTACGGAAAAAATCTTGATCAGTGGACTGAAATTTCAGAAGGCAAATTAATTCTAAATCCCGATATCGGCGCCAGATATTTTACAAGTACAAAAAACTATCCGCATTCAAACCACGATTCATTTGATAAAACTAAGAAGGCAAATACTTTCAGAATATTTGTATTAGGCGGAAGCAGCGCCGCGGGATTTCCATTTTCGCCGGGCGGTGCTTTTTCAAGATATATAAAAGATTACATGGAAATTAAATATCCCGCTAAAACTTTTGAAGTAATAAATTTAGGCATAACGGCAATAAACACGTATACGATTAATGATTTGGCGCCCGGAATAATTAAACAGCATCCCGATTTAATAATTATATATGCCGGTCACAATGAATATTACGGGGCGCTTGGTGTCGGTTCATTAGAATCAATAGGTAATTCACCGTTATTAATTAATACTTATTTATATTTAAATAGATTTAAAACATTTCAGCTTGTTAAAAATTTTCTAAAATATACTGCCGGATTGCTGAACAGCGGAGAGTCTTCAGCAGCGGGCGCAACATTAATGGCAAGAATGGCAGAGGAAAAATCAATCCCTCTAAATTCGGAAATCTATTTGAAAGGAGCGGAGCAATTCAGGAATAATCTTGATAACATTTTTTCGGAATTTAATGAAAATGGGATTCCTGTAGTAATAGGAACATTAACTAGTAATTTAAAAGATTTGCCCCCGTTTATATCAGTAAGTACAGAAGGCTATCCTGAAGCTGAAAAAGTTTTTAATCGTGCAAATGATGAATTGAGAGACAATAATATTCATGAGGCTGATTCTTTATTCAGATTAGCAAAAGATTTAGATGCTCTAAAGTTCAGAGCCCCGGAAATATTTAATGATATTATAAAAGAACTTTCTTATAAATATAAGTATCCACTCGCGAATATTGATTCGATCTTTAACGCGTACAGCGACAATATTATAGTCGGCAATAATTTAATGATCGATCATCTCCATCCTACGTTGGAAGGATATCAGTTAATGGGCAAAATATTTTCCGAATTAATAAGCGGTTTTGATATTTTAAATCAGAATCAAACAGTTACCTTGACATCAGAAGAAATAGACGGTATTGTGAAATCAAATTTTGCTTTCAGCAAACTTGATTCAACGGTATCGTATTATACAATTCTGAATTTATTAAACGACTGGCCTTTCGTTGATAAAAAGAACACCGGGCTGTTTGAAGGAATTACTTTTAAAAATAAAATTGACTCACTCGCATATAAAATTGTTAAAGAAAACTATAATTGGGAAACGGCGCATCATGAAGCGTATAAATGGTATTTAAGCAAGGGCGATATAAATAATTTTTCTATGGAGTTAAAGGTACTGTACAAACAATACCCCTTCAGATATGATTATTTAGATTACGCCGCAGCCGAGCTTCTAAAATTAAAAGCATACGGTAAAGCCGAATACTTTTTATATGAGAAATATAAAATTGAACCGGATGAATTTTCCGCAAAATGGCTGGGCAATATTAATCTTTTTAATAATAATTTCAGCGAAGCCGTAAATTATCTTAAGGCAAGTCTGAAATTAAACGGCAACGACGCTCAAACATTATTTAATCTATCGGTGGCATATTTAAGAATGGGGAGTTACGATTCAGCGTTAACAACAATAATAAAATGTTTGAAGTTAAATCCAAATTATGCAAACGCAAAAACAATGAAAATTCAATTGGAAGGTTTATTAAAAAAGCCCCGATAAACGGGGCTTAATAATATTGAGATTTTTATCAGAACTTTAAACCAAGAGTAAAGTGCTGGGTATTATCAAGTGCGCCGAAATCCTGATAGGCGTAATCAAAATAAAATCCTAATCCGGGAGCGAAATTATATTTTAGTCCCATACCCAATGTTAGTCCCTCTTCGCTATTATCAAGAAGAAGCGATTTATAGCCTCCTCTAATTGATATCATATCATATAAGATATATTCCATACCTACATTTAATGATTCGTCGTTATCGTTGGGATGCAACGCGTCAATACCTATAGTTATTGTATGATTTTCAATATTTATAAGATCGGCGGCTAATCCAATCCTAAACAAAAGAGGCAGAGGAAATTCATCTGTTCTAAGTTTAGCTAGAATCTGGTCATTGTTTCCTTCAATTTGTTCGTTTATATCGTGCTGAACAAGCAGGTCTTTTCCGTCTAAACTCATATCCGAACCGAAGTTGGAAATTGAAGCTCCGATTCTCAGACCGAATATATCTGAATAATAAAGCACACCAAGATCAAATGCCATGGTTGAAGCGTAAGAATTCCAGATTTCCTGGCGTATATATTTAGCGCTTCCTCCAATTGAAAATCTGTCGGTCAGATTATAAGCATACGAAAGAGCCATTGCCAAATCCTTTGCTTTAAACATTTGTCCGGTTCCATCCTGCTCTGCAAGCGTAGTAACTTCCATCTCTCCGTAATCAAGGTATGTAACGCTGAATCCTACTGTACCCATATCACCAAGTTTTAGAGCAGCTCCCGCCCAATTGTAGTCGATATCCGCAAACCACATTGAATGAGTAAACATTGCTTCGTTTGTAGCAAGTCTGGCGCTGCCGGCAGGATTCCAGTAAAGCGAACTTACATCATTGGCAGTGGCGGCAAAAGCGCCGCCCATAGAAATTGCTCTAGCTCCAATTGCTATATTTAGAAAAGGAGCGGCAGTAGAGCCTACTTTTGACTGAGCCATTAAACAGCCAAAAGATATTAAAAATATGATTAAAAACTTTTTCATTTCAATAATCTCCGCTATTTAATGAGAGCAAATTTGTCAATTTTAGTGCCTATATTCGGAGCGTCAACAACATATACATAAACTCCGAATGCCACGTCCAAATTTTCTTCTGTTCTCAAATTCCAATAAACATCGCCTACATAAAAATTATCCTGAGTAAGGGTGCGGATAAGTTCACCTCTAACTGTATATATTGAAATCTTTGATCCAGGCGGAACATAGGTAAATCTGATCTCTCTTTCGCCTCTTCCGCTTGTTTGAGTGCTCAATAATCTTTGTTCGGCATCGTGAGTAACAACGTAAGGATTAGGAACAACTCTAATTTTATCAAGATCTTTTTTTGCCAGATCATTATCTATTTTTGCGCCTTCAACTGTAAATGTAAATGAGTCTTTACTGTTAAACTGTTTGAAAGTGCTGTACATATATGAACCGCCGGAGGGCAGGCTTTTACCGACGGTATTATATGTAAAGATAAAATTCCATGTTTTTATATACTGTCCGTTCACATGTTCTTTAAGCCAGAAATTATGAGCTGTAGACTGACTTCCGGAGGGCGGAGGATATACAACATCAACTTCAACTCCGGTTGTTAAGTTTGTTACTTTGAAATTTATACTCCTCGGTACAATAACATTATTTAGAGCAGGCACCGGAGGGAAACCGATTGTATCTCTAACTGACTGGCCAACTGTATTAGGGAAGAATTCAATTTTATAATCATTCGGAATTCCAACGCCGTCATACGCCGCTGATTTACCTTTAAATACCTTAATTTGTGTGAACTGCGGTTTCAAAGTATCTTCAACACCAGTGAAACCGGTATGAGCCGAATCGGTAGAGATTGCATCATTCAGCAATTGAACTCTTATACCTTGTCTTACAGGAGTTGATCCTCTGAACTTATCCGATTGATTTACCAATGTATCATACGAGGCAGTATAGGTTGTTCCCGAGAAATTTTTTTCTTCACCGTTAACAAATATTCTTGTAATGCCCGCGGGTATATTTACAGTCTGCAGCGGATCGACAATAATTGTTTCATTTATGGTCGGCAGAAATAGTGTATCGGGTGTCTGCAAATCAATTAATGACCAGTTGGAAGTAACTTGTCTTAACGATGTATCCTGAAAAACCACTTTATAATTATATCCGTCTCTTATTTTTTCATCATCAATAATTTCAACAAACCCGCTTCCTGTGCCTATAAAGTTTTCCGATTTTTCCATCTCCGCGGCATTTGGAGAAATATATCCGGCGGGTCTTCTTCCAGGGGTAATATAACCTGTGTTATCGTCGGTTATAATCGCGCCCGTATTTGATCTGAAAATAAATTTGGAATTTTCTTCAGGGAATATCTCTAAAGCTTCATCACCTTTATCATAAGCTGTAACTGCATAATAATAAGTCTGGCCGGGCACAACGGTGGAATCAACAAATACATTTGTAATTCCGTTATCGGTGCTCAAACCGTTCAAGTTTTCGCCAAGATAATATGTTATGCCGCCGAAAGCCGCAAGCAGATCGGGGCTCGGATAATAAAATCCGCTGAAATTATCAACAAGATCATATTGAGCTAAAGGTTTGTCGAATGATAAAACTCCCAATGCGTTTGTAATTACTCTGCTGTCTCTGAAATTCGCGTCGGTAGATCTGAAAATTTTATAACCTTGAAAATCTTTTTCTTTAGTTACAAAATCTCTGGAGTTCTCGCTTCTTTCGCCGTCCCAATACAAAACTACATTTCCGTCTTCCTGAGTTATTGTAATTTTTGGTTTTCTTGGGGCTTGAGGAAACACATAACCCGAGTTATAAATTTTCTGCACAATATCTTTATTATTATTTATATCTCTTGAATCCTCTCCGAATAAAAGCGCGACAGAAAATCTTTCTGTTGTTTCGGAAAAGAGAGGGAAGTATCCCGAGCTGTAAATAAAATCGCCGTCCTGTGGAGTAGGAGGAATTATATCAAATCTTCCCGGAGTCATTCTATTCCATACAAGAGAATCGATACTTAAATCGGGTGAAGCTGAATTCGCGAAAAAGTTAAACGCCGTTAATCCGATTTGATCTGATTCATCCGGATCGGTTTTGCCGAAATTAGGTTCACCTTGAGTAGGGATTCCGTCACCTTCGCCGAGATCCGGTCCGGGATAAGCTTCATCTTCAGGTCCTAAACCGTCTTCTCCCAAATCATCAAATATAGGGCTCCAATCCCCGTCTTCGTCAATATCATTATCTCTTCTTTCATCAATTAAAGGATCATTTAATCCTTCGTTGGTAATATAATTCTTATAACTTACGGGCAGATCGCCTCTGTTAACTCTTGTTAAATAATGAGCCGCTTCGTTTTCATCAATTAATCCGTCCAAATCATTATCGTATCCGTCGTTTGCTGAAATATGGGGCAGCGCAATTTCGCCTCTAACTCCACCGTAGCCGGCAATATGACCTTCGCGGAATTGAGTGACACCCGGTTCAATAATAAAACTTTTACCAAGAGAATAAACCGTATCAATAGTTGATTTGACGGTATAAACAGTTCTATTATAATTATTAACACCGTTTCCGTTTGATTCATTAATCAAAACAATTTTATCCCCCGCTTTATAAGTTTTAGCGGCAAAATCACCTTGAATAAATCTAGGCGAAGTTCCAATCTGCGAATCGTTATCGTTGTCAATGCCGTCGAACGCGTTACCCGGTGATTCAAGGAATGCGTATCCAACCCAGCCTACTTCCTGACCTCTGTTACCTACATTATCGCTATCGTATGAATACGTAATTGATTCATCAATAACGAATGTACCAAGATCATCGCCGCTATCGCCGTCGCCGCCTGCCAGTGTACCAACCACGGTACCGAAGTTTGCTTTTCTATAAGTATGAGTTCCGTCGTTGGTAATATCATAAAGCCAGAATATAGCATCTTCGGCAAGAAAGCTTGACCACTGGAAACCTCTTTGCCTCATTCTTAAACCCATACCGTTTCTATTCAAGTCATTAGCGTCGGGCTTAAAATGGGAATTAAATTCATCATCCCATTGATCATCAGCTTCAAAAAAAGATTCCTGATCGGCATTCATTATTCCTCTTCCGAAGAAACCGAACCATTGTGTTTTCCCGAATTCATCTTTCCAGCTGTTTGCAACAGGATCGTTCCAGCCTTGAATAGGCCATGAATCGGGTAAATGACTCATTGCAACCGATTGGTAATTAGGATTTCTAAATCCCGGTGTAGGGTTCCAGCCCCAGAAATAATTTTTAGTAGGATGTCTTTCGTTAAACTGACCGTTTCTAGGTCCTCTTGAAATAACAACAGATTGAAGCGTATCTCCAAGATCATTTACAAATTCAACGCCAATAAGCGGAATACAGTCACCTATATAATTCTCGCCGGAACCTAAAGGCCATTCACCTCTGATATCAATGCCGACGCTGAAGCCGGCGATTTGACCATCATTATAATATGAAATTCCCGCTCTATTCCCGGTATGATATCCGATAGACCTTAAGGCCGGATCACTATATTGAGCTTGTACCGATAATTGGAGTATAAAGAACATCAGTAATATTTTTCCCAAAATTTTCATTTTAGTTACTCCCATGGTAGATTAAAAATTTAAAGATAATCCAACTTCAACTCTTCTTGGTTCAGAGAAGTTATAAGGATTAGTATAAAACTCATCTAAAGTATTATTATAAAGAACCGGATTAATTTTTTCCGCTTCAAGTTTCGTAAAACTGAAATAAGGATCTCCGGAATCGGTGTTTATATTTAACGGATTCTCGGAATCAAGCAGATTAAATACTTTCACGAATAAAGAAAGTTTCTGATTGCCGATTAAAAAGTCCTTATAAATTCTTAAGTCAATATTAAATACCGCAGGCTTATTATCGCTGTTTCTGGGGAATGCGTTTTGAGTAACCCTTGTATTTTTATTAACGCCCGGCGTATAAGGCTGGCCGGTAAAGAAATTGCCGATAATTGAAAAACCGTAATCATTCATTTTAGTATAAGCCGCGGAAATATTAAATGTATGAGTCTGATCCCAATTTAAAGGAGCAATAAATGTTTCGGGAATTGCGCCGCCTGTAATAGCGTTTCTGGCATCGGCCGGATCAGAAGCGTTTCCTTTTGTAACCGAATATGTATAATCAAGATTGGTAGCGAAACCGCCGCCGAAGCGTTTTGTAAATTTAATTATAAAACCTCTTGAAGAACCGAAATCGGAATTTTGATATTGACTGTACGTTTTATCGCCGCCGAATACAAGAATATCCGCGTTTTGAGTTCCGCTTAAATCTCTAAAATCTTCGAAGAATACAGTTACATCAACTGCCATATCATCACTTATCTGCTGCTGTAAACCAATTTCACCTTTAACCGTTTTTTGAGGACGCAAGTCGGCGTTTCCCATTAAACCAACGTTTCCCGAACCGTCTGCAATTTCGAATTCCGGGTTTTCATATAGGTACTGATACCTCGGAAGCTGGAAAAAGTGACCATATGAAAAATGTATTACTCCCGCGTCCGATATCGGGAAAGCGAGTCCAAGTCTTGGACTAACTTGTGTTTTAACAGAAGCGTCTTTATACCAGTATTTTTCGCGGTCGGAAACAGTTTTAATAGTTTCTCCCTGATCGGCATCAAGCACGCCGTTTCCGTTTAAGTCGTTAAATATATTGTTAGGTCTTAACGGGTTAACAATATTCGGATCCGATGGATCGCTTAATACTTGTCCGTCTGGATCAAAATAATCAAAACGCACGCCGGCGTTAAAAATTATACTGAAGGCTTCAAATTTAGCTTGTACGTAAGCCGCGCCTTCGAGCGGGTTCTTCAGATATTCATCATTATCTAATGATGTAAGAGGAGGAATCACAACGTTGTAAGGATTTACTCTTTGACCGTTCTGATCAACCATAGGCGCTAAATTTATATCGTGAAAATAAATTTCATTTCTTTTAACCTCGCCGCCGAACTGTACATTTATCTCTTTATTAAACTGGGTAGCCCAATCAAGTTTTACGCTATAGGTGCCGGAACTTCTTGTAAACCTTTGATCGTCGGTTCCGCCAACGGCATAATTATGAGGCGGGCGCTGGTGAATGTCATTATCTACATAATTTGTCGGGTTATTAGGATCACCCGTATAAATATCTTCAAATAGATATTGTCTGTAGTCTTTGAAATAGTAACTTAAATTTAACGTGTAAAAACTTCTTTCGGATACGGCGTGATTAAGAGATATTATATTTGAATTAGATTTCTCAAATCTCTGTGTATTATTATCGGGTGTTAATCTATTGTAGCTGTCGTGAGTACCCCCGTCAAATTGCTCAAAGTTTTTATCGTCATACAAATAATTAAAACTTACCTTCATGCCGGGCATTACAATATATGTAAGTTTACCCTGTCCGAAATAATTTTTACTCCAGTTCATAGGCACAAATTCGTTATCGCCGTTTTGAGTAATAAAAAACTGACTTCCGCCCGAGCCCGGAATTTCATTTGCAATATCGGTAGTAAGGTAGGTTCTTTTGCCGAATATATAACCGTCGTTATAATAATAGCGAAGGTTTGTAAAGAAATATAATTGATCTTTTAAAATAGGACCGCTTATACTCGCTTCAACGTTTCTTATTGCGATCGGATTAATATCATTAATATTCCAGAAAGCTCTTTCTTTATCGGAGATATAATCACCGGCATATGCCTGCACACTTCCTTTAAATTCATTTGAACCGTCCTTAGTAACCAGGTTAATTACACCAGATAAAGCCTGTCCGTATTCCGCGTTAAACGCGCCGCTGATAACCTGTAATTCCTGGACAGAGCTTGAGTTTACATCTACAACTGTGCTTCCGTCGTAAGAATCAGTAACAGGCACGCCGTCAATCTGGTATGTAACCTGTCCGCTTCTTCCCCCTCTTAAATGGAGTCCGCCTCCTTGAGAGACAACAACGCCTGCCTGAAGCTGAAGCACGTCCGATATTTCGGTTATAGGCAATTCAGAGATCATATCATCGCCGACAATAGAAGTTGAGGATGTTAAATCTTTTTGAATCAGAGGTTTGGTCGCAACAATCACAACTTCCTGACCTAATTGAATGCTAGTATCGGATAATTCAAAATTAATTGTAGTTGTAAGATCAATAGAAACTTTTACGTTTTCCATTGTAACCGAATTATAACCGATTGCCGATGCTTTCAGTGTATAGGTACCTGGAGAAACGTTTAATATCGAATAGTAACCGTCAAGGTCTGTAGCGGCGCCAAGTGAAGTTCCCATTATAATTACATTCACAAAAGGTAATGGGTCACCTGTGGCTTTGTCGGTTATTCTCCCGACTAATTTTCCGGTAGTGCCGGCAAAAATATTTACGGCCGGAATCAGGAGAACCAATAAAATCTTTAAATAAATCTTCATAATACCTCCAGTATGGAAGAATTTTTCTAATTATTAGGAAATGCTTAAAAACATTTCAGTTATGTTAAAGTACATTGTCCGGATTTTCGTTTCTTCTTTTCTGCAATTCTAAATACCATTCAATAAATACAGGAGATGAAGGAACCCCGGAAATAGTTCCGCCAAAACCTAAATGACGAAGAACAAATAAATTTATATTGCCTTGTTCTATTTGAGAATATATTTCATCGTTAATTTCATATTTATATTTATCGGCAAGTTTAATTGTCTGGTTAATATAATCTTTGAAGAGAGGATTGGTTTTTTCATTTTTAATATTTTCACTATCGCTGCTCATAACCGAGTAAAATCCTGGATCCGGATTTTCCGTATTGGGATTATCAAAATTATTTTTTATGTACTGAAAAAGAAAATTCTCATACCATATATCAACCCATTTTTTTACATCAAGTGTCTTGTCTAATCCTAAGCTATATCCTTCACGCGAAAGTAATTCGTATTTAATATATTCTTTAGTTTTTTTATTCAAATAAATTTTAATAGTATCAATATCCGAAGTTGATACCGAAAACGCCGTAAAACTAATTTCTCTAATAAAACTTTCTAAATCAATCGGATCAATTTCAAATTTAATAAACGCACTTTCGTTTTCTTTATTTTTGAATAAACTTAAGATTTCGTTTACATCATAGGAATCCAGGAATAATTTATCTTTTTGTCTGTCCGTATTTTTTTTATCAAATACCGTTTTAATATTGTTGCACAGCTGCAAAAAAAGTTTTCCGTCTACATCAATTTTTTTGTCTTTAAAAAAATCGGAATAAAAAGTTTCATAATATTTATTTTCATCTCTTTTTTTGAGAATCTTCAGAACCTCTTTATAATCATCAGCATCTTGCAAATCATTTCTTAATTTAATTTGTTTTAGATAATATAAATTCCAGCCGTTTTCAATTTCAATAGGCTGGGAATAACCGTCCGTTTCCAAATTATATAAAATTGTTTCAAGGAACGGAGGCATATCACCGAAGCCGATATCTACAGATTTATAAATAATTTTTGATGTATCAATGCCGCGTGTAATATTAGAAAGGTTGTTTTCTTTATTTAATTTATCGTATACATCAAAGACAGGGTCTGCAGTTTCGGAAAAGAAAACCCCGACTTCCAAAATTTTAGAATATTTGTTTAAGCCGTCACTTATTAATCCGGGATTTACGTTTACCTTATCTTTAATTTCTCTTCTATAAAGTTCATCCCTAACAAACATTTTTTCGATAGATTTTTTAGCAGTTAAAACCGAAGCATGATTTTCAAAACCTTTTTCAACCGCTTCGTTTGCCCAAAGTTTTTCGGCAATAATTGTATAAAGCAGTTCCTTTTTAATTCCTTCCGAGCCGCTTTTATCCTGAATTCCTTCTTTGGGAGAAAAATTAAGCCTGTAAATAAATTCGGATTCCGATATTTCCAGATTCCCTACTTTGACAAGAACAGGGTCAGAATCATTTAATTGAGCTTTTAAAAAAGAAGGGGATAAAAGAAACGCAAAAAGAATAACTACGAAAGTTTTACTTATAATTTTTTTTATAATCGTTGAATTCACAATATCTATTGCATACAAAATAACTGTCATATTTATTTACTTTTCTCAAAGATATTTATGTTAATTCAAAAACTTTTACTCTTTTTATACTAAAGCCGGTTATTTTCAAACCGGCTTTAGAATTTAAATAATAATGCTGCACAAATTTTATTTTAGCAACAACATTTTATGAGAAGAAAAATGTTTGCCTGCAGAAAGCGTATAAATATAAACACCGCTTGATAAATCAGCCGCGTTAAAATTATATTCATAAGTTCCAGCATTCAATGACTCATTAACCAATGTTGCAACTTCCTGACCTAACATATTGTAAACTTTTAATGTTACGGAATTTGATTCAGGAATTTGGAATCTGATCATGGTTGTCGGATTGAAAGGGTTTGGATAGTTTTGAGCAAGTTCGTATTGAGTTGGAACAATTTCAATTTTCTCAATTCCGGTAACCTGACCAGTAATGTCGTGCTGACCCATAACTCCGAAATCATTTTCAACTTTAGCTGAAACCAAAAAAGCGGCCAAAGTAATGTTATGATTTGCGCCTACGCCGTTTTCGTTATCATTACCACCGCCGTTAGTTGCGTCGTCGCCGTAATTGATGCCGTATTTATATTCAATTGCGAACCCGGTGTATTTAGGGAAAGTTACTTGAGTTGCAAAAATTCCGTCGCCAGCAGTTGCGTCGCCGTGGGTACCGTCATCAAACATAGGAATCATTCTATCAATTTCAGAAGATGGCCATCCGCCGCTTGGCCACTGCAAAGGAGCGGTTGCGCCTGTTAAATGAACTGTATTTACGACAGAGAAAGGCTGATTGTCAACTGCAGAAACCGCGCCGGCAGTATTAACTACAAAGGTAACCGTTACATCCTGATTAATAACAGCGTCAATTGACGCGTCGTTAAACGGACGGTTAACTACAGCGTAGCCATTATCATAATCTGATTTTTTAATAACATAGGTTTTGTTGTCTCCGCCTTCCCAGTTTCCGCCGGTATAGTAAAATTTATAACCTGGAAGAGCGTCGCCTATTGTTGCTTTTTGTACCGCTGTATGCGAATACAAATTCGGATTTACTGGATCTTGTGTCATATCCGGAGCTTCATTACCCCATCCGAAAAATCCTCCTCTTACTTCCACTGTATCTGCCGCAGGATCAAAAGAACCTTTTAGAAATTCTAATTCCATATCAACCTGATATGTTACTGAAATATCAATTGAATCAGGAACATTGTTAGAAATAACTACATTTGTCAAAGTATGTGTTCCCATTGAACCGAAAGTATTTTCAACTGTAGCAGATTCCAAAAATGCAGACAAAGTTATAAAATGGTTAGTACCAACACCGTTTTCATTATCGTTTCCGCCACCATTTGTTGCAGCATCGCCGTAATTTATACCGTATTTATATTCAATTGAAAGAGGTGAATATTTTGGGAATGTTACTTCTGTTGTAAAAATTCCATCACCTGAGACAGCATCTCCGTTTGTGCCGTTATCATACATAGCAATCATTTTGGTTATGTCTGCATCGGGCCAACCGCCGTCCGGCCATGCAAATGGAGCAGAGGCACCGGTTATATGAACAGAATTGACTGTAGCAAATGGCTGATTATCAACCGCTGAAATTGCGCCTGCCGTGTTAACAATAAAAGTAATTGTTGCTGCTTCATTAATAACATTATCTAAAGAAGCGTCGTTAAATGGTCTTGCTACAACAGCAAATCCATTGTCATAATCTTCTTGTGTGATCTTGTAAGTTTTATTGTCTCCGCCTTCCCAGTTTCCGCCGGTATAGTAGAATTTGTAACCAGGAAGTTCATCACCAACAGTGGCTTTTTGAATTGCAGTGTGATTGTATAAATTAGGATTAACCGGATCCTGAACCATATCCGGGGCTTCGCTTCCCCAACCGAAAAATCCACCTCTAACTTCAACTGTATCACTTGCAGGATCAAATGATCCTTTTAAAAATTCTAATTCCATATCCACTTGATATGTAACCGAGATATCAATGGAATCAGGTACTTGCGCTTTAGTTAAAACTGCGAATAACAGCACAAGAAAAGCTGTTGTTGTAATTTTTTTAATCATAGTTACTCCTTTTATGTGGTGTGATAAATGCTGAAAAATAATTCTACAAACAAAATTTTCGTTAAAAAATTCACTGTTATAAAAATTTATTATTTCAATGTTGTTTAGAAAAGGTCAGCTCCCTGGTGTATTAATAATAGTTATTGACCTTTTTAGAAACACCTACACATATGTGTAGTTTTTACTAACGCCTAAATTCGGGGCAAATTTAATTGAAACCGTAAATTCTGTGAAGCTTAGAATATATATCCTTAAAATGACCTCTTATTTCAGGCATATTTATTTTTAACACTTCTTCAATCGCTTTAAGACTGTTCCCTTCGACAAGTTTTTGAAGAATATTAAATTCGTTACTGTTTAAATCGCTTAATTTTTTGCTTACGTTGAATGAATCGAATGTTTTTCTGGCAATAAATGAATTCATTGGTACATAACCATCGGCGGCGTCTTTAATAATTTTTATCATTTTTGCAGGTGGTGAATTTTTAACTAGATAGCAGCTTGCGCCCGCCAGCAATGCCTCAAAGATTTTATCGTTTTCTTCATAGACTGTAAGTACAACAATCGTACAATCTTTAGAAATTTTGTTCAGTTTTTTAATTCCGTCGATTCCCGAAATTCCGGGTAAATTAAGATCGACTAAAAGAACGTCGGGCATATTGTTTTTATGCACATCAATAAAATCTTCAAATTTTTCGTAGGTACCAATACAGTTTAATCCGTCGGATACGTCAATAAGAGTTTTGATCCCTTCTCTTATTGTCTTAACATCTTCAACTATAGCTATATTAGTCATTATTATCGGGGGTTAGTTTTCCTTGAGTACATAATAAAAATAACTAATTTAGAGGTGCCGCAATACTACACAAAGGGACTGATTATTAGAAAGATTGATTTGGTTGATTGAAACTTTTTCAACCAATCAGCCAATCATCCATTTTTTTTATACCAATCCTTGTTTAATTGCTTTTGCAACGGCTTCCGACTGCGAATGGACGTGAAGTTTTTTATATATATTTCTAAAATGGAAACGCACAGTTTCAACGCTAATAAACAGCGAATCGGCTATTGCTTTGTAGCTGTTACCTTCAACCAACCCGGATAATACTTCTTTTTCCCTGGCGGTTAACTGAATTTCTGGGTCGCGGCTGTAAGGTGTAGGATTTTTCTGAAAGAAGTCAACTACCTTTCTGGCAATCTGCGAAGTCATGGGCGCGCCTCCCTCGTGCGCGTCCTTAATCGCTTCAAGTAGTTTTGAAGGAGGGGTTTTTTTAATCAAATAACCAGAAGCTCCGGCGCAAAGGGCTTCAAATATTAAATCATTTTCATCGTAAACTGTAAGCATTAAAATAATATAATCGTGCGATATTTCTTTAAGCCGTTTAATTCCTTCAATGCCGGACATACCGGGCAGATCGATATCCATAAGAACAACGTCAAATTTTATATCTCTTACTTTTTCGAGCAGGCTCTCGCAATCTCTGAACGCGGCAGCGCAGTTATAACCTTCAGTACCCTCAATTAATATTTTCAATCCGTCTCTAATCGTATTGCTGTCTTCAACAATTACTACATTTATCATCTGAGCCCTTTTAGAATTCTTGCTAACTTATGTTTCCAATATACTTAACGGTAGTTCCTTTACCAAGAGAAGAATTTAAATATAATTTTCCTCCTATTAATGAAGCGCGGTTCTGCATATTGTTAAGCCCGTTCCCTTTGCTTTCTTTTTTCTCAAAACCGTTGCCGTTATCGCTTAGTTCCATTTCAAGTTTTTTACCCGAGACTTTTGCGTTCAAATAAATTTCGGTGCAATTGCTGTGAGTTATGCAATTATTAATGCCTTCTTTAAATATGAGGAAAAGATGCTGGCGGTGTTCCATTTGAAGAGATATATTTTCCAATGCTTTCAGATTATCGGAACGGAAAGAAATATTAGTTTCGGCAAGCAGTTCGGAGTAAGTATCCTGCAGTCTTAATATTAAATCATAAAGAGAATCTCTTTTAGGATTTACAAGCCAAACTATATCGCTCATTTTATCAATCAGGTCTCTGGATTTGGCGCTTATTTTATTAAGACTTTTCTGAATATCTTTTTCGGCGAAATTTAATCTGGCGGATATAACCTCGCTAAGTATTGATATTTCGGTTAAGCTGGAACCTATGTTATCATGCAGGTCGGCAGCCAGTTTTGTTCTTAATCTTTCAACAGCAAGAATATTTTTTATCTGAACGGTTACAATATAAATTATAAATCCAAGCATAGTTAAAAAAACAACGGCTACAAATGCCCAGGTTTTCCAAAACGGGGTTAGAATTTTAATTTGAATTTCTGCACCCAGTTTGTTCCAAATTTTGTCGTTGTTAGAACCGCGGACTTTAAATACATAATCGCCGTCGCTTATATTTGAATAAGTAACTGTATTTTTTCCTCCTGAAGAAATCCATTCTTCATCATAACCTTCAAGCATAAATTCATATTGATTTTTTTCGGGTGTAGTAAAATCAAGCGCGGCAAACTCAATATTCATAGTATAAGAATCATAACTTAATGAGATTGTTCTGCCGTCGGAAAACGAGTTTAAACTAAAGCTTTCGTTTTTAGAATTTGATATTTCACAGTCGGTTATATAAACCGGGGGAATGTAGGTATTTTCTTTTAGTTCGCCGGGATAAAATGAATTCAACCCGTTAATTCCACCGAAGAATAACTCTCCGTCGAATGTTTTATGATACGCTCCCCAGAAAAACTGATTGCTTTGAAGCCCGTCGGATATATCATAATTTCTGAATAATTCTGTTTCCGGATTAAATCTCGCTATCCCGTTATTAGTGCTAAGCCAAATATTTTTTTCATTATCTCCTAAAATTCCGTAAACAACATTGTTGGGGAGTCCGTCTTTCTCAGTATAATGACTGAATTTATAATCAGGTTCTTTGCCTGTAGAATTTATTATTACGAGTTTATTTAATCCACCGCCTACGGTTCCGACCCATAAAACAACGGAATCAGGTTTTGACCGTACTTCGTCTTCATACAAAGAAACAATTCTGTCATCACTGATTGAGTTAGCATTTTGAGGATCGCGTAAAAATCTTTCGAATAATATTTCTTCATTTTTTTTCGAGTTTTTATTGTTTATAAAACTAAGCTTATTTAATCCGCGCCATGTACCAATCCATAAATTTCCGGCTTTATCTTCAATTATGCATTTGGATTGCACTCTATTATCGCTAAGACTATTGGGATTATCGGGTTTATTGCTGAAGCGCATAAACCTGTTATTTTTTTTCAGGTATTTATCAAGCCCGGATTCTGTTCCTATCCACAAATTCCCTTTTGAATCCTGAAATACCGCCTGAATAATATTACTGCTGATGGAATAATTATTGTCGGGACTATTAACAAAATACGCGATGTTTTTTATATTATGTTCATTCTTACTGTTTGATTCAAATCTAATTTTATTTAGTCCGCCGCCCCACGTGCCTACCCATAAATACTTTTCTTTATCTTCAAAAATGGAAGTAATAATATTGCTGCTTATGCCGCTTCCCGAATTATCGGCAATAAAATGTTCGAACTTATTAAGAGTCCTGTTTAATAAATTTAGTCCGTTTCCCAATGTACCTACCCAAATATTACCGTCGGAATCCTGAGAAATGGCTCGTATCATATTATGACTTACGCTGTTATTATCAGAAGGATTATGCGTATAGAGTTTGAATTTTTTGTTGAGATTTATTTTGTCAATTCCGCCGCCGAATGTGCCAAGCCAAATTAAATTTGATTTATCCCTGTATGCGCATCGTAAAATATTATTGCTTATACTTTTTATATCAGAGAGGTCGTGTTTATAGTTGTAAAATTTTTCGTTATCCTTATCCAGTATGCTTAAACCAAATTCCGTGCATATCCACAGAAAACCTGCGGCATCGTGAATAAGAAACGTAATATTATTATTTGCTATAGAATTTTGATTCGAATATTTATAATGTTTTACTGTTTTTCCAGTTTTACGGTTATATTTGATTAATCCGTTTTCATAAGTCCCTATCCATAAAAAATTCCCATCGTTTAAAATTGACCATACAACTGATGCATTAATTACTTTATTCCCCAAATTGAAAGATTTATAATTGCTGAATTTATTTTCACGTTTATTAAATTTATTTATTCCCCCGCCTTCAGTGGCAATCCATAAATTGTTGTCATTATCCCGGGTTATAAATCTGATATTATTACTGCTAAGCAAATTTTCACCGGCGCCTTCTGTAAATCTTTTAAATTCATTTTTTTTGAAATCGAATCTACACAAACCTGAACTGTTTGTGCCAATCCAAATTAAACCTTCTTCATCTTCAAAAATATTTCTAATATTATTTTCACTAATAGAATTTAGGTTTTTAGGATCATTCATATAATGCGTGAAAGAATTTGTAAAATAGTCATAGCGGTTTAATCCCCCGCCGTTAGTGCCTATCCAAATATTCCCTTCGCTGTCTTCGATTATGGACCAAATAAAATTATCGCTGATTGAGTTTGAATCATTATCATCCGTTCTAAAAGTCGTAAATTTATATCCGTCGTATCTGTTTAATCCGTCTTCGGTGCCGAACCAGATAAATCCTTTGCTGTCTTGTAGAATTGCCTGAACGGTAATTTGAGAAAGTCCGTGCTCAATGGATAAACGTTCAAATTTAATGTCATTATAATAATCTGACGTACCCGATGCTTGAGCGTAAATATTTGCGGTAATAAAAAGAATAAAGAGGAACAAATAATTATTTATTTTTTCAGTAATCATTTTTAAGAAAACAGTGAAATATTTCATTGGAATTAACGCTTCTTTTTGTTTAAGATGTAAATAAATTTGTCCTCTTAATAAGCTTAAAATACAACAATAATATTGTTTCTTCCATGTAAATATAAAAGGCATTTATGTTATTTATTTAATTATTTGCTTACTTTAGGTCACAATTTTTTAAAACAAGTATATATTAAATGAATATTGAAAAAGAAGCGGCCTCGGAAATTAAAAGACTTAAATCAGAAATTATAAAACATTTATTTACGGTTTCGGAAGTTTCAACCAAACAGTACAATCATGAGTTTACGGTTTCATCCGACCAAGATAAAATTAAAGTTCAGGTATACTTCGGCAAAAAAGGGGTAAAAACTATTCTGCAGGGAAATAACGAATCTTTTCTTTATAAAAAATTGTCATCTATTATTTTCGGCGAATCATTATTCAGGCAGACAAATGAAGAAATTCACGAACCGGGAAACTACATCGGCACCGATGAATCAGGTAAAGGAGATTTTTTCGGACCGCTTACAGTCGCGGCTTTTTATTCGGACAATTCTGTAAAAAAAGAGTTAACTCACTTCGGGGTGAAAGACAGCAAACTTTTAACTGACCCGCAAATTAATTTAATTGCCGAAAAAATAAAAAAAATAAAAAATGTTAGTTATGAAGTTGTAGTTATAACACCGGCTAAATACAACGAACTATATGCAAAATTCGGAAATTTAAATCTTCTATTAAATTGGGCGCACTCTAAAGCAATTGAAGTATTATTAAATAAAGTAGATACCGAAACTGTTATAACAGATAAATTCAGCAAACGAGAGTTGAATATTTCAACTACAAAAAATAAATCAGTCTCTGATAAAAAGATAAATTTTATACAGACAGCAAAGGGTGAAAGATTTATTGGAGTTGCCGCTGCGTCTATTCTAGCTAGAAACGCTATGAATCTATGGTTTGAAAATCAAAAGCAGAAAGGACTGGTATTGCCCAAGGGAGCATCAGGCGAAGTTGATTTAAAAGCAAGAATAATTAAGTCGCAATTTGGAGAGGCAAAACTTAATGAATTAGCCAAACTGCATTTTAAAACTCTGCAGAAAATAAAGTAATCATAAATGTTTTCGATAATTTTGTATAAAAAAAATTAAACAGGGAATAAATTTATTATGTCTCCTAAAAATGGAAAGGTTAAAAGAATCGGGATACTAACCGGTGGCGGCGACTGCCCGGGATTAAATGCCGTAATAAGAGGCGTTGCAAAACCCGCGCATGATCACGGATTATCTGTTGTCGGAATTCTTGACGGCTTTGAAGGATTAGTTGAAGGAAAAGCCGTTGAACTTTATAACAAAGATGTTTCCGGTATATTAGCCCAAGGCGGAACAATACTCGGTTCATCAAATAAAGGAGACCCTTTCCATTGGCCTGAAAAAAACGGCGGCGATATAAAAATCGTTAACCGTTCAAAAGAATGTATTAGAAATTATGAAGGCTGGGGACTTGATGCAATTATAGCAATTGGCGGCGACGGCACAATGCATATATCCAAAAAACTTATGGATATGGGAATGAATATTGTGGGTGTCCCGAAAACAATTGATAATGATCTTGAAGCAACAGATCAGACATTCGGGCATGATTCGGCCGTATGGGTTGTTTCGGAAGCAATCGACAGACTTCATACAACAGCCTCATCGCATCACCGTGTAATGGTAATTGAAGTAATGGGTAGATACGCCGGATGGATAGCTCTTAACGGAGGATTAGCAGGCGGAGCAGATATCATTTTACTCCCTGAGTTTCCGTTTAGTTGGGATGTTATATTTGAAAAGGTTACTCAAAGAAATATGAGGGGTAAAAGATTCAGTATTGTTTGTGTTTCCGAAGGCGCAAAACCAATAGGCGGTGAAATGGTTATTAAAGCAAAGGATATAAAAAGAACAGATCCAATTCAATTAGGCGGAATTGGTGAAGTTGTTGCTAAAAGAATTTCAGAAGGCTGCGATCTTGAGACTAGATATACAGTTTTAGGGCATTTACAGCGCGGCGGAAGCCCGACACCGTATGATAGAATCCTTTCAACAAAATTCGGAACTTCAGCAATTGAGCTGGTTATTAAGAAGAAATTCGGAAGAATGGTTGCTTTAAAAGGAAGTGATATTGTAAGTGTAAGGATTGAAGACGCAATTTCTAAGCAAAAACTAGTAAAACCGAATGTACAGGCTATTTTGGCGGCAAATGCGGTTGGTGTAAGCTTCGGCACAGAAAAGTTGTAAAATTTTCTTGATTTGGATTAAAAAATGTATTAGCTTTGAATTCGTTTTTGACAAGAATGTTGATTTTTGGATTTGATGATTTATTAAAATTGGGGTTGTAGTTCAGTTGGTTAGAACGTCCCGACTTGTCGGGAAGATCGCGAGTTCTTAAAATTGTTTTTGAAAATTGGGGTTGTAGTTCAGTTGGTTAGAACGTCCCGACTTGTCGGGAAGATTTCGAGTTCTTAAAATTGTTTTTAAAAATTGGGGTTGTAGTTCAGTTGGTTAGAACGTCCCGACTTGTCG
>Ga0180009_10002144_pt1 | contig 23397 bp, 16 predicted proteins | sample OS_PC_MetaG_FD_123537 | JGI IMG/M metagenome (GOLD analysis project Ga0180009, IMG submission 123537) | Groundwater microbial communities from the Aspo Hard Rock Laboratory (HRL) deep subsurface site, Sweden - OS_PC_MetaG | ecosystem: Environmental > Aquatic > Deep subsurface > Groundwater...
CCTGAACCCCGGCAAGCTGAGCGGTCCCTGCGGACGCCTGCGCTGCTGCATGAACTACGAGCACACCGTCTACCAGGACCTGACCCGATCCCTGCCCAAGGTGGGGGCCCGCGTGCGCACCCCCGAGGGGCCGGGCAGGGTGCGCAAGCTCGACCTGCTGGGGGAATCCTGCACCGTCGAGATCGAGGGCCGCGACGGGATCGTGGAGTATCCGGCCAGCAAGCTGAAGTGGGAGAGAGGGAAGGACGATGGGCCGGTTTTCGGAGGACGGGATCCCTCACCTTGTGGCCGGCCGCGCCAGGAGCAATGACCGGATCGGTTGGCGCCACTTCCCCGAAATGGTGGTCTCCCGGGCGGACTCCCTTGACAGAAAAAGAAACTTCTTGCATACTTTGATCGGAGCCCGTACAAAGTCGGAAATCGTCCTTGGCAGCACTGGAGCGGACCCGGTCCAGCATCTCAACACGGAGGCGCGCGGTGAATCTCAAGTACCGGAATCGAATCGTCCCGGCTGTGATCCTCGCCCTGGCATCCATGGCCGTCTTGGTCCTGAACGGCTGCAGCGGCCGGGATGTGACCGAGCTGGAACTGGCCACCGCGCCGGTCGATCCCGTGGTTTTCGCGGATGCCTTCCTCGGCGGCCTCGATTACTCGGCGTTCGAGTTCTCGTACTACGAGGCCATGACCATCGACCAGACGGACGTCTACGCGGGCACCCACTCCCTGAAAATTTCCATTCCCGCCGGGCTCTGGGCCGGAGGGTCATTCTGGACGCACGGGCCCCGTGATCTGAGCAGCTTCAACGCCCTGACGTTCTACGCCAAGGCCGGCAGCGACCTGACGCTGGATACCGCGGGCTTCGGCATCGGCATCGTCACCCCGCCCGTCAACCAGGCCGAGACCACCAACATCCAGCTGGGCACCGACTGGCGGCAGATCATCATTCCCATTCCCGATCCCAGCGTCCTGACCAACGAGCGCGGTCTCTTCTGGTTCTCCGACGGCGGGGGTGGATCTCAGCCCGTGGAGATCGTCTTCGACGAGGTCAAGTTCGCCAGGGTGGATGGCATCACCAACGTGCGGCCGACCATGGCCAGCAGGACCGTCGAGGCCCTCCAGGGCGAGACGGTGCCCCTGCCCGTCGGGGTGACCACCTTCAACGTGAACGGCGAAGACGTCTCGGTCCAGCACACGGCGGCCTACTTCACCTTCTTCTCCTCGGACGAGGAGGTCATCGTCGGGGGCGTCGGGTCGGCCACCGCTGTCGGTGGCGGCACGGCCGACGTCACCGCCCGCCTGGGTGACGTCGACGTCGTGGGCACCGTCACCGTGACGGTCATCGGGCCGCCCGCCGAGACCGCCCCTGTACCGGCCTTTGCGGCCGCAGACGTGATCTCGATCTACAGCGACGTCTACGACGACATCGAGGTGGATTCCTGGCGAACCCAGTGGTCGACCTCGGGCGGGGTCTACGACCAGACGATCGCCGGCGACAACGTCAAGGCCTTCCTCGGCCTGACCAACAACGCCTACGTCGGAATAGAATTCATCGAGGACCAGATCGACGCCGCCACGCCCGGCATGACCCACTTCTCCCTGGACGTGTACGCCCCCCAAGGATCGGTGTTCGCCGTCAAGCTGGTGGACTTCGGTCCCGACGGCGCCTTCGGGGGTGGGGACGACACGGAGCGAGGCTTGAACTTCAGCAGTTTCTCCACGCCGGAGTTCGTCGCCGGAGAATGGGTGACCCTGGACATTCCTCTTGCGAACTTCACGGGGATGAACTTCGGCAACGTGGCCCAGCTCATCCTCCAGTCGCCCAACGTGGGCAACGTGTGGGTGGACAACATCTACTTCCACAAGTAGGGTCTCGGGTCCGAAGCGACGCAGCCGAGCGGGGGAGAGGACGGACTCGTGATCAAGTCCAGCAGCATCGTCATCGCCGTGCTGGTTTTCGCGGGCCTCGCCGGATGCGCCTCCGAGCCCTTCGATCCGACCACTCCCGATCCCGGGCCGGTGGAATACACCCTCATCTGGCAGGACGAGTTCGACGGTTTGGCGGGCCAACCCCCCGATCCCGCCAACTGGACCTACGACATCGGGGGCGGGGGCTGGGGCAACAACCAGCTCGAGTACAACACCGGCCGGCCTGAAAACGTCTCCCTGGACGGGATGGGCCACCTGAGGATCATCGCCCGCGAGGAATCCTTCCTGGGCAACGACTACACCTCCGGACGCATCAAGACCCAGGGCAGGTTCACCCACACCTACGGCCGCTGGGAGGCGAGGATCCAGCTGCCCGTCGGTCGGGGCATCTGGCCCGCCTTCTGGATGCTGGGGTCGAACTTCGCATCCGTGGGTTGGCCCGAGTGCGGCGAGATCGACATCATGGAATACCGGGGCCAGTTTCCGAACGTCGTCAACGGAGCCCTCCACGGTCCGGGCTATTCCGGCAACACTCCCCTGAACGGCAGCTACACCCTGTCCGGCGGGGGGTTCAACGAGGGGTTCCACGTCTTCGCCGTCGAGTGGACCCGCAATTCAATCTCCTGGCTCGTCGACGGCACCACCTACATGACCCAGGAAGTCGGCGACCTGCCCGGCGGCTCCCGGTGGGTCTTCAATCACCCCTTCTTTATTCTGCTGAACGTGGCCGTCGGGGGCAACTATGTCGGCTCCCCGGATCCGTCCACCCAGTTCCCACAGACCATGCTGGTCGACTACGTGCGGGTGTACCAGGCTGAATAGGCGGAAGAACTCCCTGGGCCTCTCCGGGATGACAGGATAGCTCCTCAAGGAATCGCCCCGGGGACTCCGCAGTGGTGTCCCCGGGGCGAAAACCAAGGATGCAGTCCGTTACTTCAGCAGGATCATGCTTCGCGAAACCTGGCCAGCCCCGGTCCTCAGGACGTAGTTGTATACGCCCGCCGCTGCGGCCGCGCCGTTGCGGTCGGTGCCGTTCCAGTTCACGAAATGATCGCCGGTACCCAGGTCCCCGCTCAGGAGGTTGGCCACCAGACGCCCGGCCATATCGTAGACTGAAAGGTCAACGCGGCCGGCCTTCTCGAGGCTGAAATCGATGCGGGTCATGGGGTTGAATGGATTCGGATAATTCTGCTTCAGGTTCGCGTCGGCGATGGCCGAGGCGACCGGCACGTCGGAGAGAGCCTCGCGCAGCTGCAGATTGTCGTAGAGGATGCTCGAGGGATCGTAGTTGGTGCACTCGTTCGAGAAGCCGACCTGGAAGAGCTGGCCGATCAGGCCGGCGTCGATGCTGAGGCTCATGGACCAGCCGCCCCAGGTGTCGGGGATGGCGGTCATGTCCTCGGTGATGAGGTTGGTGGTGACGTACCCGTTGAGGGGATCGAGGGTCTTGATGAAGGCCTTGGCGGTCGAGGGGGCCACCAGCAGACCCTTCTTGGCCTGGAACTCGAACACCCAGGTCTTGCCCACGTCGGTGGGATCGATCGTGAATTCCTTGTAGACGTTGGCTTCGACCAGGTCACCGGCGACGTGGGCGCCCGCATTGTTGTAATCGCTGAACACGGCCAGCTGCTGGGCGCCTTGTTCATCGCCGCCTTCACCCAGGGTGATCGTGCAGAAGGCCGGTGAGGCCGGATTGTTGGGAGCCGGGAAGGGTCCGTAGCCGTAAAGGTAGTTGCCGGTTCCAGCCTGGTAAACGTTGCCGTAGACAACGAAAACCGGGTAGAGGGCATCCAGGGAATCGGCCTCGAGGCTCTCGAAGTCCTCGAAGAATGCAACGATCTGCGCCGAGGCCGCGGCCGGAACCAGACAGACCAGCGCGGCCAGCAACAACATTCTCTTCCTCATGACATTTCCTCCTGGTCCGCATTGTCCTGCTCACCGCGTGATTTCGATCGGGCGAACAGGACAATGCGGACTGACCGTTTCGGGGAAGCATTCCCCGCAGCGGGGGCCCCCGGCCGGAATCTTCGGGATCCCGGGGTGGGCTCGCCGTGATGACCTGCCTGCAGGGAACTCGGGAGCGAGTCTCCCCTGCGGATTCGTTCTGCCTGCTTGGTTCGGTGTCCCGCCGACCGTCTGGCTGCTTGCCGGGCGTCAAGTGATGAAAGCGGGAAGCAGTTGCCGGGTGCGAGGGCTCTCGGCCAGAGATGCCCAGGATCCGGAAAGTGCCGGTGCGCTCGACTGGACATAGATGAGTATACACTATGTTCGGAGCCCGAACAAAGGTTTTTTTTACAATTTCCTCGACATTTTTTCTATTCCTGGACCATGGATCTTCCTTTGAGACTCCAGGATTTGCCCTTTTCAAAGCCATGACCTCCGAGGTTCAACCCGAGGCCGATCCATGCTATTTTCCCCTTCGAAGCGCTTGACATGAAGTCGGTGACTGTGCACTATGTTCGAAATCCGAACAAAGATGATGGATCGTCCCGGAGGAGTGTCCCGTGAGTTCTAATCGGATGAAACAAGGCCACCCGGCGAAGCTTGTCACCATCACTCTGGCCTTTATCCTGCTCGCCGCCGTCACGGCCGGCGCTCAGGTCGAGCCCGTCCGCGTGATCAAGGATGCCGCCGGCATGAAGCTCCAGGTCGACGGCCGGGACTTCATGGTCTTCGGAATGAACTGGGGCTACATGCCCATCGGGGAGAACTACGCCTACGACTTCTGGGGCAAGCCGGACGAGTTCATCCAGCAGGTCCTGGCCGACGAGATGCCTCTTCTGCAGAACATGGGGGTCAACACGATCCGGCAGTACGCCGGCATTCCCCCCCGCTGGGTGAAGTACATCTACGAGACTTACGGCATCTACACCGTGGTCAACCATCCGGTGGCCCGCTGGGGCTTCACCCTCGACGGCGTCTGGCACCCCCAGACCGACTACTCCAATCCCCGTCTCCGCCAGATGGTCAAGGATGAGGTGTTTGCCCTGGTCGAGGAATTCGAGAACACCCCGGGCATGCTGATGTGGCTGCTGGGTAATGAGAACAACTACGGGCTCTCGTGGGCGTCCTTCGAGATCGAGGCCCTGCCCGAGGGCGAGCGGAACGCGGTCCGGGCCCGGTTCCTCTACTCCCTGATGGGAGAACTCATCGACGGGATCCACGAGCGCGATTCCCTGCGTCCGGTGTGCATGGCCAACGGCGACGTGCAGTACATCGACATCATCGCCGAGGAGTGCAAGAACCTCGACATCTTCGGCTCCAACCAGTATCGCGGCATCTCCGTGCGCGACATGAACGACGTCGTCAAGGACAAGATGAACATCCCCCTGGTGTACACGGAGTTCGGCTCGGACGCCTTCAACGCCAGGACGATGCAGGAAGACCAGGCCATGCAGGCGAAGTACCTGATCGGCCAGTGGCAGGAGATCTACGAGCGGTCCTACGGCAAGGGCCTGGTGGGGAACGCCGTCGGCGGCATGATCTTCCAGTGGGCCGACGGCTGGTGGAAGTTCCGCCAGGAGGAACGGCTCAACATCCACGACACCAACGCCTCGTGGCCCAACGCGGCCTATCCCGAGGATTACGTCGAGGGCGAAAACAACATGAACGAGGAGTGGTGGGGCATCTGCGCCAAGGGGCCCACCAACAGTCAGGGCTACTTCAAGCTGTATCCGCGGGCGGCCTATTACGCCCTGGCCAAGGCCTTCAAGCTGGACCCCTACGCGCCCGATACCGATCTCGCCAAGATCCGCGCCCATTTCGGCGCCCTGAGTCCCGCCACCGCCGCGCTGGAGGCCAGGGGCGACAAGGCCGCCCTGAACGCCACGGCGCAGGCCAAGGTGCGCCTGGCCGGCCTGAGGATGGAGTTCGAGACTTACAGCACCGGAGCGACCGTCTCCACGACGCCCGAGTCGCCGGTGCCCGGCTCCGCCGAGTACCCGGCCTTCGTGGGCTTCGACCAGATGGAGTCGTTCTACGCGACGATCGAGGCCAAGCCCGCCGAGAACGTGCTCGGCAGCCTGACGGTGAACGTGCTGGGCAACGTGGCCGACAATCCGATCGACGAGATCTTCTACGAGAACCGCGGCCGCACCCGCGATTTCGACCTGCGCGGCAACTTGCCCAACCTCCAGGGCGAGGAGGAATTCTACACCGCCCAGGATCCGGAGCGCGTCAAGGTCTACCAGGGGTCCCTCACCTGGGACGACAAGTGGTTCGAACTGAACGCATTCTACCGCACCGGGCACCTGCACTGGGGCTTCGAGGGCGACTTCTTCGGCCTGTACCGGAACGCCTATTACGGCGAGAACATCGACATCTACAACGGCCTGGCCCCGGTGGGGATGGAGATCGCCGGCAAGAAATCCCTGCGAGGACTGAAGGCCGCCTTCGGTCCCCAGCTCTGGTGGGGGGCCAACCCCGCGGTGTTCCTGAAGTATCAGCGCCAGGTCGGCCGTTTCGCGATGACCGGCATCATCCACGAGGACATCGCCGCGGGCGAGGCCGCTGGCACCTCCGGGGTCCAGAATCTCCAGGAGACCCGCAAGGTGTCCCTGCAGGCTTTGACCACCTACGGCCCCTGGACCATCGAAGGCGGGACGCTCTGGTCCGGCGACAACAAGGTGGGCGACGAGTTCAAGCTCTACGACGACACCGACCCCGCGGACGTCACGATCCGGAAGGACCGGATCAAGGACGAGGACGCCTGGGGATTCAAGGGCAAGCTCTCGGTGGAGAAGGGTGCTTTCCGCTGGTACGGCCAGGGCGCCTACATGGGGCTGGTCGCCGACGCCGGACCCACCGAGGTGATCACCTTCACCGGCTGGAAGCTCAAGGATTCCGGCTCCGGCAACCAGAAGAACGTCATCACGGGATTCACCTACAACACGGGGAACTGGCAGATCGGGCCGAACTTCCTCTGGCAGAAGCCGATCGTGGGACCGATCCCCGGCGGCGCCCCGGATCCGGGCGCTCCCCGCAACCTGCTGGTCGATCCCCAGACGGGCAAGTCCACCGACCCGTTCGCGGTGCTCTGGAACCGCGAGATGACCGGCGCCGAGATCCTTTTGACCTACGACCCGCATCCGGCCACCTGGTTCTACGCCTGGGACAACGTCCAGCGCGAAGGGGCCCGCTTCGCGTTCAACCTGGGCTTCGTCTACAAGGATATGCCCACCACCCGCGACGCCCTTCTGTTCTACGCCGAGGATGGGAGCACCCAGTACGCATTCGAGGGCGGCAGCCCCGGTCATACCGAGTGGGAGATCCATTCCCGGATCACCGGCCGGCTGGGCCAGAAGTCGCGCCTGGTGGCGAACGTCTACGCCGGCCAGGCCGAGCCCAACGGCTGGATCTACGGTAATCCCGAGACGGTCGAAGGCACCTACATCAACCATCGCGTCAATAAGATCATCCACCGGTACGGGGCCGATGCGCGCCTGACCTACGGCTCCCTGGCCCTGGCGGGCATGGTCAAGATCAACGACTGGGGCATCTACGACTACCACCACGACTGGAACTACACCTACCCCCTGCAGCTGATGGGCGACGTGTCCTGGTCCCTGGGTTCCCCCGCATGGTTCGACCTGCCGAACACGCGAATGGGCATCCGGGGTCTCTACCGCACCCTGGACAAGAACTCGAACCGGTATTTCCTGCCTGAAGGCTATGACGAGGTTCCTACCTCTGCCGAAGCCTATCAGGAATTCCTGGACGAGATCGACCGCAACGGCAACGGCTCGGAGTGGGAGATCAGGACCTACGTGCATCTGGCCATCTAGGCCGGGTACGGCAGGAATGAGCAACGCGGGCCGGCCCGGGATCATCCTGAGCCGGCCCGCGTGTGAGTAACGGGCGTTCCCTGCTCATGGGAGGAGGTCCATCATGCGACCCTGCGTGTTGCTGGCTGCGGCCCTGGCCCTGTCCGGATGCGTCTGCGCGGCGCCCCTGGCCGTCCTGGCCCAGGCGGTGCCCGTCACACTTGTCCGGACCATGGACGGCGGATGGCAGCTGTTGAGGGGCGGTGAGCCTTACTTCATCATGGGTGCCGGGGGCGACGGGCCCAAGGACCTTCTGGCCGCCTCGGGCGCCAACACCTTCCGGACCTGGGGCGTGGGACCGGACCTCGGGGCGCAGCTCGACGAGGCCCAGGAACTCGGACTGACCGTCGTGGTGGGCCACTGGCTGGGCCATCCTCGCCACGGGTTCGACTATGGCGACGTGGCCATGGTGGCCGAGCAGTTCGAGCGGGTGCGCCGCGACGTGCTGCTGTACAGGGACCATCCCGCCCTGCTCCTCTGGGGAATCGGCAATGAGATGGAGGGCTTCGGCGAGGGGGACGACGCAGCGGTCTGGTCCCACGTGCAGGCCCTGGCCGGCATGATCAAGGAACTCGACCCGCATCACCCCACCATGACCGTGACAGCGGACATCGGGGGCTGGCGCGTGGCGGGCGTCCACCGGCTGTGTCCGGACATCGACATCATGGGGATCAACTCCTACGGCGGGTTGCCATCGCTCCCGGACCGCTACCGCAAGATGGGAGGCACCAAGCCCATCGTCATCACCGAGTTCGGTCCGCCCGGCACCTGGGAGACCGCCAAGACCGATTTCGGGGCGCCGATCGAGCCGACCAGCACCGAGAAAGCGGTGGTTTACCGGGAGGCTTTCACGGCCGGGTGCCTGGAGGCCGGCGGGCTGTGCCTCGGCGGCTTCGCCTTCAACTGGGGCTGGAAGATGGAGGCCACCGCCACCTGGTTCGGCATGTTCCTGCCCGACGGGGACAAGCTGGGCGCCGTCGACGTCATGACCGAGGTCTGGAGCGGACGTCCGCCCGCCGACCTCTGTCCCGAGATCCGGTCCTTCGGCCTCGTGGGGCCCGATGTCGTCCAGGCAGGCGACACGGTGCAGGTGGAACTCGACGTGATCGATCCCGAGGGCGCCGAGGTCACGGTGAAGTGGGCTGTGCGGGGGGAGGCCGGAGAATACCTCACCGGTGGGGACGTCCAGGCGACTCCCCTGGAACTCGACGGAATCATCACCGCATCCTCGACCCGAGGTGCGACCCTGGTCGTGCCGGGCGGGGGAATCTACCGGCTCTACATGACGGCCCACGACGGAAACGGGGGAGCGGCCGCGGCCAGCGTTCCGATCAAGGTCGACGGGGAACCGGGCGGCGTTCGGGTGAAGCTGCCCGTCCACGTCTACGGAGACGGCAAGGAGCGGCCCTGGGTCTCCTCCGGCTGGATGGGCGGCTGGGACGCCCTGACGCTCGACCTGGAATCGACGGAATCTCCCCGCAGCGGCCCCACCTGTCTGCGGGTGGATTACGACGCCCCGGGCATGTGGGTGGGAGTGGCGTGGCAGCACCCCGCCAACGACTGGGGCGACCTGCCTGGCGGCTTCGATCTGACGGGCGCGCGCGAACTGACCTTCTGGGCCCGCGGGGCCGAGGGCGGCGAGACGATCGATTTCAGCGTGGGTCTGCTGGGCTCGGACAGGGAATATCCCGACACCGTGAAGGCCGAATTGAAGGGCGTGAAACTGAAGACGGACTGGCAGCGCTACCGCATCGACCTCGAGGGGAAGGACCTGACCCGGGTCAAGACCGCCTTCGTGTGGACGATGGGCGGCCGGGGTCGTCCGGTCACGTTCTTCCTGGACGACGTCCGGTTCGAGTGATCCGGGCCAGGCGCCCGCAGCCTGGGGCGGATATTCCGAGCAGCATCGGAGCCCGGGGACATCAAGTCTCCGGGTTTTTCCGGGGTCCGAAATAGCAGATCGTTCCGAAAATCGGAATGGTTGGGGGCTAGATTGAGGTCAATGCCTTCATGGATATTGGGGACCTCATCCGGTCCGCCGGCCCGCAGCCAAGGAGCCGCCCATGACCCCCTCCGAACGTCTGGACATGTACCTGGATTTTCTCAAGGCCGAGGGATTCCGTCCCGAGGTGGTCGGCGAGGGAATCGTCGGTTTCAAGAAGGAAGGACTGTCGTTCCTCATCTTCGTCGACCAGGAGGATGAGCAATTCTTCCACCTGGTCTGTCCCAACTTCTGGCGCCTCGAAGGGGCCCGGGAAAGGACGCGAGCCTACCGGGCCGCCGGCGAGGCCACGGCCCAGACCAAGTGCGTGAAGGTGTATCCCGTGGCGCAGAACGTCTGCGCTTCGGTGGAGATGTTCTGCGATCCGCCCGAGGTGTTCAAGGCGGTGTTCGGCCGGGCTCTGGAGGCGTTGACCATCGGGCTGGATAGCTTCCGGGAGGAGATGGAGGGGAAGTAGGGGGACCCTCATCAGGGTGGGCAGGGAGCCCGGGCGGGAAAACCCTCATTATCCTTGGAAAATCCCCCCTCCCCGTGGATTATTGGGAAAACCCGACACCCATGATCCGCGAGGTTTCCCGTTCCGATGATCGACAGCCACGTCCACCTCAACCGCCGCGAGTTCGCCGGCGAGCAAGCGGCGGTGATCGGGCGCGCCCGCACGGCCGGCGTCCGCGCCTTCCTCAACGTGGGCTACGACCCGGTGACCTGCCGCGAGTCCATCGCCCTGGCCGAGGCTCATCCCGACATCTGGGCCACCGTGGGCATCCACCCCCATGACGCCCGCCTGCTGGCCGACGACCAGGGCAACCACCACCCGCAGGGCCTGGACCTGCTGCTCGAGATCGAGGAGCTGGCTGCCCATCCGCGCGTGGTGGCCATCGGGGAGATCGGCCTGGATTTCTACCGCGATCTTTCGCCCCGCCCGGCCCAGCGCACCGCCCTTCTGGCCCAGCTCGAACTGGCCGACCGCGTGGGTCTGCCGGTCATCTTCCACGTCCGGGACGCCTGGCAGGAAACCCTCGACTTTCTCGACGAGGTCGGTCCTCCGCGCAAGAAGGGCATCCTCCACTCGTTCTCCGGCGGCCCCGAGCACGTGGACTGGGCCCGGGACCACGGATTTCTGCTGGGCATCGGCGGTCCGGTGACCTATAAGAACAGTGCGCTGCCCGCTCTGGTGGCGCGTGCGGGCATCGGGATGCTCGTCCTCGAGACCGACGCGCCGTGGTTGCCGCCGGTGCCTTGGCGGGGACAGCGGAACGAGCCGGCCTACCTGGAGAAGACCCGGGACAAGGTGGCCGAGGCCCTGGGCCTGACGCCGGCCGAGGTGACGGCCCGCACCACCGAGAATTTCGCCCGTTTGTTCGGCGTGGAGGTGCCCGGGGCATGACCGAGACCCCCCGCAGCCAGCTGAGCCTGCTGAAGTCCCACGGGATCAAGCCGGTCAAGCGCCGGGGCCAGAATTTCCTGCTGGACGGCAACCTGGCCCGGGCCATCGCCGCCGACGTGCTGGCGCTGAGCCCCCGGGTGCTGGAACTGGGGGCCGGCGGCGGCGCCCTGACCGGGCCCCTGCTGGAGAAGGCCGAAAAGGTGGTCTGCGTGGAGATCGACCGCCACCTCTGCGGGGTGCTGCAGGCCGAGTTCGGTGACCGGCCCGCCTTCACCCTGGTGGAGGGCGACCTGGCGCGCCTGGACTGGGACGCCACCCTGGCCCTGGCCGGCGAGGGGCCGGTCGTGGCCGGGAACCTGCCCTACGTGCTGACGAGCACGGTCCTGTTCGCCCTGGCCGGGCTGCGGGACCGCATCTCGGGCGGGGTCTTCATGGTGCAGAAGGAGGTGGCCGAGCGGATGACGTCCACCCCGGGGGGACGCGATTACGGCGTGCTTTCCATCCTGCTCGGCTCCATTTTTGCTATCGATACCCTGCGCCCGGTTCCGAGGGACGTGTTCTGGCCCAGGCCGGACGTCGCCTCGGCGGTGGTCCGGCTGGTCCCGGCGCAGCGGTGGACGGACCAGGAGTTCGCCCGGTTCACCGCGGTGGTCAGGGCGGCTTTCGAACAACGCCGCAAGAAGTTGCGCTCGGTATTGCGGGCCCGTTTCGGTTATGATCAGCAGGTGGCCGAGGATCTGGCCGCCCGGGCGGGCGTCGATCCGGACCTGCGGCCCGAGCAGATCACCCCGCCCCAGTGGCGCGCGCTGGCAACCCTGGTGTCCCCAGAAGGATGCAAGTGAAGGCTTTCTTGGACAGGACCACGGCCCCGTTCCTCGCCCTGGCGGTCGCCTCCGCCCTGGTCTTCGTCCTCGCCGCCGCCGCCCCGGCGCCGGCCATGGCCCAGGACTTCGAGGACGCCGAGGACGACACCACCGGCGCCGCGGCCGACTCCCTCAGCAACGCCGAGATGCTGCGCCTGGCCGCCCTGGAAGCGGAGGCCGTCTCGGGCGATCCATTGGGGCCCTTCTGGCAGGGGATGACCAACAAGCCCAAGGCCGGGGTCAGGTCCAACGTCCGCCAGTACAGCTACTACGGGGAGAACGTCACCAACGTCAACTTCCGGGAGGGCTCGTTCAACAACACGAGCAGCTACTCCTGGGAGGAGTACCGCAAGCAGGACAAGACCCTCGAGAAGCGCACCGACCAGTTCAGCTACAACGCCGGTCGCCTGTTCCCCTTCGTCACCAGCATCACCGGCAACTGGGACTGGAGCGAGGACCTGACCACCAACACGGCCGGGTTCACGAACCTCAGCAAGCGCGACAGCAAGAACATCAACCTGTCGGCGTCCAAGACCAAGTTCCAGACCGGAGCCTTCACCAACACCCTGAAGGCCGACGCCCGCGTCGACGACCAGAAGAGCGTCAACCAGGGCCAGCGGAACGACTTCAGCGAGGGTTCGCTGTCCGGAGGCCTGCAGAGCGGGACGGCCCTGTCCGAAGGCGTGACGGTCGCGGGTCGCTACTTCGCCAAGTCGACCTCGGGCGACCGCAGCCTCGGCAACTCGACCAGCCCCTCGTCGGCCAGCGCCGATTCGGCCGGATTCGGGGTGTACTTCGACCGCAGCTTCGGGACCGGCCGCGTCGCGGTCACCCGCAGCAACTTCGACAAGAAGTACCTGGACTTCAAGAAGAACAGCAACGGCCTGATCGACACCGTGGGCCTCGACGACCAGGACAAGGTGGTCGAGGAGCTCGAGACTCGGGACGCGGTCTCCGTCGAGTTCGAGCACACCCTGCAACTGCGCCGGATGAAGCTCATCACCAAGGCGTCCCGTTCCACCGACAATCAGGACTACCGGGTCAGCGGCGTGGGCCTGAAGGAGCGCGAACAGGACCAGTTCGACGTGACCTGGGGCTTCGGCGTCGGCCGCGACTCCCTGGCCCTGTCCTACAAGTTCCTTTGGAAGTGGGACGACCAGCGCATCAAGGGCGCCACCCTGAACCGCGGGCGCCAGTACACCAAGAGCCGCAACTACGACCTGACCTGGATGCGCCCCCTCATCGGCGGCACCCGGATGACCTTCAAGTACCACGAGGGCCTGACCCAGGACATCGCCGAGAAGGTCCACAACCAGAACGACAAGGACCGCCTGCAGACCGACGTCTCCCTGCGGCTGGATCGCGACTGGCAGCAGAAGTTCAAGACCTCGATGATCTTCAGCTACAAGCAGGGCCAGGACCTGTCCATCCGCGAATCCCGGTCCTCGAACAACAACGTCAAGGATTCCTACGAGATCTCGCCGGGATTCCTGTGGACCCTGGCGCCCTGGCTCACCCTGGACCAGAGCTACCAGGTCTTCATCCAGTACACCGACTACGTCTACTCCGATCTGGAGTCGGTCAACCGGGACGACAACTACAACAAGCGCGGCAACCTCACCACCAAGGTGACGATCAAACCCACCCGCCGCCTGGACCTGGTGGTGCGGAACGACTACAACCGCCGTTTCAACGCCACCCGCGTGGTGACCGACGCTGCGGGAAACAGCTACTACCACAAGGACCAGATCCAGACCATCAGCAAGATCGATTTCGGCATGACCTTCCGCGTGGCCCCGGGCGTGACCCTCGAAAGCGCGACCTACCAGACCGAGGACGTCAAGGACACCTTCGGCGCGCGCGACAGGACGACCACCACCCGCTCGGGCGAGGTCTGGGTCGGCACCAAGGTCAACAAGCGCTGGGGCAAGACCCGGCCTCTGGAACTTTCGGCCACGGTCAAGAAGTACAACGCCTACGGGCCGGCGGTGACCGCCACCAGCGCCGATTACTGGGAGGCCGACGTCTGGATGAAGTGGGAGTTCTGACATGACCCGTTCCGCACCCCGCATCCTGCATCCGGCGGCCCTCCTCGTGGCTCTCCTCGTGGCCCTGGCGGCGCTGTCCGGCTGCCTCTTCGAGCCGCGCGATCCCGCCCCGCCGAGCACCAGCAGCATCCAGTATCTGCCGAAGACCAGCGCGGCCAACGTCTGGGCCAACCTCGAGAGGTCCCTGGTGAACACCCACGCCTTCGGCTGGGAGGACAACGTGGTGCCCGAAGGGGGCACGCCCTTCATCTACATCCCCGACTCCCAGGCCGCCGACCAGTTCCCCGGCGTCTTCGACGGCTGGAACCGGACCAAGGAAGTGGCGTTCATCAACCGCCTCTACAACAGCGACGTCACCATCACGGCCAAGCTGAAGGAGGACGACTTCGTCCCGCCCGACGATTCGGGCGGCGAGGTCCAGTGGGAAGGCGTGGTCTACGACGTCTCGGTCACCAGCAAGACCGACGGGTCCACCACCCGGTACCGGGGCCGGGCCATCATAACTTTTAGCGTCGAGGGAAATTTTTGGTATATTACACGATGGGAAGACCAGTTCGGGGAAGGTGACCCGGACAATCCGGACCAGATCCTGCCTACGATGGGGGTGTTGCGGGGAACTTTTGGTAGCAAATAATCTCAGGATATGTTAAAATCGGGGAAAGCTTCCCCCTGCACCACGTCGGTTTCTCGCAAGAACAATGACCCTGTCACCCCCGGGAAACCCTGGCATTCTGGAGGATCGCACGATGAAGATGAAGAGTTTCCTGACCCTGGGATTGGTGGGCCTGCTGCTGTTTCCCACAGGTTGCATCTTTTCCCCCGACGACAACGATGGGCCTGTGGGAGGGAGTTCTGCGGGATTGCCGTTCCCCGGTTCCCCGGACCAGCTGATGAAGAACTTCCGGTCCATCTACGAGGATATGGACATCGAAGACTACCGGAACATGCTGCATCCGGACTACCTGACCATCCTGAAGGAATCCACCAGGCTGGACTTTCCCGAGGTGGGCGAGACCCTCGACTACACCGAGGAGATCCGCATTCACACCAACATGTTCTCGGGCGCTCCGGGCCGCGACGCCCAGGGCAACCTGACCAATCCCATCTCGGCCATCCAGTTCGACGAGCCCGTGCAGTTGACCGACTGGGAGACGTCTCCGGCCACCGACCCCATCCCCAACGCCCTGGCCGCCCTCTTCGAGGTGTCCTTCAACTTCGAGCGCGCCGGCGACAAGACCCTGCAGGTGCAGGGCCAGATCAAGTTCTTCATCACGTCGCGGGACTCCCTGCACCAGGGCGTCAACAAGCAGTACTACCAGATGATCGGGCAGTGGGACTTCACCGAGGACGAACCGGTGAAGTAGCACGTCGGGTCGACTTGCGGGGCCGCCTCGGCGGCCCCGTTTTTTTTGAGGCCCGCCCGGTCTGGCCAACGGCCCCTCCGCGGGCTACAATGGGGATCCTGAAGATCGGCCCTGCGGTCACGGACGCCCGCAGATTTTTGCCCCTTCCATGGAGAAGCTCCTCTTTGAGCCCTGCCCGCACCTCCCGGAAATCCCGAAAGAAGCAGGGGACCCGGCCGGTCGTCTGGTTCGCCGGCATCGGCCTGGCGGCCGTGCTGGTGATCGCCGGCATCGGCCTGCTGAAGTGGGCCGAGACCGAACCGGGGCAGGCGGCCCTGTTGACCCTGGGTTCGGACAAGATGTACGCCGAGGTCCAGACCACCGTCGAGCAGACGCTGAAGCTCGTTCTGCCCGCCCTGGCCGTGGGGCCGGGGCCGGTCCTGCAGGACGGCGGCCTGGCTCCCGGCAGCGACGGCGACTGGGCCGCTCCCCAGCTGGGGCCGGGTGCGGCCATCCGCTGCCGGACGGTGGCCGTGCAGGGAGGGGCGCCCTACTGGGTCATCCAGCGGAACCTCGCGGCGGCGCTGGAGGCCATCGGCGCCCGCATCCTCTGGTGCGAGCGGATCTACCCCGCCAGGCCCGGGCCCGAACAGCTGGCGACCAACGACGAACTCGACCTCATCCGGCTGGACGTGGGGGTGCCGGGCCGGCCGACGCACACCCTGGTGCTGCACCGGGAAGACCGGTCCCCGGCGATCCGCTGGGGCGCCGATCAGGGCCGCACCGCCTGGCAGGTCTTCGCCGCCGAATCCGCCCCGACCCTGGCCCTGGTGATCGACGACTGGGGCAACAACAAGAGCGACGCGGCCCGGGCCATCCTGGATCTCGACTCCCCGTTGACCCTGGCCGTCCTGCCGGGCCGACCGTTCAGCCGGGAGTTCGCCCTCAACCGCACCGACCTGGTCCTGCCCCCCGAGCAGGAGTCCGACCGCGGCGACCTGCCCGCCGACGGGCAGTTCGATCCGGTGCGCGGGCGCCTGGCCGCAGGCTGTCCCGTCGAGGTGGCCCTGGGCCGCAAGGCGCAACCCATCCCCGGCAGGAGGCGCGAGGTCCTCCTGCACCTGCCCATGGAGCCCGAGGGCTATCCCGACCCGGATCCCGGCGCCGGGGCCCTGATGGTGGGGATGGATCAGGAGGCCATCGCCGCCCTCATCGACGGCCACCGCAAGGCCCTGCCCATGGTCACCGGGGTCAACAACCACATGGGCAGCGCGGCCACGGCAGACGAGGCCACCATGCAGGCCCTGATGACCGTGCTCCGGGAGCGGGACCTCTTCTTCCTCGACAGCCTGACGACCTCGAAATCGGTGGCTGCGGCCGCCGCGGCCCGGGAAGGGATTCCCGTCCTGAGCAACCGGCTCTTCCTCGACTACGACAGCGAGGATGCCGGCCGGATCAGGGCCAACCTCGACCGGCTGGTGGAGGCCGCCCGGGCCACGGGGTTCGCCGTGGGCATCGGGCATCCCTATCCCGCCACGGCCGAGGTCCTGCGGCGGGAACTGCCCCGCCTCGAGGCCGCCGGCGTCCGCCTGGTCACCGTGTCGGAGCTGCTGGCCCTCAAGCAGGAGGCCGATAAGATGAGGCCGCGGTGAGCGCCAGGGTCCACAAGCTCGCCTTCCAGAGGGCGGGAGACGGCCTCACCCCGCCTGATCCCGGGGCAGGGCTGGCCGACCTCGTCCGGAAGGTGGGGGCGCCTCCGGGCTCGCCGCGGGGCGCGGCCTGGGGACTGAAGATCCGGCTGGCTCCCCCCGGCTTTGCGCCTGGAGTGCAGCCGTCGTGGCTGGCCGCCCTGGCTGCCGGCCTGGGCGCAGGGCCGGAATCCTTCGCCTGGGACTCCCTTTCCATCACCACCCGGGGGCTCGATACGCCCGCCGGCCTGCTGGCCCAGGCGGAGCGGCAAGGCTACGCCGCGCCGGGTTCCGCCCTGGCGTTCCGGATCCCCGAAGCCGCCGGTCCCGGGCAGTCGTCCCCCGCCGGGAAATCGACGCAGCCTCCGGTCCTGGATCTGGGTCCGGCGGCCGCCCTGGCGACCCTGACCGCCATCCGCCCGCACCCCCACCTGGGGTTCTGGGGCGCGGTGGCCGATCTTGGCCTGGGCACGGCGTCCCGGGAGGCCAAGCTGGACCTGCACCGGGACATCCGGCCCCGGGTCGACACTCCGCTGTGCGCCGGCTGCGGGGCATGCCTGAACGTCTGCCTTTTCGACGCCATCGTCATCAAGGCCGGCCGGGCCGTCATCGACCACGTCCGGTGCACCGGGTGCGGGGAGTGCATGAGCGTCTGCTTCATGGCCGGGATCGCCCCCGAAGCGGCCGCCGGCATCGGCCGGTTCCAGGCCGGGGTGGCTGGGGCCGCCGCCGCGGTCGCCGGTTCCTTTGCCGGCCGGACGTTCCACTCCGCCTTCCTGGTGGACATGGACCGCCACACCTCCGGCGCCGGGAAACGCACCCGTCCCCTCCTGGGGGATCTGGGGATCCTGGCTTCCCGGGATCCGGTGGCCCTCGACCAGGCGGTCTGGGACGAGATCACCGGGGCCTGCGGGGGCTCGCTGAAGACCTGGAGCGGTTACGCCCAGGACCCCGGCGCCCTCCTGGACGAGGCCGCGGCGGCGGGTCTGGGCACCCGGGACTACCGGCTGGTCTCGGTTTCCTGATTTCGCCGGGTTTTCGCCGGCTTGAAATAACCCGGCAGGATCCGGCGAAATCCTGGTAAATGATCCGCCTGCGTATTATAATGTTAGCCGCAAAAATACGGGGGATCTGGATATGCCCACGGCGCCTTGATTTCGAGCTGTGTCCCCCGCCAAACGATCAAGGCGTGTTTTTTTTTGACCCTCGTTCGGATGAATCCGGGGAGTTGAACCATGAACCGATCCCTGCAGATCAGGGCCGGGTTGACCGTCGTCATCCTGCTGCTGTCCATCTACGGCCTGCTGCCCACCTTCAAGGCCCTGTCCATTTCCCCAGCCGAGCGGGAGGCCGCCAAGGCCGATCCCGTGCGCCTCGCCGAGATCCAGAAGATCGACGCCCAGGCCATCCGGCGCGGGCTCGACCTGAAGGGCGGCATGTACCTCGTCCTGGAAGTGGACCAGACCGGCATGAACGCCGGCGAGGCCCAGGACGCCCTGATGCGGGTGAAGGAGATCCTCTACAACCGCATCGACAAGTTCGGCGTCTCCGAGCCGGAGATCACGACCTTCGGCAGCAGCCGGATCGTGGTCAAGCTGCCCGGCCTGCAGGATCCGGAGCGCGCCAAGAACCTGCTGGGAACCACCGCCCAGCTGGAGTTCCGCATGGTGCGCCCCTCCGACGACATCCAGGACGCTCTCGAGCGCATGGACCAGCTCTTCATGGGTGAGGTCGTGGGCGCCGCCGTGGCCGAAGGCGAGGACGTCGTCGCCGAAGCCCCCGCCGAGACTCCCGCCGACGATGCCGCCGACGAGGCCGCCGCCGACGAGGTCGCCGCCGACGAGACGGCGACCGCCGAGGAGGACTCCGCCGCCGACCCCTTCGCCGAACTGGACGATCTGCTGGCCGACGCCGGCGATGCGGACGCCCTGGATTCCGAGTTCCTCAAGGAACACCCCTTCAGCGGCCTGCTGGTGATGGCCCCGGGGACCTATGCCAGCACGCCCCTGTTCGTCTCCGAGGAGAACGTGGACCGGGTGCAGGCCATGCTGGACGACGAGCGCGTCCCGGCCCGCCTGCGCGGCGTCGAATTCCAGCTGGACATGGATCCGGTGAACATGGGCCAGGGACAGATGCTGCGCCCGCTCTACCTGGTCGACGCCGAGCCCACCCTGACCGGCGACCAGCTCACCGACGCGGTGTCCATGGCGGACACCGAACGGCCCGGCTCCTGGATGGTCAACTTCACCCTGAACAGCCGCGGCGCCCGCACCTTCGCCAAGGTCACCGGCGAGAACGTGGGCCGTTTCCTGGCGATCAGCCTGGACGGCCGCATCTCCTCCGCCCCGGTGATCGAGGGCCGCATTCCCAGCGGTTCGGGCACCATCAGCGGCAGCTTCACCAACTCGGAGGCCAGCGACCTGGCCCTGCTGCTGCGCGCCGGCGCCCTGCCCGCGGACGTCTACATCGCCGAGGAACGCACGGTCGGCCCCAGCCTGGGATCGGACTCCATCCGGATGGGCGTCAACGCTGCCCTGTACGGATCGCTGATCGTGATCGTCTTCATCCTGCTCTACTACCGCATGAGCGGTCTCATCACCGTGTTCGCCCTGATCAGCAACATCCTGATCCTGATGGCTGTGCTGGCCCAGTTCGACCTGGTCCTCACCCTGCCGGGCATCGCGGGCATCATCCTGACGGTCGGCATGGCCGTCGACGCCAACGTGCTGATCAACGAGCGCATCCGCGAGGAGTTGCGGAAGGCCAAGACCATCCGGGCCTCGGTCCAGTCCGGCTACGCCAACGCGACCCGGACCATCATCGACGCCAACGTGACCACCCTGATCGCCGGCGGAATCCTCCTGTGGTTCGGCACCGGTCCCATCAAGGGGTTCGCCGTGACCCTCAGCATCGGCATCCTCACCAGCGTGTTCACCGCGCTGGTCATGACCCGGGTGCTGATGGAGTGGTACACCAAGGGCAAGGGCAAGCAGAAGATGAGCATCTGACCCCCCGGCGGGCGGTCGCGATCTTGACGGACGTGCAAGCACCCTCATGGGTTTTGAACCGGGACGGCAGAGCCCGGGAAAGGTAAGACGGTCATGGAGTTCTTCAGGAATCCCAGCATCAACTTCGTCGGCGCCATGAAGGCGGCCTTCACCGTTTCGGCGATCCTGGTCGTGGTCAGCGCGGTGTTGATGCTCATCCACGGCGGGCCCCGCCTGAGCATCGACTTCACCGGCGGATCGGTCCTGCAGGTGAGGATCTCGCCCCAGCCGGGGGTCGGGGACATCCGTTCGGCCCTGGAGCAGAAAGGCTACAGCGGCGTTCAGGTCACCGAGTTCGGCTCGGAAAACGAGTTCCTCATCACTTTCCCCAACGCTTCCGAGACCGAGACCAGCCTCGATGCGGCCCAGGCTCTGCTGACCGACCTTCGGGCCGGCCTGGAGGGCCGGGACATCGAGCTGCGCCGGGAAGAGAGCGTCGGCCCCAAGATCGGCGGCGAGTTGCGCACCGCGGCCGTCAACTCGGTGGTGGCGGCGCTGGCCCTCATCGTGCTCTACATCACCGTCCGTTTCGTCTTCCGGTACGGAATCGCGGCGATCATCGCCCTGATCCACGACGTGACCCTGACCCTCGGGGTGTTCAGCCTGATGAACTTCGAGGTCAGCCTGCAGATCATCGCCGCCTTCCTCACGATCATCGGCTACTCGCTGAACGACACCATCGTGGTGTTCGACCGCATCCGGGAGAACATGAAGCTGCGCCGCAAGGAGAGCTACCGCGACGTCATCAACCGGTCCATCAACGAGTGCCTCAGCCGCACGGTGCTGACCTCCTTGACCACCCTCTTCGTGGCGGCGACCCTTTACGTCATGGGCGGCCCCGTGATCCACGACTTCGCCTTCGCCCTGGTGTTCGGCGTGGTGGTGGGGACCTACAGCTCGATGTTCATCGCCAGCCCCGTGCTGGTGTGGTGGTACGAGCACCGTATCTCCGACAAGAAGCGCACGGCTTCCGACATGTGATCCTTGCCGATTTCCGCGATGGGAAGACGAAAGAGCCCCGCCTCAGGCGGGGCTCTTTCGCTGGGGTCCGGGATTTCGTACCCGAATCAATTGGCATGGCAGGCGACGCAGGCCTGGCCCCGGCCATGGTTCTGGTTGTGGCACTTCCGGCACAGCTGGCTCTGGTTCCCGCCGGAATAGGGGCTCGGCAGGGGGTAGGATCCCGAAACCAGGCCGTCCTGGGAGATGTCGTTCACGTAGAAGTCCCAGCGGCCGCCCTCACGGGCCGAGGAGCCGTGCGCCCGGTGGCAGGTCAGGCACATGATCCGGCTGGTGGACAGGGGGCCGGCGGTGCTGCCGACGGTCATGGCCGGGTCCTCGAAAGCCACCTGGGGGATGTAGGCGGACGCCGCCGTGCCCCCGCCGGGGCTGGAGGCGCCGGCGTACCGGTTGTACTGGTTGATCTCCCCGCTTTCCAGGAAACCGTCCGTCGGATGCTGGAAGTCGACGTGGCCGTTCTCGTCCAGGTAGTTGCCGTGGCAGTTGGCGCACCACTGGGACATCCCGCTGCGGTAGGCCGTGTGGTTGTCCACGGCTTCCCGGGAGGACGGCGAGCAGCAATCGATGCCCACGGCCTCGGGTGCGGGGTAGAAGAAGGTGAACTGGCCGCCCTGGATGGGGCCGGCGCCGTGGAGCATCCGGAAGTTCCGGTTGCCGTGGGGATCGTGGCAGCTGGTGCACTCCAGGCGGTCGGAAGGGAAGTTGCCGCCCGGGGAGTAGAGCCGGTCGGGATCCCGGCCCAGCCCGAAGGTGGGGGCGATGACGCTGTGGCCAGACGCGTGTCCGCCGACGGGATTCGTCAAACCGTCGGGGGCGTCGTTGACGTTGTCCTCGAGCTGGAAGGTGAAGTTGCCGGCGCCGCGTTCGGGCGGGGGACCGAGGGGATTGGGACCCATGACCCCGTCGGCCCCGCCGTGGCAGATCAGGCAGACATCCGAGGCTGTGGGGGCCAGGAGCAAGGGGCCATCGGTGACCCAGATGATCTGGCCGTCCTCGCTGGCATGCATGATGTGACACCCGTTGCAGTTGCCGACTCCCTGCTGGTGGAAGGCCCGGGTCGGGGTGCCGGCGGCGAAGCCGGCAAGAACGATCAGCAAGACGGTGAGGATTCGTACCTGGAATTGAAGTCTGGATGGCATTCGGTCTGGACCCTCTTTCCCCCCGGGGGCGACCAGCGATCGGCCGGCGCTCCCTGATGAACCCTGGTTCCGGCCTCCGCGGAAGAATGAGCCCGCGACTCTCCCTCCTGGCCTCCATGCTGATGTTCTTCCCAAGGAAGATTCCACGACAATCATATCAAATACCTGATGTGAATCACAGGATGATCCGTCGCGAACCATCGATCGGGCTGCGACAAACCAGCCCGAGCGGTGTCGCCGTACTTGTGATTCGGCTCTTCAGCTTCGCACCTGAGGGCCTTCGCATTCCATCCCGCTTCGTTCACGCTTGCAGCGCGGTCCCCGAGGGGAAGGCGATTCCTGGGGTCTCGCCCCCGGCGCCGGCATTCCCTGCGATCCCTGCGCCTGCATTCCCTGCGCCTTCTCGTGGATGTGCCGGTGGCAAGCGCTGCACAGGGTGATCAGGTTGTCGGGCCTGTTCGTGCCGCCCCGCGCCCGCGGCAGGACGTGATGCACCTCGAGAAACCGTGTATTGGTGCAACCCGGCCCCTGGCAGCGGTGCCCATCTCGGGCCAGGACCCGCCGCCGCACCCGGGGTGGGATGGTCGCAGAATTGCGCCCGGTCCGGGGATCCTCGCTGCGGGAATCGCAGGTCAAACGACCGGCGTCCCCGGGGCCGAAGGTCAGGTCCCCCCGGCTGGTCGAAGCCGAAAAACAGCCGCAATCGGGGCATTGGCGCACGTGAACCTGGAAAGAGGTCCCCCGGGGGGCCCCCCGCGGGGCCGGCATGGAGGCGTCTGCGGAGGCCCCGGCCTTGGTGTTGACCTGCCCCCCGCCCAGTGCGTCCTCCAGCAACGAATCCAGCCCGGCGAGGATCCGCTCGATGCGGTCCCCGCCGACTCCCGACTTGACCAGCCTCTCCTGAAGGGCCTCGAACCGGGCGAACTGCTCGGGGGTCATCTCCAGGGACACCTTGACGGGGACCGCCGCGGCCAGCCGCCGTTCGGCCGGGGCCACCGGGATCAGCTCACCCTGGCCGGGCGATGTCCTCAGGTCGGTGGCCTGGGCCCGGACCCTGGCGACGTCCTCCACCAGCCGGTCCCTCGGGGTCGTGCAGGCAGCCTCCACCCACG
>Ga0180009_10002145_pt1 | contig 23389 bp, 19 predicted proteins | sample OS_PC_MetaG_FD_123537 | JGI IMG/M metagenome (GOLD analysis project Ga0180009, IMG submission 123537) | Groundwater microbial communities from the Aspo Hard Rock Laboratory (HRL) deep subsurface site, Sweden - OS_PC_MetaG | ecosystem: Environmental > Aquatic > Deep subsurface > Groundwater...
AAATGCTTTTTGCTTGGCATCACTTTAACCTACTGTTATTGCAAAAAAATCTGTCTTGATTCAAAAGGATTAAGACGGAAAGCATTGACTGATATATCGATAAGTAGGAAACTCAGGCTAGGCGGCCTTCCTGTTTCAGACGTTTGTATAGTCTTGTGCCGGAAGGGGCCTGAAGCAGGCCAACCATGGCCGTCACGATCCCGCTCTTCTGGATAAAATCAATCTGCCTCTGGAATATGGAACTTGTATCACTGTCGAAGCCTACGATAAAGCCACCCGATACTTGCAATCCCGCTCGTTGGATGCGTTTTACGCACTCAACCAGGTCGCGGTTTCTATTCTGTTTTTTATTGCACTCAGCCAGGCTTTCGTCATCAGGTGTTTCGATCCCGATAAAGACCGCATCAAAACCAGCCTCAACCATCATCTTCATCAAAGGTTCGTCATCGGCCAGGTTTATAGATGCTTCCGTGTTAAAGGGTATCCCTCTCTTGTCCTTACGCCATTCGATTAACGCGGGTAAGAGTTGGGTTTTGAGATACTTTCTGTTGCCGATGAAATTGTCATCCACAAAGAAGAACTGTCCACGCCATCCCAAGTTGTAAAGGACATCCAGCTCGGCAATAATCTGCTCGGTGGTTTTGATGCGTGATTTGTGTCCAAAGAGAGCGGTCACGTTACAGAACTCGCAATCGAACGGGCAGCCTCTGGAAAACTGGACACTCATCGAGGCGTACCGCTTTAAATCGGCCAGATCCCACATAGGAACCGGGGTCTCCCTGATGTCACAAAACCCGGAGACCTTGTAGATGCGCTTGGCACATCCCCGCTCCAGGTCCACCAAAAAAGGCGGGAGAGTCAGTTCGGCTTCATTCAACACGAAATGATCGATATCCTCAAACTGCTTATGCTCGCTGGTGAAGAGTGGTCCACCGGCAACGACCTTTAGAGAAGCTTCTTTACACCGGGCAATAATTTGACGTGCAGAATCTCTTTGAACGACCATGGCACTGATAAACACCAAATCAGCCCATTCCAGGTCTCTTTCAGTGAGCTTTGTCACATTAACGTCAACTAAGCGTTTGGACCATTCCTTGGGCAGCATAGCCGCCAGTGTGAGCAGGCCGAGTGGCGGTAAGGCGGCCTTTTTACGAATGAATTTTAGTGCGTGCTTTAAACCCCAGAATGTATCCGGGAATTCAGGGTAGATCAGAAGAACCTTCAAAGGGGCTTCTTTTCCTTGGACCTTTGAAAAATTATTGTCTTTTACTAAATGCATCGTCCCTCGTCCTTTTGGTAAACAATTCAAGACCTAAGGTTTTTTTAGGGTTTTTCTTCATTAGGTCAAATCCTTTTTACATTACAAGAAGCAATGTAATGCATTTTCCCCACGATGGGTAAATTTCAGGATGAAGCTGATTCAAACATTATTCAATTATTCAATGATTTCCAGGGTGGATCGCCTTTTTTGTTTGAGGCCTGCCGCACTGAGTATGATTCTTATGGCCTGTGCCGTTCGTCCTTGCTTGCCGATTATTTTTCCAATATCTTCCCTAGCAACTTTCAGCTCAACCACAGTGATTTGTTGTCCCTTTATCTCTGTGACTACTACCTCCTCTGGCTTGTCCACGAGCGACTTCGCTATGTATGCAATCAGGTCTTTCATCTCAACTCACGTCCATGCTCGGTTTCACCATCGCCTTACTTCAAATTGTCTTCATAAGGGATATCAGGAAGCCCTGTATCCCACCGTTTAGCTAAAGGAAACGCCGTGATATATGATTTTCGGTTCTATCGAGTCACAGATTAAATCAGTATGGTTGCAGCATCGTTCTCAGATACGTATTGGTCGGATATCCGCATAGCAAAATCAACACTGGTATCCTTCTTTATCTTTTCTCCATACTGTCTCATGGCATTTTGAACGGATAAAGCAGCATAACACGCTCTTTGAGCATGATCTTCATGTGCCACAGGTGCACCAAATAGAGCCATTATTCCATCTCCAGTGAACTGGTTAATCGTACCTTCATATTTGTGTATCTCATCCATTAAGATCTTAAAGGCTCCATCCATTATTTGGTGGACTTCTTCAGGGTCGAGCTTTTCAGACATGGATGTGTAGTTGGCTACATCGGCAAAAAATACGGTCACAATTTTCTTTTCGCCTTCTATAGTGCTGCGAGTGGTAAGAATTTTATCCGCCAAGTGCTTGGGGGTGTAAGATTGGGGCTTGGAATAGTCTACAGGAGGGGTTTCTTTGGGTTCTTTCAGATTGTGACCACATAACTTACAAAATTTCCCTGTAGCGGGTGTTATCGCCCCACATTTGGGACAATGAAATTCCATCGAATTGCCACACTCAATGCAAAACTGAGCATCATCCGGATTCTCAAACTGGCACTTTGGGCACTTCATTTTTTATGCCCTCCAAACCTAAAGAAAGAGTGATTTGGGAGATAAATGGACAGGTCTTTTACTTTTGATAGGATGGAGTATATTCGAAATGTTGCTTTGTGTCAATTGAGGTCCGATTACTATATATTGTGTGCCTTTTTTGACCCCAAAACCTTCCCTTACTAGCCTTAAGAAAAACCTGGGCCAATTCTCATTTCATTGAAGCTTTGAAACACTAATCAAAACCCAGGGTAATTTAAAATTAGCAGACTCAAAACATGTCCTGTGACTAGAGTGAAGTTAGCTCTTTCTCATATTTTTGCACCCAACCGTCTGCACCACATTCTTTGAGGATTTCTATGGCCTTTCCAAGGTTTTCTCTGGCTTTTTCCTGATCTCCTTTTCGTTTAAACAGCTCAGCGTAAAGGGCATAGTCTTGGCCAAGATAAAACATCATGCCATTGCTATGGTCTGCTTCGATAGCTTTATTAAGCCACTTCTCCGCATCAGGGATTCGCTGGTCATCTATATTCAGGAGAATCTCACCGATGTACCTTGGGATCCAACCGTCGAGCCATTTCACTTTATTTTCAGCCTCATAACTATATAATAACTCTAAATCTATATCTCTCTCATTGCTCATCACTTTCGTTCTTGCTAAAGCTATTTTGAAGAATTTAATGAAAAAGGGCCAAAGTCTATTATCTTCCAACAACGAAATTGCTTGCTTATAATAATTCTCGGATTCCTGATATTTCCCCTTTTCAAAATAGATTTCCCCTAACAAATAATTCGCATAAGATCTTATTGAAAATAAATTAATCCTTTTACAATAATCGTCTCCCTTTGTGGAATATCTCTCTGCATCATCTAATAATCTTTTAAAATAACAGGAATGACCATGGAAAATACACGCCCATGCCTTTGCAGCTATATCGCCACTATCTTCAGCTAAACATAAAGCCTCATCGCTGGTCTTATATCCAAGATCAATCTTTCCCTGCATATCATAAACAAGATAAGCAATATGACATTTAGCTATTGAAATGTTAAGGAGGTTATCTGCCGCCACCCAAATCTCCAAAGCTTTTTCAAAATGATAAAGTGAATTCTCAAATTCGCAACTCCAAGACAGAGTAATTGCCATCCACTGGCTTGTCATTGGTAAGATACGATTGTCACTTAGCTCCTCCGAAATCCTTAATGAATCTCCTAAATATTTTAAGGCCTTGGGGAAATCTTCCTCAACGAAAGAACTATAGACTCCTATTGTGGTATATATCTGAGCGAGTGCCCTTCTATGATCACGTTTCAAAGCTAGTTCAACTATCGGCTCAACAGCCTCTTTTGCTTCAACAAGATAATTTAACCCAGCATAATAAATCCCAAGCGCCGATCTTGCATCGATTATCTTCTTCTCCATTTCTTCTGTTCTAGGTAGTTTCTCAAGACAATCTATCCTTTTCTTATTGTATTCAATCGCATCAGTTAATGACGCCTTCTTTTCAGCTATTTTCCCTGCTTGCTTTGAGTACTCCTCCCCCTTCTTATAGTTCTCAGCATCTATATAATGTCCCGTTAATATTCCACAATATTCATCAAGATTATCCTTATACAATTCCTCAATAGCTTTGCCTATTTTCTCATGTAGTTTCTTCCTATTCTTAATAAGTATCGAGTCATACACCACTTCGCGGGTTAAAGCATGTTTGAAAATATAGGTGGATTGGGGATAAATACCTCTTTCATACAGAAGCTCAGTGTCCTTCAAAACAGACAGAGAGTTCAATAGATCTTGTTCCGGGAGACCCGTTATCCGTTTTATCAATTCGTAGCTGAATTCCCTTTCTATTCCAGATCCGGCCTGAAGCACTTCCTTTGCAATCTCAGGTAAGGAGTCAACCCTGGCCATGATTACATCTTGAATGGTGGAGGGAATAGTAACGTCTTGGATATTTTTTATTAGCTGGTATCTATTGTCTTTTCTCTCAATGACGTTGATCTCTTTAAGGGATTTTATGAACTCCTCTATGAAAAAAGGTATCCCTTCCGTCTTCTCCAATACCAACTCCTCTAGTTGTGTCTCTATTTCCTCCGTGCCTAGAAGATAGGTTACCATTGCTAGGCTCTCTCGGTTCGAGAGCCTATTCAAAGTAACCTGGCTATGATATGACTTTCCTCCCCAGGTATGCACAAACTCAGGCCTATAGGTGAATATCAATAAAACCCTTGCACCTGGTATGCTATCTAAAAGAATTTTCAAATATTCCTCTGAGCTTTTATCGATCCAATGAAGATCTTCAACAACAATAATTAGAGGTCTAATCTCAGATCCTTTAATGGTGATTCTATTTACGGTTTCCATGATCCTATCTTTCCTAGCCTCAGGACTCATGGGTATTTTATCGATACCACTGTCTTTGACACCTAAGATCTCCAAAAGATATGGGAGTGTGGACGTTTCCTCGACACTCAATATTTTCAAACCTCTTGTGGCTTTTTCCTTAATATCGATATCTCCATCGTCTTCTCGTATATCAAAATTGGACTTCAAGACATCTATCACAGGATGATAAGCCACCCCACGGCTATAAGAGAGGCACTTCCCCTCTAGGATAGTCACATTTTCGTTGGCTATGGATTTAATGAACTCATATGATAATCTAGATTTCCCGACACCTGCCTCAGAGATGATAGAAAATGCCTGGCCCCGACCCTCCTTGACTCTCTCAAAGCCATCCAGCAGCAACTCAAGCTCTCTTTCCCTTCCCACAAAGGGAGTAAGACCTCGCTCCGCACTGACATCAAACCTTGTTCTCCGAGTGCTTGGCCCGATCACACGGTAGGCTTTTACAAGCTCTTCTTTACCCTTAACTTTCTTCTCTCCAAGAGATTCATAACGGAAGAGACCTTCAGTGAGCTTAAATGTTTCCTCCGTAACGTATGTCGCTCCAGGTTCTGCCAAATCCTCCATCCTAGATGCTAAGTTGACCGTGTCCCCCACTGCCTTAAACTCAACCCGGAGATCATTTCCTAGAGTACCCACAACAACAGGACCTGTATGAATACCAATTCTCATTTTGAGGGATTGTATGCCTTCTCTCTCTTGCTTAACCTTTTCGCTGAACCTAGTCATCTCTAGGTGGATGGCATGGGCTGATCGTATAGCCCTCTGGGGAGCATCTTCCAGTGCGATGGGAGCCCCGAATAAGGCGACAATGCCATCACCAGTCATCTCATTAACTGTACCTTCGTAGTCGTGGACTTTATGAATCAGGATTTCATAGATCTGGTCCATGATGGAGTAAGCCTCTTCAGGACCCAGTTTATTAACAAGAGGTGTAAATCCCTCCATATCGGCAAACATGACTGTGACCTGCTTTTTTTCTCCCTCAATCTTACCCCTTTGAGAAAGAATCTTCTCGGTTAAGCCTTTAGGAAGGTATTTTTGAATCTTTCTAATCTTTTCATCAAATGAGAGGTCTTTGGGAGGGGCTTCTTTGGATTCTTTTAATGTATGACCACACTTCCCGCAAAATGTATCTTCCGTAAGAACCTCCGCTCCGCACTGGGGGCAAGAGATTGATAACTTCTCGCCACACTTACGACAAAACAGATTATCATCAGGATTTTCGGTTTGGCAGGATGGGCATTTCATGTCGTCCTCCAGAGCCAAAAAAAGGTTTATTGGGGAGAGAAAAGAATGGGTCTTTTATTATTGATAAGGTGAAGTATATTAAAGATGTTGATTGTGTACTAGCCTTAAGGCATCATAGGTCAAAATTTAGATTGGTACAAGATTTAGTTCACCAATCATAGGTTTTTCGGTTTGGGATTATGCTAAAACCCGGGCAGGTCACCTAAATCTGGGAAGCTGACAACATAACGATAAGAGATCATCACAGGCCCTCGCTGCGTTCGTTGATGCTCAGACCTGAGATATCTTGCCAATATTACAATAATAACATAGCGTTATATATCAAATGCGTATCTTAGGTCTTCATTTTGGCTTTAAAAAAAACGACCGTCTACATTAGAAAGCCGATCAAGCCTATGCTTGACTCATACTCGGAAACAATAAGCCCAAATCCGGGATTCAAAATGGGATTGGTCGCGCCTGGCCGGTTGAATTACCCAAGGGAACCCTATTCAACAGGGCCAAGGCATAAAGAGTAAAGAGGGGCTGGTAAAGACAATAGATGCGAGGAGAAAGACGGTAAAATAAACCTTAATCTTTAGAGGTGTTAATGAAAGACAAGAAAGGACAGAAATTTCATGTGCCGGACTTGAAAGTGAAGGTCAGAACCCTCGAGGCAATTTTTGGTGAAAAATTCATGCGATCAGAGCTCAACCCTCGGACTGTTGACAAATGGCTTAAGGAGCCGGAGCCGACACCCTATCTTACCTCTTTAAAGAGGTATTTTGGGGTAGTTGGTATGAAGGAATCCGACATGATAAAACCTAAGAATGAATTTTCAAAAAGAGTTGCTGAAATCTATTCCCAATTGAGAAGTCCGACACAGGTTCAATATCATACGGAAGACGTGATCACCATCTATAACAGTTTTTCCGAAGGATACCAGCAGGAGCCTGTACTATTAGGCTTCACCTTAAAAATGATACAGAAAGAAACCATTAAAAATGATTATAAATACCTGAAAGGCTACTACCATATGTATCATTACTGGAAGAGCGGCGATGTCAATGATATGGGCAAGGTACGTCGTAATCTAGTCAATATATATGATCTTGACGAAAAAAATGGATTAATGAATTGTCAAATCATGATATCACCCATGAAACATCTGAAAAAAGAGGATTGGTGGGTATATGAGGGATGGTTGTTTAATATCAGAAACAAACTTTTCTGGTTGTTTGAATGTGTTAAAGGAATGCCTCCGGAGATCGTCACTTTTAACGTTTTCAAACCACCGTTCTGGCCTGATTCCGAACGTTTTTTTCTGCACGGGATTGTGACGGCACTTTCATTGGAAGGGGTTCCCTGTGCAAGCAGAATCATTTTAAAGAAGATCAAACCGGATGATGAGTTAAGGGATAGAATAGGGTATTTCTCGCCGGAAGAGATAGAAGCGGAAGGTCATAGTATTAATATACTAAATAATATCGATAACGAGATAAAGAGCAAGCACGATATATTGAAAGCCAAATCAATCGATTGAAGTGAAAACTTTTTCGTGCCCCATAAAGATATTTCAGACTAAGTAGCTACTTAATTCTTTTTTTCAGCTCTTTATCCAGATATAAACCCAATAGATAAGGCTTCTGAGATGCGAAGGCCTTAGCCTGGGCGAGAAGAGCCTCTTCCGCATATTTGATATTATAGCGCCATGTGAGGTAATCGAAGGTCACCGAACGACCGAAATAGAGAGGCTTCAATGATTCAATGACATTTTTTTTGACTCTTGATGTTCCCATATCATAGGTATGAAGAAGCTGGTAGACCCCTTGTGTCCACATCAGGGTATCTATACTGTAATAATCCTGTATGAACATATTTCTAAGAGTCATAACGGAATAATCATTTAAAATTCTTTTAATGAGCTTTTCCCTTTGAAAGTATTCTACCCGTAAGTTCTCTTTCAGCCCTCTTATATCAATATTCAACTCCTGGGGTGGATCCAGTTTTTTGAGGCCAAATCGCTTCTTCGCCTTAGGTTTGAGAACTGTTTCAGCAAGCCATCTTTCCTTTGTGGAGATGAGAAAATCGAATAGAGTGGTTACGACCTGAGTAAACATGGGACCTAACTTGGGGGCACTGGCCTTGTGTACCTTTGCACCCAGCCCTACTTCACAGATCTTAAAGTTGCCCAATATGGCATTAACCGTCATGAATATATCTATACCGTACTGTTTTGTGGTCTGGATCCACCTCTGTTTAAGCCAGTAGTCCATCAATGCTGGTGAAAAGCCAAACTCACCTCCGATAGGCTGCCTGATATCCTCACCGAGTAAACCATACAGAAGAGGGTAACAGATGTGGTTTGTGATACTTCCATCAAACTGATGTCGTGAATAATAGGGCAAGGCATAATCATACCCGTTGAGAATTGATTCGCCCATATACTTTGTCCATTCAGGAGTAATGGAGCGGAGATCGGCATCCACAACCACAACTGCTTTTAAGGTATCTCTGAACCTGTTCGCAAATTTGAAAAGGTTAAGAAAGTTGTTACCCTTACCCCTTACACCTTTTGGTGTGGTAATATAATGCTTTGGAGTTTGAGTCGCAGTCGATAAGAAAGCACCCCTTGTATCATCTTCACTATTGTTGTCTACATTGACAATTAAAGATTTGAAGTTACCGAAATACTTTGATATCCCTTCATCAACCTGTTTTACTACAAAAGATATTGAATCAGCTTCCATATAAGATGGGATACCAACAATGAATTCGATGTTCTTATGATTCTTCATATCTCTTTGTCTCCTCCCGGTGAATCTCAATGATAAAAGTAGCTTTCAGATGAAGGCACATTATGACAAGGATATGTGTGTGTCAAGTATGCAAAGCCACCATGATGTTGTGGATCGAGATGTTTGAACGGGTTAACGAATGGGACATTCAGTGAACTCTATAGTTGCATTAGATGTAACACTAAATCGATGTTGTCTCGACGAAAGACCTTGCTGTCATTGGCTGATCCTTGATACTGGCCCTGTTGAATTTCCCGAAGGGAACCCTATTCAACAGGGCTGGTTTCTGGATACTGGATGTTTATGGATTCCACTTTTGATGGCATGCAGGTTATCAAGCATCGAGCATCGAGCATCCAGCATCGGCCCAGTAAAGGCAACTGTCTCAAACATATCTACAATGACAGTTTAATCGATTTTATGCATCGTTAGGGTTAATATATTCATCGAGAAAATTAGATTCCAAAAGGTAGACAATATATAGGTGAGGAGACTTACATGATCTCTTCAAGTTCCTCCTTTGAGACCTTGTAAGTTTTGTCGAATTCTGCCCAGAACTTTTTATCTTTATTTTTCCAACCACGTCCGAATCGATTATCAAAAAAGGAGCTTAAACGGGCAAACCAGTTCCCTGATTTCTCTATTCCTTTCTCTTTGGCAAGGAATATCTCTTTGAGATAGATGTCTATCTCATGCATCATATCCTTGGGGATATAGGATTTGGCTCCAAGCTTGATGGAACCCACCAGGTTGTTAGGGTTTAACCCGTGGGCCGTAAGCATTAATGCCGGAATATCCTTCTCCGTTGCTATCGCTAATAGATCAAATCCTTTAACCCCCATGATATCTAAGATGGCCGCATCATAGACTTCATTCTCCAAGAGTTCTTTGGCCGATTCAAAAGTGGAAGCTGTTTCAATGTCACACTCCTCGAGGATCTCCTCTATGGTTTCCAGGATGTCGGGTTCATCGTCCACCACGAGTATCCTTTTACCTTTTAAAATATCATTGTTGGCCATGATTAATCTCCTTCTCAAATTGTAATCTGGTGGTATCTTCTCAATAAATCGAGGTTCCGTAGTGGCTTGATTTATCAAGCCCCTTTCGCAGGGCTCGATGAATCGAACCTCTACAGGACATATAGATTAATGCTATTTTGTACATTTAGGAATTCCCCCGATTTATCGAGATATTACATTTGGTGTTATAAATCACTCCTGTTTATTGCAAGAAAATAATAAATTGTCTCATAAATTATCTCATAAGACTTCACATATAGTCAAGGATGGAATCGGGAGCTCATTAAAACGTCTCGTAAATTCTACAACCCATTATTCCAACATTCCCTCCGGGCCGGAGGCCAATTGGGGCGTCGCCCCCTAAGTTCTAAGATCTATATGAGGTCTTATGATCATTGGGTCATTGATCAATATAGACAAACGAAAATTTTCTTAAAAAAGTACTTGACTTCAGAATAACGGTTATTTATAGGGTATCTAAGAGAGACCGACCGGTCTGACTTTGTGTCTTAAACCCGATCAATAATACATATGGAACTTAAAGAAAAGATCATACGCGAGTCACTAAGGCTCTTTTCCTTAAAAGGTTTTCTGAGTACTTCAATCCATGACATATTGGAGGCGGCCCAAACATCTAAGGGGGGACTTTATAATCATTTCAAGAGCAAGGAAGATCTTTTTTTTGCTGTCCTGAAGGAAGCCCAGAAAATATGGCGTGAAAAGAATCTTGTGGGATTGAAAGAGATAGAAAAGCCTATGGAGAAATTGAAGAGGCTTTTGGAGAATTATAGAGACCTATACCTAAAAGATACGGAGAACTTTCCTGGTGGCTGTATTTTTGTTACCCTATCTGTTGAACTGGATGACCAGCGGCCTCATCTATCACGTGAGCTTAATAAAGGTTTTGCAGGCTTCAAAGTTATGATAAACAGGTTATTGGAACAGGGGAAAGCATCAGGAGAATTAAGAGATGATATTAATAACGAAGCCCTAACAGAGATGATCTTTGCCGGGATGTTAGGTGCCTCCGTTATTTATGGAACAGAAAAATCCCTTGATAGTTTGGATAAATCCATTAATTCTTTGATTGAGTATATCGAAAGACTTTCCCCGAATACTTTTTAGTAAGAATGAAGAGATGATGGATTCGTAAAAAGTCCTAACAAACTGTCATTTCGAGCGAAGCGAGAAATCTTTCATGTGTAATACATTGAAAAGATAAGATTTCTCCCGGAGTTTACCCTGAGTTAATCGAAGGGGTCGAGATGACACATTCAATGAATCGGACTTTTTACGAACGGATCAAGAGATGTTTAATTAAACTATTTATTAAAGGAGGAGATTATCATGGATTTTCAGTTTTCTGAAAGAGAAGAGTTGTTGAGGAAGTCTGTCAGGGAATTTGCCGAAAACGAGGTAACTCCCAAAATGGACAGTATGGAAGAGACGGGTGAATTCCCCATGGAACTCCTGGAACCCATGGGTAAATTAGGAATTACAGGGATTATCACCCCAACCGAATATGATGGTGTGGGAATGGGATATGTTGCTCGTACCATCGTTTTGGAGGAGTTGGGGAGGGTCAGTGCTGCCATGCCCATGGCCATGCAGGTCCACCACATGGGGGCTGCGGTTATAAATGATTTCGGAACGGATGAACAAAAGAAAAAATATCTCCCCCCCCTTGCAAAAGGTGAGACAATGGGGTGTGTAGCGGTGACAGATCCCACAGGCGGATCAGACCTGGGGGGAATAAAGACTTCAGCCGAACTAAAGGGAGATGTATACATTCTGAACGGTCGTAAATGCTTTATCACCAATACCCACACATCAGATTTCTGGGTCGTCATCGCGCGAACAGCAGAAGGTGCTAAAGGTCTGAGTGCCTTTATCGTAAACAAAGATTTACCAGGGGCCAAGTTAGGGCGAAAGGAGAATAAGTTTGGTCTCAGGGGGGCCAACACGGGTGAGCTGGCATTTGATAACTGTGAAGTCCCCAAAAAGAATCTGCTTGGGCAGGAAGGTGGCGGACTTGCGGTTGCCATCAAAACCATCAGCGAAACAGGAAGAACCGGTATGGCTGCCACTGCCCTGGGTATCTTAACCGCCACCTATGAAGAAGCCGGTAAATTTGCAAGCGAAAGGGTGCTCTATGGCAAGCCCATCGCTACCCTTCAGGCTATCCAATTCTATATGGCAGAGATATATACCCAACTGGAGATCTGTCGCCTACTCTGCTACCGGGCAAGCTGGTTGAAGGATCAGAACATGCGCTGTGACAATGAGGCTGCCATGGCCAAATACTACACCTGTGAAGCAGCAACAAATGCGGCCAAAAAGGCCATCGAGATTCATGGCTCCTACGGGATTATGAAAGAATATGCAGTTCAGCGCCTGTTCAGGGACGCCATGGTTACGATTCCGGCTGGAGGAACCGCAGAGATCGCTAAAGTGGTGCTTGCCAGGGCAGCTCTGGCACCCTTCAGGAAGTGATAAAGGCTAGATCAATGGGACGCCCTAGCCGTCTACATAGACTAAGATCTCAAAATTTATTCGCCCGTGGCGGATTAATGTCAAGTTTCTATATATTGTAGTTATTGGTTCAAACAGATACTGGATACTGGCCCTGTTGAATTTCCCTGAGGGAACCCTATTCAACAGGGCTGGTCTCTGGATACTGGATTTAAAAGGAATTCTTTTTTGATTTATCCAGAATCTAGCATCCAGGATCCAGCATCGCTTGGCCTCCCCGGCCCGTACCGGTCCGGGACGGGCAAGCAATGGATTACGTTTTTTCTCAAATCGTCGGCCTGCCCTCCCCGTCCCGAGACCGGGACGGGATCGGGAGGCGCGAGCCAATTGTGTGCCTTATAAATGCTCCAGGTTTATGAGGCGTTGGCTTTTAAACTCACGTCCTTGCGTGCCAGGTCTGGGCCAGGGTTTGAGGCGTAGCTTCGCTAGAAGATGTGAGGCGGAATGAAGAGGATAATTGTATGTGTCAAACCGGTACCTGACCCAAAACAATGGAGCCGGGTCTCCATGGACCCTGTCACCAAGACATTGAAGCGGGAGGGGATTCCGAGCGTCATTAATCCATTAGATAAGCATGCCCTTGAGGCAGCCCTATCCATTCGGGAAGCAACAGGTGGGGAGGTGGCCCTGCTGTCCATGGCACCCCCCTTTGCCTTATCCACCATCAGGGAAGGACTGGCCATGGGAGCTGATAGGGCCGTTTTGCTCTCGGATCCCCTATTTGCCGGATCTGACACCCTTGTGACGGCACACATCCTGGCGGCTGGTTGTAAGGAGATGGGAGAGTTCGATCTGGTGTTATGCGGTAACCTGTCCATTGATGGGTCCACCGCCCAGGTATCCTCCCAACTTGCCGAGTTTTTGGATCTCCCCAGTGTTATGCATGTTGTAAAACTGGATTGGGGAGAAGAAGACCGTGTTATCATAACTCAAAAGATCGAACATGGTTTTACCAGGCTTGAGTCATCATTCCCCTTGGTAGTCTCGGTTCGCAAGGAGCTCAATAAACCCCGATACATTCCATTTACCGGAATTATAGAGGCTGAATCAAAAGAGATTAAGATCCTTACAAATGAAGATCTTAAATTGGAACATGCCGCTCTGGGTCTTGAGGGTTCTCCCACCAAGATGGCAGGTTTAGAGATTCGCCGATTTGAAAGGGCCAGGGAGAGGTTGGAAGGATCCGCGGAGGAGATCGTACAGAAACTGGCGGATAAATTATATCAATATGGAATCATCTAAAATGTTACCTCAATCGAGTCAAAACTCGATTGGATGTTGTCCGTTATTGGTTATCGGTTAATCGTTTTGGGAAAATAATAATGGAAATTATGATCTCACTTATTTAAGAGATATGAATTAATGGTTTATGTCAACACCAATAACTATTAACGAATAACTGATAACGACCAATTGAGCATTTTTCGCTCATTTGAGGTGTTACGACAATCTTACTTAGTCTTTGGATAATGACATGATGAGTGAAAATAATTTTAGCGGTATCTGGGTTTTTGCTGAACAGCGTGGCGGCGAGTTGCATGAGGTCAGCCTTGAGCTTTTAGGCAAGGCCAGGGAACTGGCTGAACAGGCAAAGAGTCGTGTTACGGCAATCCTTTTGGGGGTCAATATAAGACCTCTCGCCCAAACCCTCATAGACCACGGTGCCGATTCGGTTCTGGTGGCAGATGACGACCGGTTAGATACCTATAGGCTCCTCCCCTATGCCCTTGTCATAGAAAGGTTGATCAGAGAGCATCAACCGGAGGTTTTACTCATGGGGGCCACTGCTATGGGGGTAGAGCTTGCACCCAGGGTGGCTGCAAAGGTTCGAAGCGGACTATCCGCCCACTGTATCGATCTAAAACTGGACAGCGATGGCCAGCTCCTACAGGTCGTTCCGGGTTGGGGGGGAGGTGTCATCGCCACCATCACCTGTCCAGAACAACGACCACAGATGGCCACTGTCATGCCGGGTATCATGGAGGCCCGACCACCGGAGAAGAGGAGTGGTGAGATCAAAGAGATTGAAGTTCACCTCCCGGATAAAGATCTCGGCCCTCATGTTCTGGAGACGAAGAGAGAGGAACCGGAAGATCAGCCCTTGGAAAAAGCCGAAGTGGTGATTGCAGGGGGATGGGGTATAGGAAATAAAGAGGATTGGCACATGGTGGAAGAACTGGCCAGTCTTCTGGGGGGCGCTGTGGGAGCCACCAGACCGCCTGTTGACGAAGGTTGGGCTCAGGAAGGGCAGATGATAGGTCAGAGCGGAAAAACCGTACGTCCCGTTCTATATATGGGCGTGGGGATATCGGGGGTCATGCACCATGTGGTGGGCATGGATCAATCAAAACATGTCATCAGCATAAACTCGGATCCAAAGGCGGACATATTTGATGTATCCGATGTTATTGTGGTGGAGGATTTCAGAAAGATCGTCCCCAAACTCATTGAGGAGATAAGATCAAGGTTACAAGGATAAGGAAGGTATGGCTGATAAAAGAAACCCTGTGAAAAAAGGAGGTCATCATGGCAGATTTAAAGCAGATTGAACAGGCATTGGACACTTACATACGACCACTCACCTTTCCTCTGGCAATAAAGATGCTGGAATCTGAAAGTGATATCCCGGACAAGACACGTCGCCCCTTTCAGCAGATGAAGAAAAAGATAGCCATCTGCCAGGGGATAGGCATGGCGCGGAAATTGGGTTGGACCGTGGCCATGGGTAAAGAGGATATGCAATGTTCCCTGGGGGCCGCTCCTTTTGGTTTTTTCAAGAACATCGATTTCTATAATGAAGGGAACCTGGCAGCAGGTATGTTTACAACCTCGAAGGAGATAGGTAAAAAGGAAGAAGATCTCATTGATCGGTTTGAATATGGTTTGTATAGCCATATCCTCGTGGCCCCTCTCAATAGGGCTGCATTTGAGCCGGATCTTTTCATGGTTTATGGCAATCCTGCTCAAGTCATGAGACTTATCCAGGGAGCTCTGTACAACGAAGGGGGGGCTGTTCAGTCTTCCTCCATGGGGAGACTGGGGTGTGCCACCATTATTACGGTTATGAAAGGGAATGAATGCCGTTATATTGTCCCTGGCAATGGAGACAGGATATTTGGGATGACACAGGATTATGAGATGACTTTTATGATTCCCGCTTCTAAAGTCGATACGGTCTTGGACGGGTTGGAAAAAACCCACAAGGGCGGTATTCGATATCCCATCACCAGCTTCTTTAACTTTGAAGCGGCTTTTCCGCCCTCTTATCAGGAGCAGATGAAAATCTGGAAAGATGAAGGAGAATTGTAGATGGAAACATACACGGCAAGACAGCGTGTTGGGGCTGCCTTTAAAAAGACATTTACCGATCAGGAGATCCATACTGACAGGGTGCCTGCATACCCTATCATGGGGCAGTGCAATGCCCAGCTTGTGGGGGCCTCCATTCGAGAGTTTTTATTGGATCCCAAAGTTTTTATAAAGGCACAGGTGGCTGCGGTTGAGCGTTACAGACCGGATATCATCGTCATGCAGGGGGATCTTCTCATGCAAGTGGAGGCATTGGGCACTGAATTGAGGTTCCCCGAAGACAGTCTGTGCATCCCCACAAAATATTTCCTTGAAGATAAGGGAAGACTGAGCAGCCTTCAGCTTGCAGACCCCCAAAAAGATGGCCGCATGCCCGGTTACCTGGAGATTCTTTCTGAGACAAAAAAGATCATAACCGATTCCGTCGTATCATCAGTCATTGGAGGTCCCTGGACCATTGCCATCGGGCTCAGGGGGGCCAGTGATCTCATCAGGGATGCCATGAAGGACCCTGATTATGTCCATGAATTGATGGCGTTCTGCACCCAGATGTCCATCAGGTTCGGTGAAGCGATTTACCCCCTCCAGATTGGGCTTAGCTATTCCGAGGCTCCTGCTTCGTGCAGCCTGATCTCCCCGAAGATCTACCGAGAATTGATTTTTCCCTACCACAAGCAGATTATGGATCACTTCAAGGAGAAAAAGGTTGGGTTGAGCCTCCATATATGCGGGTATACGGACCCTATCCTTGAAGACATGGTCAATACGGGGGCCACCAATATCAGTGTTGATGCACCCACCGACCTGGCCAAGGCGGTTGAGGCAACACGGGGAAAGGCTGTTCTTCTTGGTAACATCAATACCAACCTTTTCTTTTCCGGAACCAGGGAAGAGATGAAGAAGGCCATGCAGGATTGTCTGGCAGTTGCGCCAAAGGATAGCGGATATATTCTGGCATCCGGTTGCGAGGTGCCGGGTGTTGCACCGCCCGAGAAGATTGACTGGTTCATGGAATTGGCCAACGAGCTGGGTAGATCCGAGTAGCCTTCACCTTTATTAAAGATAAATAGACTAACCGAAAAACACGACATGATCATTTAATGGGCAGGTGATTTCATGTTCCAGTTATCCACAGAGCAGAAGATATGCAATATAGGCGGTGTTGAGGTGGGCGGCCAGCCAGGTCAGCTCCCTGCCGTGGTGGTCTCCTCTATCTTTCAGAAAGGGGACAGGGTCTTCGAGGGGGCCAAGCGGAAAGAGGGATTTAACGAAAAAAGGGCGAGAGAGATTTTAGCGAAACAGGACAAGCTTAGCAAGGAGACTGGTATTCCCGGTATGGCCGATATTGTGGCCAATACAGGGAAGGAGTTTGAGCGATATATCGATTTTGTGGTCAGTGTGAGTGAGATGCCTTTCTGCATCGACGCATGGACCATGAAACCCAAACTGGAAGGGGCCAGGTACTGTGCTGAAAAGGGTCTTCTGGACCGCATGTTTTACAACAGTCTGACCGTGTGGGAAAAGGATCTGGAATCTGAAATCAGAGAGATTGCCCAGATCGGCGTAAAACATGTTCTTCTGGTGGCCTTTGATCAGGAAGACCAGATGCCTTCGGGGCGCATAACCGGCACCCAGAAACTTCTGGATGCCATAGATAAGGTGGGGGCGCGATTTGATGGCATACTGGTGGACACATCCGTCATGAATGCACCTGCAACGGCTTTCTGTTCTTTGGCAAATAGATTGATCAAAGAGAGATGGGGGTTTCCGTGCGGTAGTGCTCCCTCCAATGGGTCATACATGTGGAAGGAGGCCCGAGAGATGTGGGGTTTCAAAGGATGGTCAGGTGCGGATGCGGCCCTTGAGGGTCTGGCCGCTTTCCTTTACCATGACATGGTCTTTTCCGGGCCCATGGCTGGTGCGGATCGAGTCTTCCCTGCTGTAGCCTTGGCAGAGGCATATCTTGCCACAGCCGTCTTTTCTGAAACGGGCAGACTACCCGAAAAAGAGGATCACCCTTTAAATATACTTTTTCCTGATTTTGTTACCCAACTAAAATGTTACAAAGAATCCAGATGAAAGGAGAGAATCCATGGCTGAACTGACATCCAGAGAGAGGGTCCTTAAACTGTTTGCCAGGGAACCCGTGGATACCATGCCATGCTTCAGCGGACAGGGCATGGTGACGGTTCCGGCCATTGAGGCCCTCGGCATACGCTTTCCCCAGATTCACCTCTCAGCAGAGAACATGGCCGGCAGCGCCGTAAAGTCCATGGAGATGTTCGACTTTGACTCTGTTGTGGTGCCTTATGACATGTGTACCATACCCGAGGCATTTGGTCTGAAGGTGAGCATATATGAGGATTCAGAAGAGATCCTATTTCCCACCATCCCCAAGAAATGGGCTACACCCGATGAGGTGGAAATCCCCGATGATTACCTGGAGAGGGGAAGAATGCCGGTTGTGTCTGAAGCCATCAAAATACTTAAAGAGAAGATCGGTGAGACACATGCCATAGGCACATGGATCCTGGGGCCGTTTACCCTTGCCGGTCAACTGGTTGAACTGGATATCCTGATGAAGATGACCATTAAGGAGAAGGCCAAGGTGGAAACCCTTCTGGACAAGTTGACAGACCTGATCATTGATCTGGGCCGGCACTACCGGGAGATCGGTGCGGATTATGTCAGTTTAAGAGAGATGGGAACCGGTGCAGATCTATTAAGCCCCAGGATGTTCAAGATGCTGATCCAGCCCAGATTGAGAAGGATCTTCGAATCCTGGGATCCACCAAAGATTCTCCACATCTGTGGCTCAACGGATCTTATCATTGAACTGATGAACGATTGTGGAGCAGAGGCCATCAGTGTGGACCATAAGAACACACTCCCTGAAACTCGAAGCAAAATCGGAAATGATGTCCTTCTTCTTGGGGATTACGACGGATTCACGCTGCCAGGCCAGGCCACTTTTGAAGAGATTGAAGAGGCCATCAAGCAATGTATTGAATCCGGCGTGGACGCGGTTTGGCCTGGATGTGATATCTGGCCTGAAATCAAAGCGGAAAACCTTCAGGCACTCAACCAACATATTAAAGATTTTGGTCGTTCTCCCACACCGGCGGTGGGAAGGGTTTAGACGATGGAATTCAATAAAAAGGAGAAGAGAGGATATGGGAAAGGAAGAACTAAGAGAAGAGTTACTTAAAACCCTCAGTGACGGGGTGGTAAATTTTGAGGAGGACAAGGTAAAGGAGGCCGCGCAGAAGGTGCTTGATGAAGGCCTTAACGCCTATGATGCGGTCATGAATGGCCTTGCAGCAGGCATGGAGATCGTGGGGGATCTCTATGACAAACATGAATATTTTGTTCCCGAACTACTCATGTCAGCTGACGCCCTTTACGCAGGTCTCGATATCTTAAAGCCCCACATCAGGATGGAAGACCTGGATCAGAAGGTGAGGGGTCAGGTTGTTATCGGGACTGTACAGGGCGACGTCCATGATATCGGGAAGAATCTCATCAAGATGATGTTCGAGGTGGCCGGGTTCACGGTTCATGATCTGGGTCGGGATGTGCCCCTTGAAAAATTTGCTGAAGAGCAGATGCGCACCGACTCGGAGATTGTTGCCCTCTCCGCAATGATGACCACCACCATGATGGGGATGAAAAAGGTGGTCCAGATGATCAAAGAGAAGAACCCGGATGTCAAGATCATGCTGGGTGGCGCTCCCCTGACCAGTGATGTGGCTCAACTGTTCGGAGCAGACGGTTATGCGGAATCGGCAGGAAATGCGGTGCAGGAAGCGATCAAGATGATCGTCCAGTTACGCAAGATACAGGAGCAGTAGTACTTTTATAAGAGGAGCTTCATGGAAAAAGCCAGGATTATCTTTCAACCATCCGGCAGGAGAGGGGAAGTTAAAAAAGGGATTACGATCATTGAGGCCTCACGTGAGCTTGGGGTGGATATTGAGACCCTCTGTGGAGAGAAAAAGGTCTGCGGTAAATGCAAGGTGCATATAGAGGAGGGATTTTTTGAGAAGTTCGGTATCCGTTCAACCCGAGAAAACGTTTCCCCCTGGCAGGAGGAAGAGGAGAAATTTATCAACGAGGCCGAGAAAGAAAAGGGTAATCGTTTGGGTTGTTGTGCCAGGATCCAGGGTGATCTGCTCATATTTGTTCCTGAGGAATCGAGGGCCGGGAAGCAGGTGGTCAGCAAGGCCGCAAGGGATATCCACATTGAACACAATCCAGCAGTAAAACTCTATTACATCGAAGTGAATCCACCCTCTTTCGAAGAACCTACGGGTGATTTTGAGCGGATCTGTGGAGAGCTTTACAAACAGTACGGACTCCAAAACCTGACCATAGACTTTTTTACCCTCCGGGAATTGCCTAACACCCTTCGCAAAGGTCACTGGAAGATTACCGTAAGTGTCTGGATGGATAAAGAGATCATCAGAATCAGATCCGGCAAAGTAGAGGACCATTTTGGAATAGCCATCGATATCGGGACCACAACCGTGGCCGGTTATCTTTGCAATCTGAGAACCATGGAGGTTATTGATACCCAGTCCCTCATGAATCCCCAGTGTAAGTATGGGGAAGATGTAATGAGCCGCATTACTTATCACATGATGAACCCTGACGGTCTCAAGAATATGAGCAGTGATATTGTTGAGGGGCTCAATACCATCATTCAGGAGGCTGTAAAATCCACCCATCCACCTAAAAAAAGGGTCAAGAAAAAAGATGAAGGAGAGGGAACCGAGCAGGAATGGATAGAGGTACCGGAAGAGGGGAAAGGGTATTTGAGGCTAGAGGTGGAAGACATTGAGGACATAACCATCGTCTGCAACACGGCCATGCATCATATCCTTCTCCAGCTTGATCCGGAGCATGTGGGCCTTGCACCGTTTCCTCCTGTGATTCACCATGGCCTTGACATCAAGTCTCGGGATCTGGGTCTAAAGGTCAACAAGGGAACTTACGTCCATGTGCTTCCCAACGAGGCCGGCTTCGTGGGTGCGGATAACGTGGGAGTTCTCATCGCAGAGGAGCCTTACAAGAGCGATGAGATACAGCTCATAATAGATATTGGGACCAACGGGGAGCTGGTTCTGGGGAACAAGGATAAGCTTATCTCCTCATCCTGTGCCACAGGTCCTGCCCTTGAAGGGGCACAGCTTACCTATGGCATGCGAGCCGCTCCCGGCGCCATAGAGCGAATCAAGATCGACCTCGATACCCATGATGTGGACTATAAGGTGATTGGTCGCGATGCCTGGAAGAGTTACTCCAAACCGGAAGAGATGAAAACAAAAGGAATCTGCGGTTCGGGTATCCTGGACCTATTTGCGGAACTCTATCGCGCAGGAGTGGTTCTGAAAAGCGGAAGATTTAACCCCGAACATAGATCCAAACGTTACCAGAAGAGTGGAGCTAATAATCAACCGGAATTTGTCATTGCATGGGCGGAAGAGACAAGTATCGGCAAGGATATAGTCATCACTCAAAAGGACATTCGACAGATCCAACTGGCAAAAGGGGCACTCTACTGCGGCTGTAAACTGATGATGAGACGTATGGATGTTAAAACACTGGATAAGGTCAAGATTGCAGGGGCCTTCGGGACACACGTGGATCGTGAAAAGGCCCTGGTCATGGGGCTTTTCCCGGACTGCGAAATAGAAAAGATCATCTCTGTGGGAAACGCTGCAGGGGATGGAGCAAGGGCAGCCCTCCTCAATCGGGAGAAGAGAGAGGAGGCCAACTGGGTATCACGGAATGTTGAATATATCGAACTTACAGTGGAAAAAGATTTCCAGGAAGAGTTCGCCAAAGCCATGCAGATCCCTCATATGAAGGATCAGTTTCCCCACCTGAAGGGTATTGTCTCTGATGAGATCTTAAACCAGTAACCCATTTCAAAAATAGGTATTCCCCGAATTATACCCTTCCATAGATATGATGAGATAAGTCAGATGCTCATCCAAAAGCCAAACAGGAGGATTTCCCCATGGAGGTCAAAGAAGCTATTGCTACTCGACTGAGCATCCGCCAGTATGCCGAAACATCCATACCCCCCGACCATATGGAGATACTGCTGAGGGCATTGAGATTGGCCCCTTCGGCATCTAACGGCCAGAACTGGGAGTTCGTCTTTGTCGGTGATCCTGATCTCAAACAGCGCATTGTTCCCATCTGTTTTCACCAGGGGTTTGTGGGTGAATGCGCCTATTTCATAGCCGCCGTGGCCGACCCCATGCAAAAGTGGCACCAGGTGGATATCACCATAGCCCTCACCAATTTCACACTTCAGGCAACTGAACTTGGCTATGGGACTTGTTGGATAGGTGCTTTCGATGAGGCTCGGCTAAAAGAGCTTCTTGGAGTGCCCAGGGAGAAGCGGGTAGTCGTCTGTATGGCTTTTGGAATGCCCAAAGGGAGGCATTTGCCCAAAGGACGGAAACCTGTCGAGGAGTTCGTATATCTGAACAGCTACGGCAATCCATGGAGCCCCCATTCCTGATATTTAAAGATATCCCTACATCCCTTTGATGGAGAGTGCGGCCTTTTAACTTGACCCAAAAACCCCTTTACCCTATATTCTAGCCGTCTTCATAAACAAAGATCTGAAATTTTATCCGCCTGGGGCGGATTAATGTCAAATTTTTGTAAAAATACATAATTTCATCTAGTTAGCACGTGATGCTAGATGGTGGTCTCTGGATTCTGAATTTTATAAGGATCTCTTTTTTCTTTATCCAGTATCGAGTAACTAGCATCCAGTATCGCTTCGCATTAGACAACAAATTGTTATTTTTCCAAACTCGTCGGTTTGCCCTTCTCCCGCTTTGCAGGAAACAGGCCGGGGAGGCGAAGCTTCGCTAGCTAAAAGGAGAATACGATTATGGGCGAAAAGACAGAAAACAATCTGGCCTATGCGTTCGCGGCAGAATCAAAGGCGGCCGTTCGAAATGAGGCTTTTGCAAGGAAAGCTGAAATGGAAGAGTATGCCCAGATAGGTCGTCTGTTTCGGGCTGTTTCCGAGGCAGAATCTGTCCATGCACGTCGTTACCTGTTACTCATGCGCGGAAAAGTTGGTTCCACCGAAGAAAATCTCGAAGCGGCATTCCAGAATGAGATAAGGGCGAATGTTGAAGAATACCCCAAACTCATCAAGGATGCCTCTGATGAAGAAGAAAAGGGAGTTTTAAAAGCCTTCTCTCAGGCTCGAGACGTTGAGAGCCGTCATGCGGAACTATATAAAAAGGCCATGAACGATATGCTGGCCAATCGCCATACAGAATACTATGTATGCCAGGTTTGTGGATATATCAATGAAGACAAAGCTCCGGAAAAATGTCCCATCTGTGGAGCCGTCCCGGGAAAGTTTAAACAGGTGAATTGATAACGACGATCCTTGCCTCTTAATTGCCTGTCGTTCAAAAATGGGGCAGATTTGATGACTTTGAATTCGGTTAACTTGCCTTTAATAAAGTCCTTTATTTCATAAATACTTATCATTTAAGATGGTGACCCTACTTTTTGGCGCAGGGGAGCTGCGAGCCTTTTTGGGATATTTACCTGCGATGTCGGCGTAAAAGTCCTGAATGATTTTCATATCCGCTTCCATATTTCCGGTCGGGTGAACGACCGGCCCGATACCCCCAACCTTGCGTCGGTAATCC
>Ga0180009_10002146_pt1 | contig 23388 bp, 28 predicted proteins | sample OS_PC_MetaG_FD_123537 | JGI IMG/M metagenome (GOLD analysis project Ga0180009, IMG submission 123537) | Groundwater microbial communities from the Aspo Hard Rock Laboratory (HRL) deep subsurface site, Sweden - OS_PC_MetaG | ecosystem: Environmental > Aquatic > Deep subsurface > Groundwater...
ATCCTCAAAAACCAATGGATAGTAGGCGACCGGGCCGACATCGATGAAGACGAGCTGGTGGACGAGCTGAACGGGATCATCCACGCCGCCGACATCAATGAGGTGAAGGCTCTTTTCAAGCCAAACGTCACCGGCAACGCCTACCAGGAGGAAGCTTCAATCAAACAGGACATCCAGTCCGCCTTGGCCATCACAGACGCCTCTAAGGGCAATACTGGCGACCTAGACGCCGCCAAGTCTGGCCGAGCCCTGGCCCTACTCCAGAGCGCCGCTGATGCCCGCGTCCAAAGCAAGCTTCAATTATTCGAAATCATGTTCATCAAGGAAGTGGCCGAGAAATGGCAACGCCTGGCTTCTGTCTATCAGAAAGACCAGATGGTCATTTCAGAGGGCGGACGAGACATTGAGATAGGCCCTGAAGAATTCCAAGGCGAATGGAGCTACTACGTTGAGAGCGGAAGCACCACCCACACGGATAAGACCCAGGAGAAGGACGAGTTCCTTGCCTACATGGATAAGCTCATTGGATTGGCCAAGCTGAAAGCCGAACAAGGAGGCGTAGACCCCAAGACCGGGCAACCCCTACCGGCCCCGACCGTCAATTTTGACAAACTGGCCGAGAAGCTATCTGAAAAATTCAATATCAAGGACTGGCGGGAGTTATGGCCAGAGGAGCAGAAGCCCCAGGAAGAACGTCAAGACGCCCTCCCCGGAGTGGACCTCGGAGAACGACCCAGGAACTTTGGCGAAGGAGAAATGCTTCCCGAAGTTGGAGAACTCCCCGAAATGCAAAAGCCTCAAATTAATCAATCAAATGAAATGCTACCCAAAATAGATGAATAAAGAACAAAAACAGTTAAAAGAGCAAAAGGTTTTTGAAAAAGCCAAGAAGGCGGAAGAAATGATGCAGACTGCCGACTGGACAATGCTTCAAGAATACATTGAAGAAAGCCGAGCGAAGATTAAAGATTATTTGGCTTTGGGGGTTGAAGACATCAACACCTATTGGAAGTATGTTGGCAAATTCCATATGCTCAATGATTTAGATATTTATTTAAAACGTTTAATTGAAAAAAGAGATGAACTCGCAAAACAGAGAACCGGTGAAGGAGATAACGAAGCCGGAGACAATTCAGACAGTGGGGAACCACAAGCATAGTTTCGTAAGAGAAGGGCTCCAAGAAAATGGACTGACCGCCTATACCTGCACAAAATGCGGTTGGGGGCTTCTCATAGACGAAGACAATGACAACATTGAGAATTATTTAGATAAGTAATTTTTTAATGCGGACAATCCAATTATTGGACCCGCCAAATAAAATGGAAGAAAACCAAACCCCAGTAGAGAACCCGGAGGGAACTGCCGAGCCTACTGGAAGCGAGCCTACACCTGCTCCAAGTGGTGTAGATAACCCGCCTGAAGAAGTGTTCCAAATACCTGAAAAATTTCAGGGGAAAAAACCAGAGGAGATTGTTAAAAGCTATCTCGAATTGGAAAAGAAACTTGGGGACCACGATGATTTGAAACGAAGAGCCGAACTCTTTGATCAAGTCTCACCTTTCCTTGAAAGTCTAAGAGGGCAGGAGCCTGACCAGCCTGACCCTAGCAAATTCCAATCTGTTGAAGAACTCAACAAATATTGGGAAGACAAACTTGGCGGCCTTGAAAAAGCCATGGAAACCAAGTTTGGCGCTAAATTGGAAGCTGAGCGAAAACTCAATCAGCTTATGAGCGAATATCCTGAAATGAAAGATCGTCAATTCAGGGGGCTAATCATAACTGCTATGCAGTCCAATCCAAAGCGTGATGTTTTCGAAATAGCCAAAGAGATGAAGGCCTATCTAGAAACCGTCAAAACCCAAGGGCGGGAAGCCGCCAAAAAGGAACTATTGGAAAAGGGTAACTTCCAAGGAAAGTCCGAAGGCAATCAGCCTATGCGAAGTAAAGAGGACGATGACCTCGTTAATTCCATAGTCAAAGCTGGAGGAGAAAGCTCAGGCATATTTGGTTAATTATTAACGTAAACTCAAATGCCTACAATGATTTCGGGCTCAAGAGACACCATTAACATACAACAGGGCAAACGCGTTGTTGATATGGCTAATGAAATTGCTCTTTTGGAGCCTGACAAAGCCCCTTTGACCGTCCTTCTTAAAAAAATGGCAGGACGCAAAAAGGAAGCTATCAACCCAGAATTTAATTGGATGGAGGACGAGCTGGCCCCAAGATGGGACGCTATCAACTACACAACTGGTTACACCGCTGGTGACACCGAGATTGTAGTAGACAACGGCTCTTACTTCAAAATTGGTGATGTTGTCAAAATTCCTGCTACTGGCGAGCAATTGCTAGTTACTGGTGTTTCTACAAACACTTTAACAGTCACTCGTGGCTGGGGAGACACAGCAGCCGACACCATATCCGATGACGATAAGATTACGATCTTGTCAAACGCTTCTACCGAAGGTTCTGACTCGCCTACGGTAAAGACAACCAAAGAAGTCAAAAAAACCAACTATACCCAAATCATCAGAACTCCTTTTGAAGTAACGGGAACTGAAGATGCTTCTGAAATGTATGGTGGCAAAGACATCACCTACCTTCAAAAGAAAATGGGTATTGAACACGCAAGAGACATCGAAAGAGTCTTCTTGTTTGGTGAACCCAAAGAAGACACTTCTGGAAGCAAGCCACGAAGATTTACTGGAGGTATCAATCATTGGATTGAAACCAACAGAACAAATGCTAGTGGAACTCTTACAGAAGATGAGTTTGAAACTTTCTGCGAATCTGTATTCCGATACGGTTCAAAGAAAAAACTGCTTTTGTCTTCTTCAAAAGTCGTTTCAGCCATCAACTCTTGGGCTAAAAGCAAGTTGCAAATGGTGCCTAAGGATGAAACCTATGGAATCAGCCTTATGCGCTACCTATCCGCTCATGGAGAACTCTTGATAGCCAAGCATGACCTCTTAGAGGAAAGCTACGCTGGCTATGCCTTCTGCTTAGACCCGCAGTTCATCAAGATTAGACCACTCCGAGGTAGAGACACCAAGCTAAAGACCAACATCCAAGACAATGATTCAGATACTCGAAAAGACGAGTATATATCTGAAACAGGATTGGAATTTAAGTTGGAAAAAGCTCATGGAGTCCTCTACGGGGTAACTTCTTACTCCTAGATGGTTTTCGGGAGCATTAATTACTCTGGTGCTCCCGAACAGAGTAATAATCATTAAGTAAATCAAAATGAAATTTGTATCAAAATATCGCGAACATCGCATTGTGATGACCCCAACCTATAAAAAGCAAATAGGTATTAACACCGTAATTGTCCCTGGTAAAGCAATTGAGTTTAAAAACTTTGAATTTTATACCAAAGACAAAGAAGAGATTGAATTCCTTAAATCTAGCTCTGAATATGGTTCAGTAATTCACTCAGCTCCAGAGAAGGAAGACATTAAGAAAAATATCCTCAAACTGGCCGATGAAATTAAAAGTGACAAAATTTCAGAAAAGCCAGAAGACAACAAAGAGAAGAAGCCTTCCTTAAAATGCGAGTTTTGCGGGTTCATAGCTAAAAGTGAACTAGGATTAAAAGCTCACATGAAGAAACATGAAAAATAAAGAAATCAGTGTCACCATAGGCACGCCTCACAATCGTGACCTGACCCCTGAATACGTCAATTCCCTATTAGGCATGGTCATGAAGACTTCCTTCTCAATGCCTATGCAGGTCCGACTTCATCTACACGAAGGCTGTTACGTCCACCAAGGACGGAACAAAATTGCCGACAAATGCCACACTGACTATCTGCTTTTCATAGATAGCGACATGGCTTTCCCTGTTGACGGGCTGATGAAATTGATTGAACTAGACAAGGACATCAGCGGAGGAATGTATTTCTCTCGCAAGGCCCCCAACTTGCCCTTGGTCTATCAACTCAAGAATGAAAAATATGCAGCTATCGACGATATTCCCGACAAGCCCTTTGCCTGTGACGCCATTGCTACCGGCTTTATGCTCATCAAGAAAAAGGTGCTAGACGGATTTGGCTCCTACGTCAAAAAGAATAAGCAGTTGCCATTTGACTTTATGAAAAACGGTGACGGAGAACTGGGAGAGGACCTTGCTTTTTGCAAGCGAGCCAAGGAGCTAGGGTTTGAAATCTGGTGTGATCCGACCATCCCCATTGGCCACGTGGCCACCGAAGTTGTAACTCGGAATAATTTTGAAGCCTATAAAAACCTTTAATTTTCTTTGAGCGTCCCTATCCCCTGGGGGCGCGACTAAGAACATTATTTATGAACTTTGGAGAATTAAAAACAATTTTTGCCAACAAATACGAACAGACCGGAGCCCCGGCCACTGGAGACGAAATCAGGAACCGCTTCATCAATTTGGCAATTGAGAGCATTTTTGGCCGTAGGCGCTGGATTTGGAGACTCAAGACGGGGACTGGCACCACTGACGGGACCACCGTCCTTGACCTTGCCAGCGACTTTTCAGAAGACGGCATCAAGCAAAACACCTTCAAAATCGGCGGGGAAATCTGGACCCAGATTAACGAAGGCGACGAGAGCTACTACTCAGAAGACTCCAGCGTTTTTTATATCCAAGGCAACCGGGCGGACGGGTTTGAGGCGGTATTCCCTTGCTCCACTCCCGAAACTGGCCAGGCTGTCACCTACCGCTATTTCAAACGCCATGTTTTTTTCACGGACAACGCCGAAATCTGTCCTGTCCCCTCTGGTGAGGCTGTAGCCGACCTAGCTGTTGGCAACTACCTCACTTCAGAAGGCGAAGCCAACGAGGCCCTTCCCTACTTGGAGTCCGCCGAAAACGCCATCAATGAAATGGTAAAGCAGGAAAACCGGGGGAAGGCCCGAAGAACCATGACTGATACTCGGGACTACTACGGGAGGGACCATTATAATCCTAAGCTCATGTATTAATGAGGAAAATATCAAAAAGACCAGCATCAAAACCGAAAAGATACATATACCAAAACCAATTTGACGGAGGATTGAATTTATACATATCAGGAGTTCATTTAAAACCCAACGAATCCCCTGACCTTTTGAATGTCCAGCCAGAAGAAGACGGCATAATCTCAACCCGCAAGGGTTACTCCAAATTTGGCCAGGCCTCAGGCTCCCGAACAAGGGGCATGGGCTTTCTCAAAATGGATGACGGGACCAAGAAGCTCTACCGGGCGGACGGGACCACATCCCTAAAGTTCTATAACCCCACCACCGACTCTTGGGATGCTGTCCCAGGCTTCACTTACACCGCTGACAAGCAAACGGACTTCTGCCAGGCAGGAGACGCCCTTTTCATTCAAAACGGGACGGACAACCTCACCAAAGTAAGCGGAGGTAACGTCTCAGAGCAGACCAACGGCCAGAAGGGCGAGAATTCAATTTACTTCCAGGGCTCACTGGTTGTCTGGGGCGACCCCAGCAACCCTTCTAGGCTCTATATTTCAGGGACGGGGGCCAACATCGGTGACTTTTCAGCCGGTAATGGCGGTCAATACATTGATATTTCCAAATCAGACGGGATGAAGATCACCAGTTGCTCCAAAAAGGGAAAGGGCGGGAGCAACATCTTGCTCATCTACAAGGGTGGGCGAGCCACCTATCAGATGTATTTTGACGAGTCTGGCTTACCCGTGGTTCAGCTAATCTCCCCTACCTGGGGGGCAATCAACCACCGGGCCACTGACAATATGGAGGATGACGTTGTAGTCCTTACCAGGCTCCCAGCAGTAATGGCCCAGGGAGAACGCTCAGGCTACTTTGACCAGATCAGGACCGGCGAGCTTTCGCTCCAGGTCTTCCCAGAACTCAACACCATCAACCAGTCCCGTTTGGAAGACGCGGCAGGGATTTATTATAAGCACCGCTTTTACCTGGCCTACTCTGAGTCAGGCCAATCCTACAACAACAAAATTTTAATGTATGACCGGCGCTATAAGTCCTGGTGGAAGTGGGACAACATCAATGCAAACTGTTTTCTGATTTATGAAGACAGCTCCAACGTTGAGCATTTCCTTTTCGGGGCCGACAACTCCGGCCAGGTTTATGAATTTGACTTGTCAAGAAATGACGACGAGGAGCCAATAAATTCCTACTTCACCACCAAGGCGTTTAATGCTGACAAGTTCGATGTTCAAAAGCTCTTTGCCTACATTGATCTCCTTTTCAGAAATGTTTCCGGCACGGTGACAATCCAGGTAATTCTTGACGAAGAAATCATCACCAAAAGCGTGACGATTGGAGCAATGGGAGCAATCGCAGGGCTTGGTGCGGCACTGTTGGGAGAATGGATGTTGGGAGACGATGGTTCTGATGCCGAAGTAACCAACGAAGACGTATCACGTCCCAAGCGGGTTATGGTGCGAAAGAAAGCTCGAACACAGCAAATTAAAATATCATCAAATGCGCTCAACAGTTATTTTTCATTATTAGACCTATCCTTGTGTTTCAAAGAAAAGTCTCCAAGAAAATTTAATAGCGAGGACATAATTCGTTAATTTTAAAATATGAAACTTAGAACCGACGACCTAGACAATTTATTTGCCACTACTCTCGCCAGTGCCTTAACTGACTCGGCTTTGACAATTTATCTTAATAGCGTCCCTGCCAATGCTAGTGAAGGGTTTTTAGTAATTGACCCCGACGACTCATCTAAAAGAGAGGTGATTTACTTTAATGCTGTCGGTGAGAATTATGTGTCCTGCCCTGCTTCTGGTGGACGTGGCCAAGCTGGAACTTCCGCTGTATCACACGACTCAGGAGCAGTTGTTAAAATGATGTTCTTGCGCGAGCATTGGAAGCCTTTACGAGATGCAATTTACAATGGTTGGTTAGAGTTAAATTTGTCTCCAGAATATGCTTCAGCCAGTTCTATTACTATCCCTACAGATTTGACCTCATTTTTTACCGAAGGGCGCAAATTAAAAATCACGTTTGAGAGCAGCGGAGTTAAATATTTTACTATTGCATCAAGCTCCTATTCTTCCCCAGATACAACCATTGAGTTGACTGGAGACACTGTAGTTGATGAAAGTATAACTTCAATAGAGGTTGATTTGAGCCCTAAAGGATATGCAGCGGAGTCACAATTAGATTTTAGCGACCTGAAAGCACCTCAGGGTTTCCTGATAAATGGGAAGATAGTTCCTTCGGTTGATTCCAACAATCTGACTGTGGCCATTAAGACCTTGGCCGGTGAGGACCCATCGGAGGATGATCCGGTCTATGTAAGAATCGGGGATACAATTAGAAGTATTACTTCAGCTTTGTCAGTTACAAAAAATGCGGGGACAAATTGGTTCAACGCTGGTAGTCCCGAATTAGCAGCCAAGGAAATAGACTATTTTGTTTATCTTGGATTCAACGCTACGGACGGGGTAGTGATTGGTTTTTCCCGTATTCCTTATGCAAATTCTTACGATGATTTTTCTGCAACCTCCATTAATGAAAAATTCTGTGCCGTCTCTACTACAACCAATGCTGCTGCCACCGATTATTATGAGGTGGTTGGTCGTTTTGCCGCCATTCTTTCAACAGGAGCAGGATACACTTGGAGCGTTCCTACTTTCACAGCTAAAAATCTTATCCAAAGGCCTATTTATGAGACGAGATGGTTGACATGGACCCCAATTCTAACTGGATTTAGTATAAACCCTACCACTTCTTCTTATAGTTATAAGATAATAATGAACACTTTAAAACTTTATGCTTATCAAGGAGGAGATGGGACATCAAACGGAACTGGATTTACAATAACAACTCCTTTTAGCAAGGGAACATCTAATATAACAACTTTATTTTGCGCCCAAGCCAGGGATAATGGGGCCGCAGTATCAACTGCTCCACTTGCTCAAGTTGGGATAGTTAACGCATATACCATTACTTTCTATAAAGACCATACTGGCTCAACTTCTTGGACTGCTAGTAACGGGAAAAGAATAGTGTTCATATCAGGAGATTATCAAATTTAATAAAACACCAAATAAGCGATAGCAAATAACCAATTAAATTTGTCAGATGGCAGTCATCGACGGCTAACTGACTGAAAAATATATGGCACAACAAGAATGGCTAGAAACTGGAATGTCTCAAAAAGAATGGGACAGCCAAAGCCTTTGGAAAAAATTAAAACGGACTGTCACCAGCCCCAAAGTAGAACCGGCCCCAGCTAGTTCCTCAAAAGCTGGTGTAGCCTATGATCCAACTACAGGCAAAACATTCTCTGGCACAGGCTATAAAAATTATTTAAATAGTCAAAACAATCAAGGGTCCGCTCCGGCATTACCTGCTAGCCCCTACGGGTCTATCTCTGACTATAAGAGCTTATTCAACGACGACGCATATGAAAAAGCCAAGAAACAAGAAGAAGACAAAAAAGATGAATATGAAAAGATGATGAAGAAAAGAAAAAGTCAATACGGCGAAAGATATGACCAATTGTCAGAAATGATTCAAAGTAGAATTCCTGATGCTGAGCAAGACAGAGAAGCCGCTCTAAGTGGTGTTGACGCCGAACTTACCAACCTTTTAACAAAAATGGACGTTTCTCGTGATGACACTAAGGCTTATTTTGGAGAGCAAAAAGATGACTTAAAAGATGAACACGAAAAATCCAATAAAGAGCTTGCCAGAATTTTTCAAGCCAGGGGAGCTTCTGATAGTTCCTATTTCATGGAGAAGCTTCAGGAGAGCCAGACGGACTTTGAAAAAACTCTTGGCCGCCTTGGAGATAGTGAAGCCAGAAAATATTCTGAAATCGATGCAGACATGACCTACTACCAAACCCAAGCCATTTCCAAAAGAACTGAAATTGAAAAAGCCTACAACCAAACTATCAGGGCCATCCACGAAGACCTCAACAAGACCGCTTGGGAGAAAGAAGACGCCTTCCAAAAGCTTGATGAAGAATTCATGACCAAAATGGACTCTATTGACCAGAAAATCATGGAATACACCTTCCAACAGCAAGAGTTCAGAAACGAAGTAGCCAAGTGGGCTTATGACACCGCCTTCAAGGACCAGAAATGGGGTGAGGAATACGGTATGAGCGCCGCTGAGCAAAATGAAGCTATGAAAATGGGATTGCAAGGCAGCTCTATCATCGAAGCCCTCAAAGGCTCTGTTGGTGAGGACGGCAAGGTAGACCCTGACGCCTACGCTCGGCTCAGGAGCGCTTCAGACCTGTCCGCCGACCAGTTTGACAAGAAATATGGCTATCTCCTTTCCTCTAACGAGCAATCCAACCTCGGCTTGGGAGGGAACCAAACCAAATGGCAGTTGGAAAGTGAAATTTGGCAAGACCTCGGCTCACCTGAAGCCGCCGATATGTCCGACGCCGAAAAGGCCGCCTACATTAAATCCAGAGGAGGAGACCCTAAGAATTTCGGAATTTATAACTAATCTATGTCTTTAGAAGATTTGCGAAAATTCAGAGAGCGAGGCTCCCAAAATCTTCAGAACTTCAAAGCCTCTCAAAAACCCGCTGAGAAAAAGGGCGGGTTTTGGAATTTCGTCACCCGCAACCTGACCAAACCGGTAGCATCCGCTTCCAACCTCTTGGAAGACACCGGCAAGACCATTGGCTTTGGCATTTCCAAGCTCATCAAGCCTTCTCTCACCTGGGGCGAGGGCAAAGACAAGCTCGGGATCAATTTCCTAGGCCACCAGGCGGACGTCTGGGCGGGCAAGAACCAGCGCACCTATTCAGACATAACCAAGGACATTGCCAAAGACGAGAAGAACCCTTTTTTGCGCGGGATGATTAAGACCACGGGCTATGGGGGCGACTTCGCCCTTGATCCGCTCAACAAGGTCAAGGTGCTTTCTCTCACCCGAAAAGGCAACCAGGCGGTTAAGACCGGCAGACTGGGTCTATCCGCCGCCGAACAGGCGGGGAAAGGTGAACGCGCCCTACTCCAAATTGGAAACCGCGTGATTGCCAAGGGCGACCGTGTCCTAAAAGGATCTACCAGGCTCAATGACTTTCTCCGCACCACTCGGGCGGGAAAGACCGGAGCCAACCTACTCAGCAAGCTTTCCACCAAGATAAGGCCGGGAGGAGTTGGCCGTGAAGACTTCAAAACCATAACAGACGCCATCACCAAGGCCCGAAACTTAACCGGCCATCGAACCAGCAAGTCCATTGAATTCGCCTCTGAGGTGGAGAAGGTCCTTAGAAGCCGAAAGGCCACCGACTCAGCCCGCTCAAAGCTTCTTCACGCCATTGAGAAGGGTGACAGCAGCCTAGCTCCCAAAAACCTAGAAGACCTTTTCCAGGTGGGGCTCAAATTCAAGCGAGCCAACACCGAGGCTTGGAAGAAATTCGGGGGCTCAGTCATAGAGGGCCACGGCCTGTCCCACGTTGCCACCAAAGAAGTGTCCGAGCAAATGAGGAAAAACGCCCTAAAAGGTGGGCGGCTATTCTCTCCCAACACCCCTCAGGACATCCACCGGCAGTGGGTCAAGGCCATAGACGAGCCGAAGCCTTATCAATACAAGAACCTAATCAACGGCACTCCCGAAGAAAACTTGATGCTCAACTTGGAAAACGCCAAGGATAAAATTCATACTTTAGTCAATAAAAATCTGGCCAACTTTGATGATGTTTCCAGAGTGGACGATATTGTTCAAAAACTGGCCAAAAGGAAAAAGCTCACCGGCGACGAGCAAAGCTTTGCCTATGAAATGCTCAAAAAAGCCAACCTCAAAAAGGCAACTTCAAAAATAGTCAACCTCAAGGACGAGGGCATAACTTATTTAAACGACCTATTTGATAAGGGCAAAGGCGGTTTTGTTGATAAATCCGGTAAGCCCATAAAAATCGGCCAAGCCACCGCCAAGGAAATCAATGATTATCTGGTATCCAAAGGCAAGAAGCCAATCTTCCAAGAAGACCTGCCTACGGTATTTGCCAAAATGGGCATTTCCACTGGCAGGAAGGAAGCAGGAAAAGGATTTTTAGAAGCCGTTAAGGGAGTCAAGGGAGAGCAGTCCCAGAAACTCATTCAAAAGAACTATGACAAGATGTTCAACATCGAAGCCTTCAACAAGGCTGTTGGCTCTTTTGACAAGGTTCAGAACATCTGGAAAGCTCAGGCCCTAGTTGCCCCCTCTTACCACGTCAGAAATGTTGTCGGAAACCTTTGGAACAACTACCTGGCCGACACCGCGCCCGTTGACTACTTCAAGGCTGCCGCCCTCCAGAAGGGAATGAAAAACGGCAAGCTGGTAGGCGAAGCCAAACAACTAGCCGAGGAGATGCAACAGCACGGCGTAATCGGAGGCGGTTGGTATGGCAAGGACATCACCCAGACAATTTCAGACCAAGTGGGCAAGGGCTCACTCAATCCCCTATCCCAGCGTTTCGTAGGCTACCGGGCCAACAAGGCGGTTGGAGAGACGTTCGAGAACAACGCCCGCATCGCCCACTACCTGTCCAAGCGGCGAGCTGGGTTTGCACCGGAGGAAGCCGCCAAGTCCGTTCAGAAGTTCCTTTTTGACTATGGAGACCTCAGTTGGACAGAGCAGAACGTGTTGAAGCGGATCATGCCCTTCTACACCTGGACCAGCAAGAACATCCCGCTCCAGATTGAGAAATTCGTCAAGAACCCCGGCAAATTTTCCAAGGTGGCCGTGGCCAAGAAAAACCTAGAGTCCAGCGTAGAGCCTACCAACGAGAAATATCTCTCTGACTACATCACCAGCAACGCCCCGGTCAGGGTTAGAAAGGACAAGGACGGGACCACCCAATACTTGCTTTTGGGCCAGTGGCTACCCGCCGCCCAGGCCGTAACCTTTCTTTCCGAACCAGTAGAAAACATAATCGGGATGCTATCCCCTGCTTTCAAGATGCCCCTGGAAACTCTTTTCAACAAATCATCATTTTTCAAAAACACCCTGGGGGAGGCCGACCCGATAGAGAAGTTCCCAGGGCAAAGCAAAAACTTCCTTGGATTAGACCTCAATCCTAAGACGGTTAACATAGTCAGAAGCATCAGAGTCTTAAATGAACTGGACAAGCTGAACCCCGGCTCTATCTGGGGCAACCAGGACAAAGGAAGCATTTGGAACAAGTTGGGCATCCCCAACGCTTCCAAGAAAAGAGGAACCCGATATTCTCCCGACTCTTCTCAGTCATCGCGTGTCACCAATATGTTTGTGGGCAAAACCGCTTCCTACAACCCCGCCAACTCAAAATATTTTTATGATCAGGACACAAACGCGAGAGCTTCTGAACTCAAAGCCAAGATTAAGGAATATCAAAAGAACCGCCAACCAGACTTAGCCAAGAAGGCCAATGAAGAATTACTCAATTTTTTGCGCGAGCGAAACGGCTTTACTGAGGCCCCCCAAACTGGGGCCGGTCAAGCTTCGCCAGCCCTAAGGGCATTTCTTAATAGGTAACTAATATGAAATGGAAACTATCCAAAGCTTTGCCAAGTATTTTTGGGAAAAATTATATGCTTCAATTCCCCTGTGTTTTTTCACCTTCACGGTAAATGAAAACAAAGTTATCTGGGGCATTATTTTCATTGTAATCATAGACACTATTCTAGGCGTTTCTGTCGCTTTCAAATACAAAACGTTGTCCTCTTACAGACTGGGCAGAGCCTTTTGGAAAATCGCTAAGTATGGACTAACTATGGCGAGCGTTTGGATTTTGTCGGCCATTGAACCTGACCTCTTTGGTTGGGCTTTCCGCTGGGTCGGTATTTTTATCATTCTGACCGAATTGTTTTCCAATTTTGAAAAACTATCGTTACTAGGTTTTAAGTTGCCAACCAAGCTAATGGCTAAGCTAAACAATGATTTTGAAAAATACTTTTATGGAGAAAAAGAACCAGAAGATATTTTAGATAAACGCGGGTAGTTGTGGATAAGTCAATTTGGCAAAACTGCAAAAACATTATTTAATATAATCAGCACATTCAAAGGAGGTTAGTAGCTTTGTATTGGTGTGGCAAAAAGCAAAGAGAGATGACCGATAAAAAAGCGGCCAAGAAGTGCATCAACAAAAATATCAGGAAGCGAGGCAAAATTTGTCCTTATCTGGTGGAAGAACTGTCTCTTGCCCGCACTGCGGAGCGAAAGAAGGCGATAGCGTTGTATTCTGGGCGTTTGGCTACCTAAAAGACGCCTTAGGACGCATCGTCCGAGTAAGAGAAGTCTACCGTTGCCTCAACTGCGAACACAAGTTCGCCGTCAACTCCCCCGCCTCCTAGGAAGCTAATCACGCTTCCAGCCCGATCAACACAACGTGTTGAAAGGGCTTCCTAAGCAATAACTAGATTTTATTAGTAAAAACACAAAACTTATTCTGATAATTTTGTTTGTTCTGATTTTCTTAATTATATTCGCCCAATCGGTTGAAGGTTTTTCTAATAATTTTAAAAAAAGATTTTCTAGGATAGAACAGAGAAGTCTTGACCTTAAAAATAATTAATTGTAAAATTAGACAAACTCAAAGGAGGAGCTAAATGCCTAAAGGAGTGAAAGCCGAGATTGATAACGCCGAACTTTGGAAAGCTGTAAAAGACGGCAAAACGGCAACCGAACTTATGGAAGAGTTTGGGATAGCTACCAAGCAGACCCTCAAAAACGCCCTAATGGAACTGATGATGGAAAAGGGCGAGGTCGTCAAGGTCAACGGACTTATGGGTAGAGAAATCCCCAACCCCAAGATGACCGCTACCGGTATCCGCCTTTCCCCCGCTCTACTCTCTGACTCTGACTTTTCCGAAGGCGACGAGTTCAAAGTCAAAATCTCTTCCGACTCAATTACGCTTACCAAAATTTAAATGGGTAAGGGGCGAAAGCCCCAAACCCAAAAAACATGAAACATTATCATCGTTACGGACACCTAACAAAAATAAATGTAAAAGTTGGCGACCAGGTTAAGCATGGCGACCTTATAGGCCACATGGGAGGCACTGGTGGTTGGTTGTCACATCTTCACTATGATATTTTTAAAAAGAAACCATCCGATTATACTAATTACGTTATCGGTAAATCCAAAGAATACGTTTTAGACAACTACGAAAACCCCGGACCATACGTAACGCCGACTATCCCTACCCTTTATGATCATACTGGTTATGGTTGGCTTGAGAAGGCCAACTACTCTGGCAATCCAGCTTATCACTCAGGAATTGACATCAACGGACCAGGCGCAGGAAACGCCGACCTGGGACAGCCCATTTATTCGGTTTGCAACGGAGAAGTAAAGTTCCTCTATGACGGGACTGGAAAAAATGGAGGATGGGGCAAATTAATCATCATCAAAGAAAAATTTGAAGACGAAAAGCCAAAGGCTGAAGATACTCAAGAAGAAGCGCCTCAAAACATACCCGATTTGCCACCAAATTCAATTTCTGAGGAGGTTAACACACCAGTTGACACTTCTAACCATATTGAGGAAAAAGAGGAGCTTAAAAACGATTTAAACGCTTCGCAAGATAATCAATTTAATTTAATAAATATGTTATCCAAATTGAAAGACAAATTAAAAGGGTATAAAACTTATATCCTTGCAACAGCGGGCATTGCTGTTACCGTTGCCTACATGCTAGGAATGCTAGATGAAAATGCCTTCAATTCCATTCTGACGATGCTTGGCTTTGGTTCTCTGGCCACCCTTGGAGCAAAAGTCAACCGAGCATTAAAATAGGAGCCGAATATTTTTTAATATTTTCGGAAAGAGGGATTATTCCCTCTTAGTAGCACATATTTTATGTGTGTTAGTATGAGTGTATAATTAGCCGTTCAAAATAGAAATGCGTGTCTTCTTGAACGGCGGGCACGCTTTTCTGTTTCAAATTTATGAAACAATGTAATATTTGCGGAAAATTAAAACCGCAAAAAGAATTTTTTACAATTAAAAGACCAGATTTAAAAAAAGGATATACTTTATCAGCATATTGTAGACCATGCTCTGCATTAAAGACTAAAATGTGGAGAAAAAATAATCGCGAAAAAGTGAGAGAGTATGACAGAAGAAATTGGAAATTAAACAGTCCATTTAGAAAAAGAAAATATCAATTAAAATATTTTATAAGATACGCCTATAATAATATACTGCTAAGAACAAAATATAGTAGCAAAAGGCCAAAAGAACATAAATATTTAGGAATGAGTGTGTGCGATAGGAGTGATTTCTACACGTTTGCGTATAAAAGCAAAATATTAAAAAATCTTTATCGGGACTGGATTAAAAGTGGTCATGTTCATAAATTAATCCCAACCGTCGATAGAATAGATAATAATAAAGGATACGGCCTAGATAATATTCAGTTTTTAACTTTATCAGAAAATGCCAGAAAGGGCGCATTTGAAAGATTTAATAAAACTATATAAGACCCCCAAAGCAATCAACGCCAGCCTTCTTAACAAAGGGGGCTGGTTTTCTTGACAAAAGATTAGATTGATTTAAACTTTAAATATAACTATTAAGCCAATGTAAATGATTTGGGGAAAAGGATTAAACGGACAAATATTTAAGAAATGCATGGTTTGCGGAACTACAGAACGCAAACACTTTTCCAAGGGTAAATGTCGCAAATGCTACGAAGCAGGAAGGCGTGATTACAAAAGGGATTATTGGCGCAAACATTATTCAAAAAATGGTCACTTTTTTCGCAAAAACCAACTTCAGAAATAAAGAGCAAACCTTTGGGATTAAGACGGACGACCGCCGAAGGCATATGTATGTTGTCGGCAAGACCGGCATGGGCAAAACCAGCCTGCTTGAAACCCTGGCTATCTCTGACATCAAAAACGGCCATGGGCTTTGTTTTGTTGATCCGCATGGGGACACCGCCGAGCGGCTACTCTCAGCTATCCCGCCGAGCAGAACCAATGACCTCATCTACTTCAACCCGGCTGATACTCAATATCCAATCGCCTTCAACGTCATGGGCGGGGTGAGCCCTGACAAACGCAACTTGCTTGCCTCTGGGCTGGTGGGAGTGTTCAAGAAAATTTGGGCCGACTCTTGGGGGCCACGGCTGGAGCACATCCTTAGGAACTGCATTTTGACTCTGCTGGAATACCCCGGCTCTACCCTGCTTGGCATCCCTCGCCTTTTGGTGGACGACGCCTTCCGAAAGCAAGTCCTGGGCAAAGTCACCGACCCGGTTATCCGCCAGTTTTGGACCAAGGAATTCGCCAACTACAATGACCGGCTGAAAGCGGAGGCTATCGCCCCTATTCAGAACAAAGTCGGCCAGTTCCTCACCAGCTCCTTGGTTAGGAACATCATCGGCCAGGTTAGAACGTCCTTTGATATCCGTGAAATCATGGATAACCGTAAGATATTGATTATGAACTTGAGCAAGGGGCTAATTGGAGAGGACGCCTCGGCCCTACTAGGAGCTATGATGGTCACCAAAATCCAACTGGCGGCCATGGAGCGTGTAGACACGCCCGAGGACCAGAGGAAGGACTTCTACCTTTATGTAGACGAGTTCCAAAACTTTGCCACTGAGAGCTTTGCCAACATCCTTTCTGAAGCCAGGAAATATCGGCTGAGCCTGGTCCTGGCCAACCAATACATCGAGCAAGTGCCTGAGGCGGTCCAAAACGCCATATTCGGCAACTGCGGGACGCTCATTGCCTTTCGGGTAGGAGCCAAGGACGCCAAGAGCTTGGTTGAAGAAATGGGAACATTCGATGAAGAAGACTTCACTAACTTGCCTAAATATTCTATTTACTTGAAATTAATGATTGACGGGCTGGCAGGGCAAGCCTTCTCGGCTACCACCTTGCCCCCTGAGGAGTTGAGTGAAGGAGACGCCAAGAAGCTTGTCCGCGTGTCTCGGGAGAGGTATGCTAAGCCCAAGAGTGAAATTGAGGCGAAAATAAAGCGTTACATGGTCTAGAAACCTCTGATTATTCCGGCATGGTGTCAAAAGGCTTTTGCTACATGTAGCTTATTGATATAATGCTCAAAATAAAGACAATTGTTATTCTCGCACTAGTTTTAGCGAGAAGTCGTGAGGCTTTTGGACGCTACCTGGACGATCGCAAGGGTGTACCATGAGCGCCGGAAATGCAACGCGAATATCTTTCTAAATCATAGGAAATCCCTGATGGTTCGAAAGCTTACCACATGCATCCCATTGCTTATCTTTCTCTTATTATCAGCTTCTCTAATTCAAGCCGCAGACCTAACCCTAGAATCAGCTCCAACAACTATCTGCTTTTCTCCAAACGGGAATTGTACATCCGAAATAATCAATGCCCTTTTAGCAGCCAAACGGGAAGTTTTAGTTCAAGCTTACTCTTTTACTTCAGCTCCAATCGCCAAAGCCCTTCTGGGAGCCCATAAGCGCGGGGTTAAGGTTCAGGTAATCCTCGACAAGAGCCAGCGCACCGCGAAGTACTCGTCAGCTGACTTCCTTACTAACAATGGCGTCCGAACATTGATAGATGCCGCTCACGCCATTGCTCATAACAAAATAATGATCATCGATTACGAGTTGGTGATAACTGGTAGCTTCAATTTTACAAAAGCGGCAGAGGAAAGGAACGCTGAGAATTTGCTAATAATACATAGTAAGAATCTGGCATCAATTTATATAGAAAATTGGAACAATCACGCAGTACACTGTTTTGACTATGTTCGTAATAAATGAGAGACGAAAAAGATCAACCGATATTGATGGAACTGAGGAGCCATGAGTAGATATAGAAAATATCGCTCATCAAAAAGAAGTTTATATTCAGACTCATCGAATTATGAGAGGTATCATACATCTTCAAGCTACACTGATTCTTTGCGCTTCGTTCGGAATGAATTTTTTCATTTTAATGAAATTGCATTTAACAATTTCGTTGGTTTATATTCATCAAAATATGGAGACGGTGCAGCTCAATATCTGCGCCGAACATACAATAAATGGCGTTCAAAAGCAACGAATATGTCGGGCCAAACAGAAAAAAGAATCCTCCAGTGTGTTCCACCTTTCATGACTAAAGAAAAGCAGTTCAAATTGCTATCTTATCAAATACCCACCATCATTAACCAACAAAGGCGCGCTCTAAGGTCTAGCAGTATTAACTTGTCAGACATGATAAATGCTTACAGAAAATTGTCTTTGGAAATATGCCAGAATCAATATAAGATGGATTGGTTCGTAAAAGAAATATTTCCTCCTGCTGAGTTGGAAGAATTTTTTAACGTATTAAAATTTACTATGGCAGACTGCCTAAGGCTATCCTATTCCCACGTTCTAAATGACCTCTTGATTATTAAAGATATATTGCCGTATGTAGATGGCAGTATTAAGTTTTACTATAATATCTCTTTACTTCAATGCGACCTTGAAATTGACCACTATCCGCCGAGAATAGAAGATCAATTAACCATTCCAATGCCTACGCCACGTTTGGTCACACAATTTCGCGATCAATACAGGACCATTATTCTTGACCACGCGTTAACTCAATGTCGATTAAATTCAATTGATGAAGTTAATAGGCAAATTGCTATTAATGATATTAGATCGTCTATTGCCAAACTAAGACGAATCAATCCAGACCAGGAATACGACTTTAATTTTGAAGTAAAGGGGTTCGGTGGTTCACTTCGTATTATTATGCAAAGGGTAAATATGGTTCGTTTGAAGTATTCTATAATCAAACAGGTTTTTAAGATAGCTTTTAGTATATGTATTGCTATAATGTTGGCGGGATGGATTATATCCAAAAATAATATTTTATTACTTGCATTTTTATGCCTAGCGGTTTTTGTAGTAGTTGGAGTTAGTTGGGGCAAACTAAGAGAGCTTCAAAAGGAGGTCAAGGAATATGAGCAAAACAGAGCAGCGAGGTTTACAGCGCATTGACTTTGGCAATAGGCTACCTGCAGGATTTGAAGCACTCACGCAAGAAGAAAAGAACAATGTTATACGTCGACTATTAGATCAGGATTTAGATTTACGGAAAGAGTTACTTTCTAAATTGGGCAAGAGCGAACTCGCCGAACATGATCTTGCTGTTGCGATTGATACAGTACAGCGACTTGACCATGAAAGGAAAGTTTACTCGAACCACGTAAAAGGTGAGACTGGCTCTGGCACCTATGATCTCAAAGTACGAGGCGGTGATACAAAATTCATTATCCCCATTTTGGTTGTGGTAGGCCTTGTTATATTGGGTATCGCTTTTATAATGGCAGCAAAATAGTAAAATTTGAAAATATTTGTCTACAGATTACGGAGCCCTACTTTGGAGGCGTCCGTTGGTGGTTCGCGGTTTTTCATGATTTCATTGTCAAGCGGAATAAGGATTAATTCCACATCCTGTGGACAACTCCATTTGACAAATTCTGCCAACTTGCTACTGTAAATACACACCTCAAAAAGTATACAAATAATTAGTGCCTGCCACGCCTCTTGACAATGCGAAACCGGCAGGCCATTTTTCCTAGGCGGTAACCTTAACTGGTTACTGCTTTCTGGGAATAGTTTAATATCAGGAGTGCGATAATTCATTTTTATCGTAAGCATACTACTGTGCAGTAGTCCATTCCTGGATTACCGCACCTCTGATGTTAACCTGTGGATAACTTAATTTGACAAGAATAAAATAATTGATATTATATATTTAATTAAGTTAAAGATATGCAAACAAAACTTAGGAAAGAAAAACATTTATTTTTAGCTGGTGGTGCGAAGGCATTGCCTAGCACTAGGATTCCTAAGTCCTTGTTTGCCGCCAGCTAAAAGTAAGTGTTTTTTTAGTGATGAATTTAAAAATTGAAATCGTGTTTTTTTATTTTAATTGTTCACCCCTAACAACTCACTTATACCGAATACACAGAAGATGAAAACCCAAGCCAGGACTAGCTACCTTTTAGCTAGGGCAGGGAGACTAATTCGGGTCAGTAGGCTTGAAGGGGTATATAATATATGATAATAGACTATAATATATTAAGAGTATGTATAGAGATGAAGAACAATTAGAACAATATAAACTTATATGGCTCACCAAAAAAACGCATACTTTATTGAAATCAGAAAAGATGAGGCTAAAGAAAACCGGCAGAGAGGTTTCAATGGCTAAAATATTAAACAATTTGATTTTAGAAAAATATGGAAACCCTTAAAACCCATCTTTCGAAATATAAAATACCAGATCAACAGAAATCACAATTAAAAGAATTTCAAGACTACGCAATCAGAGTATGTAAAGATTTTGGGATTTCCAAACGCTACCAACCTATTATTTTTAAACAAGCCAAGACAAACATTCAATTTCTCAAGGGAAAGGTTGAATATGTTAAGGATAGATTTAATAATAAAATTGAAGACAAGGGCCCATATTTAATTTCATTATTTAAAAGAAACAACAAAACCTGTGGATAACCACGCTTGACAAAATTTATCAGTAATTTAAAATAATAATATAACCTTCCAAAAAAATGAAAATTGAACATCGTCAAGTTAAAAACAACATAATCCAAATCACCACCACAGACGAGCGCTGGTATCAAATTGGAGAGAAGTTCGTCCCCTCCGTGACCTGGATAACCGGCTTCTACCCTAAAGGTATTCAATTCTTCAAGTGGCTGGCCAACCACGGCTGGGATGAAGCCGAGTCTATTAAGCAGTCTGCCGGTGACAAAGGGTCTAAAGTCCATAAAGCTATAGAGGATCTCTTACAGGGCAAGGAAGTCAGCATTGACTCCAAGTACTCCAACCACACCACCGGCCAGGATGAAGAGCTAACCGTAGAAGAGTATGAATGCCTTTTCTCGTTCGCCAACTGGTTTGAGGCTACCAAGCCCAAGGTCATTTCTTGCGAACTGACAACCTACAACGAAAAGCACGGCTACGCCGGGACCGTTGACTTCATCTGCGAGATCAACGGCGAGCCCTACATCATTGACTTCAAGACATCCCAAAGCATCTGGCCTGAACATGAACTCCAGCTTTCGGCCTACAAGCACGCTCTGCTAGAACGAAAGACCATCACCGACAGCAACGTCAAGCTCGCCATCCTTCAGATCGGCTACCGGCGCAACAAACAGCTCTACAAATTCACCCCCATAGAAGACAAGTTCAATCTGTTCCTCGCGGCCAAGGCTATCTGGAAGAACGAAGCCTCGAACCAACAGCCAGCCCAGAAGGACTATCCAATTAAAATAATTCTTAATTTTAAATAAATGGACGTCAAAGTCAAAAAACAACTCCAGAACTCAATGCTGGAAATAAACATTGAGGAGAAAGACGACAAGGAAGCGTTGGCCAAAGCCCTTGTCTTCACCCAGCCGGACTACTGCCCGCTTTGCAAGGGCAAGAACATTGTCTGGGAAGCTAACAAGGCAAACACTGATGACGGCACCTTCACCTACATCAAGCGGAAATGTCTCAACAAGGACTGTCTGGCCACCTCTACCCTAGGAGAATACAAATCAGGCGGTTTCTTCTGGAAGCCATGGGAAATCTACAAGAAGAACGAAGGTGTTGGTAAAGCACCATCCTTCAAGGACCAGGAGGATCAGGTAAAGGTTGACGACCTTCCGTTCTAGTTGTGATTAGGGGCTTGACTGCACTTATTGATTTTGATTACCATGCACCATGGATAGTTTTCTTTGAATGTATTTTCGTTTTACAGCTTGGCTTTAATAACGGATGGTTTATACTTATTGATTTTTTAACAAATATCTCTCTAACAAAAAGGAGGATATAAATGGTTTTTCATTTTGAGGCTATTGCCAAAATACTTTCTCCCATCCTAACGATTATTTTGGGGGCCATTTTAAAAAGGTATTTTGAACGTCGGGCTAAAATAGTTTCTTTTATAGGCCATGTGTCAGCCTTTAAAATTCATGGTGATCAAGATATCGATGTTTTTACCCACAGCATTATTATTAGAAATACAGGCAATAAATCAGCAAAAAATATTAGGATCGGTCATAATTCATTACCACCCAACTACACAGTATATCCCAAAATTCAATATTCTATTGAAAACAACCCTGACGGAGCCTCAGAAATTGTCATTCCTGCGTTAGTTCCAAAAGAACAGATAACAATTTCCTACTTATATTTCCCGCCTATAACTTGGGATCAAGTTAATTCTTACACTAAATACGAAGAAGGATTTGCGAAGGTGTTGAATGTAATTCCTATGCCTCAACCGCCGAAATGGATAGTTCGTTTAATTTGGCTATTAATGTTTGTTGGTTCATCTGTAATGATATTTTGGCTGACAAAACTTGCAGCTTATATGCTCTTTTAGAATTTTTTTAGCTTTACTATCATAACCCGTCCAAAATATTTAGACATGCTTTGCTTTGTCTGCCTTCCGTTATTGACTAAACATTTCAATTAATTTTATCTATTTACATTTTTTATCTGCCAATTAATCTTAGATTAAAAATTATATTTTTTGAAACGACCAACATGCTCAATTAATTAATAATTAACGAACCCACACAAATGAAAGAAAAAGACATTCAAAGATTATTTGGAAAAGTCATCAATATAGCCGGAGTGTTTGAACTAAAACTCTGTAAAGGTAACTCCCTACCCTACAACGCTGTCAAAGAACATCAAATCGAAGCCTTGTTAGACATATCTACTGGCAAAGGACTTTTTCACAAAATATCTGATGTCCCTGTAAGCTGGGTAAAAGGGAATAGGATAAGAGGCACCCTGGCAAAACCATTTGATTGTTTTTACATAAAAAGATATCCCGCCTACATTGGCATCTGCTACTACAAACCACGACAACCCAAAAAAGTTTATTTAATCGACATTCAAATATTTATTTCCTTAAAAATAATGGATGACAAGAAAAGCTTAACAGAAGATAAGGCCAGAGATGCTAGTCAGTATATTGTTGAAGTATAAATCACCTGTGGATAACTTGCCTTGACAAATCTTGTCAGTATTCTAAAATTAAAATATAAACATAAATAGAAAGGTAGGTGATAAATATGACTTTAGTATATACATTTGATAGTTTATTTGACGCAAGCCTTCCAAGACTATCTACCATAACCATTGAAGACGTAATGAATTGGGCAAAAGAAGAAGACAAACAAGTAAACACAATAAGCCAAGCCTTACAGTCTAGAAATGAAGCCAGCCTGGAACAATATAAAGAATGCTACAGGGCCAGCGAAGTCTACGACCAGTATATCGAAATGATTAGAGAGCGCGGGCTTGATGAAGCTTTGGCCTATGAGTTGTGGAATGAGCTAAACCATAAATACGCTCAATAAGAAATGAGTAAAGGGCGGGCGAGAAGTTATCTCATTTCTTTCTCGCCCTTTGTAATAAAATGAAATTTAACCAAGACATTATTAAAAAATATCTTGAAGCCCACCCAGAAAGAGCCTA
>Ga0180009_10002147_pt1 | contig 23384 bp, 18 predicted proteins | sample OS_PC_MetaG_FD_123537 | JGI IMG/M metagenome (GOLD analysis project Ga0180009, IMG submission 123537) | Groundwater microbial communities from the Aspo Hard Rock Laboratory (HRL) deep subsurface site, Sweden - OS_PC_MetaG | ecosystem: Environmental > Aquatic > Deep subsurface > Groundwater...
GATCTCCGGGGTCGTGACGATGGCGGCTGCAGACCCGTCGCTGACGCCACAACAGTCAAACAGACCGAGAGGATAAGCAATCATAGGGGCGGCCTTGATCTGTTCTTCAGAAATCACCCGCCGAAGATGGGCTTTCGGATTGAGCGCACCGTTGGCATGGCTCTTGGCTGAGATATGGGCAATCGCATCCTTGATCTTTTCCATGGGGATATTCCATTTGGCTGCATAGGCTGTTGCCAGTTGAGCGAACAGACCCGGTGCGGTGGCATTGGACCCACGCATAAACATTTCTGTCCCGAAGGCCGCTCCACCCGGCAACCCCCCATATCCCGTATCTTTCAGTTTTTCAACCCCCAACGCCAGCACAATATCATAAGCTCCTGCAGCCACTGCGTAACAGGCGGCACGGAAGGCTTCCGTGGCCGTGGCACAGAAATTTTCCGTGCGTGTGATCGGTATGAATGGCAGTTTTAAAGCAGATCCCAGTGGCGTACCCGCCTTTCCAACGCTGATCTCATCAATATGGGTACCAAAATAGGCCGCCTGGATCTCCTTTTTCTCAATGCCAGCATCCTCCAGACACTCCATAAAGGATTCAATCATCAAATCGTCGGCACTCATGTCCCATCGCTCACCAAATTTGCTGCATCCCATTCCCAGGATGGCTACTTTGTCTCTAATTCCATCTGCCATTTTAATTCTCCTCTTTTATTGGTACTGCTTTCCAAAAGTAGCCGGCTATGTCACGTTTTTTATCTGAGTATTTTCTGCGGAATGACATTTTAACGGCCATCCCTGTTTTCAATGTATTCAGATCGCAATCAGTGAAGTCAAACATATACTTACCACCTGCTTCAAATACGATCTGCCCGTAAACAGCGGGCGGATTCATGGAAGCCGCCAGGTTGTCTCCTGTAAAACTGAATATATGACCAGTTTTGTCGGAAAAACAAAATTCCGTTGTTTCATCAACGGCCTCGCATTTCGGATTCACACAGATTTTCTGTTTTGGATATTGCACGGTGCCACAGCGGGTGCATTGGGTCCCCCATAGTCCCAGAACCTCTCGACGTTTTCTCCAGAGTTGGGACCAGCGGGTCCAGAGATCCTCTTCAGACCGCAGACCGGTATCACCGGGTAGAATGTCACGCCAGATCAGGTATTTTGTGTAATTGTCCAAAGCTTCACGATTGGCAAGACAGCCTGCAATACCGTTTCTTGCCGGGAGTTGCGCAATCTGCTCGGTGACTTCAAAATACAGGACATCACAGCCACTACCAAAACTGGCCATCATGATTTTATCGCCTGCTTTGGCTTCTTCCAGTGCTTTTACCAGTAAGACCAGAGAATGCGGCGTCCCTGTCTCGCCCACTTCCTTCTGGAGATTACCCAGATCCTGCTCCGGTGTGATATTGAGCAGTTTGTTTAATTGTTTGCGGGCAGCACCGTAATGGCACGGATAGGCCACCTTGGCAAAGTCACCCATAGACAACGTGTATTTTTCCAGCAAACCATTGATTGCCTCTGGGAGCAGTTCAGCAAAACCCACGTCCCTGATCCAGCGATCCTCCCACTGGCGATCAAATTTCCCGTTCTGTCCCCGATAGTGATCAACGAAATCATAGGTCGTTGAGAAAGAGCCCTTAAATTCAGCGATGACATTCTTGCTGCCGACGACCAGTGAGGCTGCTGCATCACCGAAGATCAACTCTTGGGATGAGGCGGGTTGTCCCAGTCGACAATCCGAGGCAGTCACCAGGATGTTATCCACTCGTCTGGACTCGACACTTTCCAGGGCGGAGAGCAGCGCCGTGGAACCTGATTTGATTCCGCCACTGAAATCGGCCGCCCGGATCTGATCATTCAATCCCAGGGCGGCTGTGATGATTCCGGCATTGAGACGCTCTTTGTAGGGCATGCTGGTGGAAGCAAAATAGACTCCTTCGATTTCGTTGCGATTCAGGCCATTCAGGGCATCAATCCCCGCGGCGACAGCCATTGTCAGCGCATCTTCATCGAAGTTAGCCACTGACCGCTCTCCAGCTGCATTAGAAATATTGGCCGGATTCATCCACCCCATGGACTGGTAGACGAGACCGCGATTCATGCGAAACCGTGGTACATAACCACCGTAAGTGCATATTCCGATCATTCAAACCTCCTCTTGTTGGTAATAATAAAATTCGACTCACACGGGACCGTGCAAGCGAACTGTTCGAATCGATATTTGTATCCTGCTCCTCAACCAATCTGCCGAAAAAGAATGTTACAGCAGGATACTGTGAGTTCGTCAGGTGATATAGGCCTGCCAAAAATGATTTTGGGCAGGCATAAATGCTCGATGGAACCAAGGATAATCTGCCTTAAGTCCTTTGCTACGATATCCTGATGGATCTCTCCATTCTGAATACCCCTGTCGATAATCTCGAGAATCTGACGTCCGTAGCCCTGAATTCCCTGGTAGATGTCACTGTCAAAATAGCCGGGGAAGTTTCTGACCTCCAGCAACAAAATTTTCGCCAGAACCCGATTTGAAGCATAAAGGTCGAAATGGAGCCAGATCAATCGTCTCAGTTGATTTAAGGAACCTTCAATTCCCTTGAGATCAGTCTCGATTTCAACCAGAAACGGATGCATAAAATCATGTAAAACCACATGGAGCAGGTTCCGGCTGGTTTTGAAATATTTGTAGATCAATCCCTCATTCACACCGGCTGTTTTCGCAATCTCTGCCCAGGTGATGGCCTCGAACTCCTTTTTTTCCAGTAGCTGTGTTATCGCCTCCAGAATCTTGACCATTCCTGGTGGTCGCGACTTACCTTTTGGAACCATTGTTGAGAAAGGAAGCTGAAGGTGATGCCAATCAAACAATAAAGAATAACCTTGGCCGAATTGAAGTATGTCTTGCATACCTTTTATAAATAACTGTTATATTGTTGATTTATAAACACGTCAGAAAAATTACGGCCCATTAGGTATTTAATACCTAATGCAATCAGGAATGTCAACCCGATTAACAGTATGGTATTTCATCAGGGACCATGAGACCGCCATCGGTGGCTCTTTATGAGTCTAATGGAAACTTATTATAACAATAGAATAGATGAGATGTAGCTGATATTTAAAAATAACGCAAACCAGTGGAAAATTTAAGAAAAAAAGGATAGGGTGATGACCGGAAAGGAGCGGATTGCTGACACCGGTCTTTTTACATCTGACTAAGCATCTGATATCCAGAATGGAACAAAAACCAGCGATGAACAGACTGAGTATTAAAACCCAGTACTACCTGGGGGCAGCGATTATATTAATCATCTGCTGTGTGGGTGTTTCCTGGTACGAGTATCAAAACTCTCTGAACCAGGCCCTCGTGCATGTTTATAACAAGACTGAGATATTTTTGTCGACGGCGTCATCCATCCGCCTCTATGTCAAGGATAAACTCCGGCCTAAAATCCGGGAAAGCCTGACATCAGATCAATTTATTCTGGAAGCGATGTCGACCTCTTATGTCTCCCGGGAGATCATGAAGCATTTGCAGAAGAGTTATCCGGAGTTCATCTATAAACGCGCGGCGAATAACCCCAGAAACCATGTTAATAAAGCGGATGAATTTGAAGACAATATGCTGAACTGGTTTTCCCAGCATCCTGATAAGTTACAATGGGCGGGATTGATCAAAAAGGGGGGACGTGCCTACTATGCTCGGATGACACCGATCTGGGCTGAACATGATTGCCTGACATGTCATGGGAACCCCTCAGATGCGCCAAAAGAGCTGCTGGATCTGTTTGGCACTGAGCAGAGCTTTGGCTATTCCGTAGGAGACATTGTAGGGGCGGATACGATCTATATTCCCATGGATTCAACCAATCTCATGATCAAGGAGAAGACTCTCTGGGTTTTCCTGATCGGGTTTACATCACTGTTTTCCCTTTTCGCTCTGTTCGCCCTTTTATTTAACAGGACTGTCGTTCAGCAGTTAAAAAGACTGGTGGGGGCTTACAAAAACATCTATTCAGACGAACTCCAGGAACTGGATATCCCGGAAGCATACTCCAGCGACGAATTTACCCAGATAAAGAATGCCTTTACCAATGTCGCCACATCCCTCAAAACCATGCATGATGGTTTGCGAGAATCTGAAACAAAATATCGGACACTCTTCCAGACCTCACCCGACCCGATTTTTGTATGTAATCATCAGGGGAAACTGACTGATCTGAATAAGGCGGGCGTTGCTCTGTTTGAACTGGGTAGCTCAGGAGAGTACTCACTCTCGGTGAACTTACTGGATCTGTTTGATTCCATGGATGAGGGCAGCAGGCTGGTCAGCCGGATTGAAAATACGGCTTCAGTTACCTATGCCGAGTGTTTGCTGGTGACCCATTCGGGAAAGAAGATGATCTGTTTGATTGCTGCCAATCGTCTGTTGAACGACAAGGGAGAATATATCGGGATGGAGGGTGTGATCAGGGATGTTACCAAGGAGAAGAAACTCTCCAAGCACCTTGCACAGACCGAAAGAATGGCGTCAATCGGTCAACTGGCGGCCGGAGTGGCCCATGAAATCAATAATCCCCTGGGAGTCATTCTGTGCTATGGGGATCTGATCCTGAAGAACCAGGACTCCAACTTTCAGGTCAAAGAAGACACCCGGGTGATTCAAAAGCATGCCCACAGCTGCAAAACGATTGTTGAATCTCTATTGAATTTTGCCAGGGCATCAGATACCCGTATGAAAATAGCCAATATTCACGAATGCTTACGCGAAATTCTAACGGTCATACAAAATCAGACCAGGAAACAGAATATTCAGGTATCATTGGATCTGGACGACAATATAGAGGAGTTCGTTTTTGATGAAGATAAAATCAAGCAGGTGTTTATGAATCTGCTGTTGAATGGGATACAGGCAATGCCTGAGGGAGGAACCCTGAATCTGGTGACAAAGCTGAACCGGGAAAAGGAACAGATCGTGATTGATGTGACAGATTCCGGAAGTGGGATTTCAGATGACAAACTGGATAAGATATTTGAACCGTTTTTTACGACCAAAGAACGAGGCAAGGGCACGGGTCTTGGGTTGTCGGTAAGTTACGGAATTATTCAGCAGCACAACGGACATATTTCGGTTTCAAGTCAACCCGGCCATGGAACCACCTTTTCCATATCACTGCCCCTGAATGGCAAGCCAGATATAACCGAAACAGACGTACCAAAGATATGAAAGATACTCTATTGATCGTCGATGATGAAGCGGATCTGCTTACAGGCTTGAAACGATCCATCTCACAAGAGCTGGATTGTCGCGTTTTGACTGCGATTGAAGGTGCTGAGGCAATGGGGATATTTCAAAACGTACCGGTGGACTTGGTCTTAACCGATATCAGTATGCCAGGCATGAATGGGATGACGCTGCTGAACAAAATCGTTCAGCAGGATCGGACTGTACCCGTCATCATCATGACGGGTTATGGCACGATCGAAATGGCTGTGGAAGCACTCAAACAAGGCGCTTTTGATTTTATCCAAAAACCGTTTGATCTTTCGCACCTGCTTCAACTTATAAAAAAGGGGCTTGATTCCAATCGGTTGGATCGTGAAAAGAATCGTTTGCAGCAACAAATCTGCGAACAGAGCTCTTTGGAGGAGTTGATGGGTGAAAGCAACCGCATGCAGACCGTCCGTCAGCAGATCCGGACACTGGCCAAAACGGATGTCCCCGTCTTAATCACCGGTGAGACTGGCACCGGGAAGGAACTTGCAGCAAAAGCCATTCATGAAATCAGCAACCGACGGGATAAAAGAATGATTACGGTGAACTGTCCTGCGCTGCCTGAGGGACTATTGGAAAGCGAATTGTTCGGGCACAGAAAGGGTGCTTTCACCGGCGCCAATGAAGACAAAAAAGGACTGTTTGACAGGGCTGAAGGCAGCACTATTTTTCTCGATGAAATTGGCGATCTTCCCCAGTCTTTACAGACGAAATTGTTGCGAGTTCTTCAAAACATGGAAGTCAGGCCGATAGGCGCTGAAAAGAGTCACAGGATTGATGTCCGTGTACTGGCAGCAACAAATCAGGATCTGGCATTGAAGATCAAATCCGGAAAATTCAGGTCTGACCTGTTTTATCGCTTGAATGTCGCCACGCTTGTGATGCCTCCCCTGGCTGAAATCAGGGAGGACATTCCCGTTTTGGTCCAACATTTCCTCACCAAATCAGCCTGTGAATTGAAAACTGAGCCAAAGTCAATTTCAACCAAAGTTTTAGAACAACTTAAAACCCATGATTGGCCGGGTAATACCCGGGAGTTGGAAAATGTCATCAGGGCATGGACCGCTACATTGCAGGTAAATCGGATCAAACTGGAAAATATTGAAATTGAAGATTCAGAGGGTTTTGCTGCGGATATTGATCTGGAACTGGAAGGTCCCTACAAGCTGTTAAAAGAAAAAATAATTGAGCGGTTTACCCGTGAATATATATGTCGCCTCTTAAAACAGACCAATGGCAACATCTCCGTTTCAGCAAGGATCAGCGGTATCAAACGCCAGTCGTTCCAGAAGATAATTAATCGCTACGAGATCAACGTCCATGACTATCGGTGATGGAAAGGTGTTCCGCAATTGTTGCACAGGGGTGCCACCGGGTGATTGCACTGATCCTTTCAGGTGACGTATCTTTAGTTAGTTCGTAATTACAGAGATGTAAAATGGTTATCACTCTATGGAAGAGAACTCGATGCCGCCTGTTGTTTGCAGTTAGGGCCAGATATTTTCTCCTGCCCCCAAAAATACATCATTATTACAGTAGTTAAGGATAAGCAGCCGTTCAGGTACACAAATTGCTGTGTCCTTGCCGCTTTTCTGTTTTTTGATGCCTTGTGATCTTTCGTTCCGGGACACTTCTAAGTGTGGGGGAATGCTTCCTGTATCCGGTCGAACGGTCTGCTTATATACGAAATCTTTGCGGAGAGGAATTATGGCACAAGTCAATGGTGATATTGTTCGCGACGTTGCAAAATGGGAGTGGTCAGAATTGTGGAAAAAAGAGGACTGGTGGGCTGTCTGGCTGGGATTCTTATTATTGGTGATTGGATTGATCATTTATGTTCCCCGGGGACCTGCCGGAATGGATGAGAAGATTGCAGCTGCAAATGCGACGCTGAAGGTGGAGTCAGAAAGAGCCCCGTTTCGAACAATCGCCTGGTTCAAGGCAAGTGATGCCAAGGGCAAGTTGAAGGCTACCGATTCAAGTGCCGGCAAAACGATCAAGGTTTATACCACGAAACCGCACGGCTGGAGCAGTAACCCGCTCGATGCGTTTTTCATGAGCAAATCAAAAGCTGCTGCAAAGGCGGAAAAAGCAGCATCCGGTTACGAAAAGGCCAAAGAGAAGGAAGCAGCAATGCTGGATACAGCAAAAGCTGCAGAAGAGATGGCCGCCGCGGAGTCGTTTCAGAACACCACCCTGAATCAACAGGCGATTAAAGCGATTGGCGATTGGCGATTTGCAAAAAACAAAACATCCAGCGCGAAAAAGAAAGCGGGGGCCAAGCCATATAATCAGATTCCCTATCTGATCATCCTGATGATCATCATGGCTGTATTTTTTGGCATTGGCATGCTGGTCATGGGGAAAAATGTCGTCAGTTTTGGGTTCGGATTCATCGGGGTCTTCATCGTTGCCATTCTGGCATATCTGCTGGAGGGGCAAGCTGGCATGAAGAGCATCGGATTCGGGTATCCGCTTTGGGCAATTGCTATCGGTATGCTTATCAGCAATACTATTGGCACACCAAAATGGGTGGTTCCTGCCGTTCAAACGGAGTATTATATTAAAACCGGGCTGGTGCTTCTGGGAGCTGAAATCCTTTTTGGGAAGATGCTCTCTATTGGCGTACCTGGAATCTTCGTAGCCTGGATTGTCACACCGATTGTGCTGATAACCACCTATTTCTTCGGTCAGATCGTGGTAAAAATGCCCTCGAAAACACTGAATGTCACCATTTCAGCTGATATGTCGGTGTGTGGGGTTTCTGCTGCTATCGCTACTGCCGCTGCATGCCGAGCGAAAAAAGAGGAATTGACCCTGGCCGTCGGATTGTCAATGGTGTTCACGTCGATCATGATGATTGCGATGCCCGCCGTTATCAAGGCGACCCATATGCATCATGTGTTAGGTGGTGCCTGGATGGGTGGAACCATTGATGCGACCGGTGCAGTGGCAGCAGCCGGCGCCTTTCTCAGTGATACAGCCATGTATGTGGCCGCTACCATAAAAATGATCCAGAATATTCTGATCGGTGTGGTCGCTTTCTTTGTTGCACTGATCTGGACGACGAAGATTGATAAAGAAGCGGATCAGGAAGTCGGACTGATCGAAATCTGGTTTCGATTCCCCAAATTCGTGCTGGGTTTTATCGCGGCTTCCATTATTTTCTCTCTGATCTATGGTGCATTTGGCAAAGATGCCGGTTACACGCTTCTGGAACATGGCGCCATTCGCGGTATGTCCAGAATTTTCAGGGGATGGTTTTTCTGTCTGGCCTTTGCCAGTATCGGATTGGCAACCAACTTCCGTGAGCTGAAATCCTATTTTAAGGGTGGAAAGCCATTAATTCTTTATGTTTGCGGTCAATCGTTCAACCTGATACTGACTCTGGTGATGGCATATATCATGTTCTTTCTGGTATTCCCGGAAATTACCGCCCAGATTTAGCTATGGTTAAAAAACTTTCGAATGGATCCCAGGCAACCAGGATAGATCGAAAGCCCGAAACAAGCCGGTTAAAGCGTTGGGTCGCTTTGGCCGGCGGGACGCTCTTTTTCTGGGTTTTTGCCGCCTATTTTACACCCTGGCTGTCAACGATTCCTATTCTGCATCCGATGCTGAGTTATATTGAAGAATACGATATCAATACGACAGCCTATTTTTATACTGATGTTGAGGAGTTTTCAGTAGGAAATCACATGATTCAGCAATTGATGACCTATCCGTCAAAAACGACGGAATAAAAGAGTCGCCCTTTTCAATAGCAGTCAAACGAAGTTGCCGCCTACCGGGGAAAATGCTTGATCTTCAGAACAAAAGAAAGCTGTTACGCAGTCAGGAACTTAAAACTGCCCAAACCATCGCCGCGCAGGTGATTGAAAAACCGAAATTAAGTGTCTGGATGATTTTGATTCCAATTGTGTTTATTTATTATTTCTACAGCTTTCATCGATATTCAACCGGAAGGAAGGATTTTGTTAAAAGCTTTATCAAAACCAGGAGTCTGATTCTGGATGAAGCCTACACGTTTATAGAGTCAGGTGAAAAACCGGACTTTCTGGTCCTGGCGCAGGAAGACAATGTTCCTGAAAATGCAGTTGGCGCATATAAGAACTGGGCTCAGGTGCTGTTCGAGCACTATGTAAAACTTCTGGGATCCGAAGGCGACAGCTACCCTTCTTTGGTTAAGGCCCGCTATAAGGAGCAGGGAACCTATTTGCTCATCCTGGATCAGATCAACAAAGCCGAAAGCCTGTTCTATAAGGCGCTGCGCAAAAATCTGAAAGATTCTGTCGACGATGTGGCAGAGATGATTAAAAAAATAGAGGAATCCCTGGGTCGTCTGCGCCGTGAAGAAGCTCGTCTTGTTTTTACCAGCTGAATAACGAGGCCGGGGTTATCTCGAAGCCACAGGAAGGGTTATGGCCTGAAATCGTTTTTGCTTCCGGATTGCTTCTGAAAAAGAGCCCTCAACGGTCAGCCCTTCTTTGACAACCACTTTCCTTAGCCTGCCTGTCTGAAATTCAGATTGGCAGGCTTTGCTGTCAACAGCAGAAGTGTTTTCAAGACCGCGATTCGCAATTGTCTGTTAGTGGGATGTGGCCTGGATCAACCACTCCTTGATTTCAGCCTTTTCAGGTGGTTTTCCGGCACACATGACCTGATCATTGATGATGACTGCAGGCAGTCCAGGCAAGCCAAACCGGGTAACCACTGTTGGATCTTTAATCTGTTCAAGGTCTGCCGGCAGGTTGAGCTCGCTTAACAGGTCCCGCATATCGGCCATCAACTGATCACATCGTGCACACTGGCGTCCAAGAACCCTGATCTCAAGCAATCCTCTTTCCTCTTCTGCAACCGGTTGGCCACAGAACCGCTTAAACTCACGCAAAAACGCAGATCGGTATTGATCGCGGGACTGTTCCGGAATATAGTTGCTGATGCAAAGCTGTTTCAGCAGTTCCTCCGCTATCACTTCGTCTGACCGGTAACGACGGTTTTCCGCCATTCCCTGCAGGGCGGTTTTCAAACCGATAATACCGAGTTTATGCTCACCGACGCGTATCTGTGTAACATCCAGATCGGGTTTTTCTGGTTTCATCCGTCTCCTTTTTTTGAATTGACGAGACACTTGTGTTGGTTTAAACAGGTCTTCAAAGGGCCGGTTCCCGGGATGCCGGTCCACAGTTGACATTTCCCGGGATTGTACCTTTTTACCGACATTTCAGAAAGTAAATCGCAAGTGACCACACGGTCTGGAAACGATCCTTTCTCTAACCGGTGGAAGTCTCTGGAGTGACACAATAGAAACATATAGTGCTGAAGGTTTCCAGGGACATCAGATATGAAAAAACGAAAGCGTATCAATGGAGAAGGAAGAATTGCCTGGCATGTTGCAGATAACCAGTAAAATGCTGCTTAACCCCATCACTAGGGCACCTTGATTAAATGGAACTCAGTTAGCATCAAAGGGTTGATGTTTCAAGAACCTTTGAAGCCATGGATGGCTTCCAGGAGCTCCATGGACAGACTCGTGCGTTTCTTGAAAGATCAACCCTTTGGTGCGGTAAGTTCGATAATTTTAATTAATCAAGGTGCCCACTATTTAAAAGAGGAAACACATGGGACTATTTCAGAAGACCATCAGGCTTTCCACATTGCTGAAATTACAGCTTATATACTGCATACTGGGAATTGCTTACAATGTTGTCAGCTTTCTCATGGTTATTACTATCGGTAGACGATTGTCGGGTAATGCTCCTTTTACAGGCGCTCTATTGATGATCATTTATGGACTCTGTCTCATCACCGGTTTGATCCATCTGCAAAAAGTCTATCGTTTCCTTATGCTGCTTTTTGTACTCGTTATTGGTTACAGCGGTTTTATCAATCATTTTATCATTTATACCAGACAACCGGAAGTATATGCATCTTTTCTGGCCTGGTTTTCTGCAGTGGGAATCAATTTTTTTGGATTGCTCCTCAACCTGGTAGCCGTTTCAGGAGGATTTGAAGTGTCCCCTTCCAGGTTGAAAAAATAGCAGAAATCCTTTTTTTTGGCAGGCACAGCTGCTGCCTGCCTGTATTCCTGATCAGAAAAGGCATGAAAAGATGACAGGCAACCTCAGCGATTGTTTATTTGGACGACGTCAAAGTCATTCTCTCAGTCTGCAAATCCCTGATCGATTGATTCAAGAATCTTCTCCGGCGATTTTCCCGTATATCGCTTCAGCAGTTGCTGGTAGCGCTGTTGATCAAATGGCTGATCCTCCACCATAACATCATACAGCAGTTCAGACAAAAACCTGCCAATCAGATGAATGGCATCATGCCGGGATACCTTTTGCTGCAGCATCGAATCGAGAAAGAGAGCAACCTGAGCAGGGTCTCCCGAGACCAGTTGATATTCGATGACCGTGTGAAAAATCATGTGCACGTAAGGATCAATATCATTATCCGGCCCACAGTCTTCCAGTGGCTGTTCGCTTGGATTATCAAACTTCTGAGAATAGAGGGTCTTATGGTCAAGCATGTTCTCAGCCATCAGTTTATCCACAGGGTCCAGATTTCCAAGATCCCCCCTTTTGGCTTGCTCCCAAACACCATACAGGTCCTGCTGAAGCAATCGTTCCAGGACCATATCTGTCGCCGTGTTCATCATTACACCGTTTCAAGGATTGAAGAAAATGATAACTGAGCCTGACCGAAGTCTTGAACGGTTCAGCCTGTTCTAGTCGAATTCTAGGTTGATTCTGCTGCAACGGTCAAGAAGGACTGGGAAGATTTTCACCCATTGTGCTGCAAAAAGGCCTGCCCATCTTTAATACCCAGATCATAAGCATCCTGGAGACCGGCTGGATTTGTGTAGTCCCATTTGTCAATCTTGATGGGTTCTGACGGCTGGATGTAAGTGCGACCCGGAATGTCAGGAATTTTTTCCTTCGGATACTGCCTGGAGAGAAGGACCAGCATATCGCCTTGCTGGTCAGCAAGAATACTGACCGGCACATTATCGATCATCCCTCCATCAAGGGTCGGATGGTTATTTCGCCACATAACTGGAACAAAAGGGGGTGTGCATGACGATTGCAGCAGTAATTCGGCCAGTTCCTCCGGTGTTGAACATTCTCTGACCGAGACAACTACCGGGCGGAAACCGATCTTTGAAGCGAACACCGGATGCATCGGATAAAAAATTTTTTTCTCCAGTGAATATACTGCTAAACCAACCAGGGTCGCAGATACCGGGCCAAGCCAGAAAGGGGGTTTCGCAATCAGAATCCTGACGTCTGGGCCTTCTTGAAGCCGTTTTAGTGCCTGATTGTCAATTATCTCCAGAATAGCATTGCGGTACATCCTGTAATGAGGGAAAACTGGCCTGCTGCTGAAGAGATTGGAGAGATAGATGTTCTTTTGATTGGTCCGGGTAATCTGTTTGAAATAGGCAAAACCTTCTTCTGATTTACCTGACAGAGCGATACAGGCAACCGTTGCCCCGGCACTGACTGCCCCGATCATGGCAGGTTTGAGACTCCCTGTCCTGGCGAGGCTATCCCAGAAACCCGATTGCCACATACATCGGATACCGCCGCCAGAAAATACAACTGACTGAAATGCTGAGGTTCCCAATTTAATTTTCTCCCTCTGGTGTGGGTTCTGTATCTGTAATAAAAAAACCAACGACAATCGATTCAGGTCGAATCATGCAGATACACAGGAGTCAACTAAAACGTATCTATTCAGGTTCAGCTATAGACGCTAACACCTGTGTCTCAATGAATTCATGATAGACGTTCTTCGCTGCGAGTCTCGGGAATTCAATCACACACAGGTCTCCGCTTCTGCTCAGAAAAAGGGGTGAATCCTTATACTGAAACAAGGCATCGTTTACTGTCGCTATGCTATCTGAAAAGTGAATATGGGAAAAGCGGAATCGGAGATCGATTGTAATAAGGAAACCCACAGGCAGATCGACAGTGTATCGGATTCACTGACAAACATCAGTTATTAAAAGGGGTTAAGAACGAAACAGGCCTTCCAACAAAAACCTTGACAATCATTGCTTTCATCCAATATTGTCTTCTTATCCCGGCTTCTGGTAATACCACCAGCCATAACGATTTAATCAGGCAAAACGATGCAGGAACTATTAAAACCGATCAGAGCAGAGAGTCTGAAAGAGGTATTTGTGACTCGATTTGAGGAGTTGATCTTGTCGGGCAAGTTATCCATTGGCGAGAAATTGCCTTCAGAAAGGGAACTGGCTTTTCAACTGGGTGTCAGCCGGCCTGTGGTCCATGAAGGTCTGGTCGAGCTGGCATCCAAGGGGTTGATCACCATGAAGCCGAGGGCTGGAGCGATAGTGAATGACTATCGCAAATCCGGGTCTCCCGACATATTGAATTCCCTGTTCAACTATCACCAGGGAAAGCTCGATCTGAAGATCCTGGACAGTATTCTTTCCATGCGAATGCTCTTCGAAGTCGAAACCGCGAGACTGGCCGCCTTAAATCGTTCTGAGGATCAAGTCAAAACATTTAACAATCTTATCCGCAGGGAGAACAAAGTCCGGCACACAGATATTCAGGCTTTGATCGAAGTGGATTTTGAATTCCATCATCTGATCACTCTGGCCAGTGATAATCAAATCTATCCGCTTCTGATGAACTCGATGAAAAGCATTTATACCAACTTGACCGGACAGTTTTTTGCTGATCCGGCGGTGGTTCCCAGGGTATTTACATTCCACCGTGAAATGGTTGATGCGATTGGTGCCAAAGATGAAATCGTCGCTGTCCGGGTGATGAAGAAGATTCTTAAACATGGGGAAAAGCAGTTTATTTTACTGATCAATGGCAGAAAATAGGAGATATTCATGACAACAGCCGTAGCGGTAAAGACAGCGACCCGCATTAAAGAACCCAGCGGGCTGTCATCCAGGGTGAAATGGCTCCGAGACTACTATTTCGAAGGTGTCAAAAGACCCTGGAACAACCAGTTTACCGCCTGGTCGACAGGCACCCCCTGGGATATTCAGTTTACTGAATTTACGTATTATATTGTTCCAGAAACCTTTATGCTGCTGGACCCTTTAAACGGCAGCTTCCAGCAGTCTGCCAGGAATGTCACCCTGTCCAACGATTTCTGGAATTGGCCGTTACCTGAGCGAAGAGCCTGGTTTGTGAAGGAGGTAATGGTCAACTATGTCCCACAGGAGATTCTGCCAGGCGACCTGATAGCCGGTGGCAGGTTCAATATTATCACCTCGCTTTGCTTTAACCAGGATGAACGGAAGTTGTACGACCGGCTGCTCTACGGAAAAAAAGGCGCCCGGACCCGGATGAAGCGGTTTCATGATCACGGATACGGTAATGCCGGCTGCACCAGCGGTCACCTGATACCGGGATATGAGAGAGCTTTGAAAATCGGCTGGAAAGGAATTCATGAGGACCTCCAGACCCGATACGATGCAATCAGTGAATCAGACAGACAGGGATCAAAGGGAAGTCAGCTGAGAGCCATGATGACCGCCGCGAAAATGCCGAAGGAACTGGCAGATCAGTACACGCTGTTGTGCCGCGATCTGGCAGGTCAAGAAAAAGACCCCGATCGCAGGAAAGAACTGCGGCAGATGGCTGAAAACCTCTCCCGTGTTCCCTGGGAACCGGCCAGAACTTTCTGGGAAGCTGTTCAAGCCTTATGGCTGACCCATATGCTCATCATGAGTGATGAGAACTACCCGGGACCGGGGGTGTCCTTCGGCCGGATTGATCAGTATCTACTGCCGTATTGGGAAGCCTCATCATCGGAAGGGATGGACCGGGAATTTGCCAAGGAGATCCTCAAATGCTTTTGGATACATTGCAACACCGCATATGATGCCATGATCAAAAATGGGAACCAGGGGATTACCGCCGGATTTGGTCAATTGATCACCCTGTCTGGGCTTGGCAGCGACGGTCGGGATATGACCAATGAACTGACCTATATTTTCCTGGAAGTGATTGATGAAATGTCCCCCATCCTGGAACCCAAGCCGAATGTGCGTCTCCACCGAAACTCGCCGGAAGTGCTGTTGGACAAGCTGGTAGACATGGTCTCGACCAGCCAGGGAGCTCCATTTCTGCTCAATTTTGATGAACGGTCCATGGCAGGGATGATTCTGGAGGGCAAACGTGCCGGTCTGACCCATCTGATTAACAAAGAGACTGTCCATGAGTACGCTCCTGTGGGATGCCTTGAAAACACCATGGTCGGAAATGATCGGTCAGGAACGGTCGATAACAACCTGAACCTGTTGAAGGCAGTTGAGCTGGCGATAACTGGTGGAAAAGACCTGTTGCCCTATGTGGATCCCCTGGTCGGGAAACCCGAAAAAATCAGACAGGACGGACCCAACACCGGTAAGAGTGAATCGTTTAAAACCTTTGAAGAATTCTGGTCCGCCTACGAAAAACAGACAGCTTACATTGTCCGGAAATGTGTCGATACTTATGAATTATCGGAATCAGTCAGGGCCAGACTGTTCAACACGGCATATCTCTCCTGTCTGGTTAAAGGGTGTGCAGAAAAGGGGATGGATGTCACAAACGGAGCCGCTGAAATCAGTTTTACCACGTTGGAAGCAGTTACATATGCGACAACGGTAGACTCTCTTCTGGCAATCAAATACCTGGTGTATGACAAGCAGGTCTGCACCATGGCTGAACTTCGGAAAGCACTTGAGGACAACTGGGTGGGTCATGAAAAACTTCAGGCACTTGCCAGAAACAGGGCTCCCAAATATGGACGCGATGATGACCAGGCCGACGCGCTGGGAAAAAGGGTGATGGATCTCTGGTGTGAAGAAGCCTGGAAACATCGAACCCGTTCAACCAATCGGCAGTACCGTCCGGGCATGTTAAGCTGGAACTATTGGGCCGGTGACGGGTACATCATGGCAGCCAGTGCCGACGGCAGAAGGAACGGGCAGTTTCTTTCCAACGCGATCTGCCCGTCTAACGGCGCGGATATCAATGGCCCAACCTCCAACGCGAATTCTGTAGGTAAGGTGCTGGGAGGCAAGGCCGCAGACAAAAACGGTGACTGGGAAGAATACCTTAACGTCCTGCCCAATGGTGCCAGTCACACCATTACCTTTAATCCGTCCCTATTGAAAGATCCGGAACACGCTGCCAAATTCAAGGCTTTTCTGAGAGGCTACACGGAAAACGGGGGGACCGCCCTGCAAATTAATATTCTGGATCCGGAGGTGCTGCGTGATGCCCAGAAACACCCACAGGACTACAGGCACCTTCTGGTCCGAATCACTGGCTATAACGCCTATTTTACCACCGTCGGCAGGGAATTGCAAAACGAGGTGATCGAGCGACTGAGTCACGGTACCTTTTAGCCACCACCATCCTTCAGCAAATCCAGCATGAGCAGAGCGCAAACAGACAGCGGGGAAGCCACCATCCTTGAAATACAGCGGATGTCAACCGAGGATGGGCCGGGAATTCGGACGACGGTTTTTTTCAAAGGATGCAGTTTGCAATGCAGCTGGTGCCATAATCCGGAGAGCATTGCCAGACAACCCCAGTTACACTGGGTAGGGAACCGATGTATCGGTTGCCGGACCTGTCTCGAAACCTGCCGGCATCAAGTTTTGACACTGACTGAAACCGGCATGGTCATAGATCGAACCAGATGCCAGGCATGCGGCGATTGTGCCGAGGCCTGCCCGTCGACCGCCCTGGAATTGATGGGCAAGAAGTGGACACTGGATGACCTGGTATCCGAGGTAATCAAAGACAAAGCCTACTTTGACAGATCCGGCGGCGGTATTACCATTTCTGGCGGAGAACCGGCCCTGCAGTCTGAATTTGCTACTGGTTTCCTGAGGGCCTTGAAAAACAGGGGGATTCAAACCGCACTGGATACCTGCGGACTTTGCTCCCGTAAAGCACTGGAGTCAGTTCTGCCATTCACAACCATGGTGCTGTTCGATCTTAAGATCTTAGACCCGATAAAGCATCAGAAGCTTACAGGTAGCAGCAACGAAAAAATATTATCCAATCTGCTCTTTACTGCCGATTTCATCAAATCCCATGTTCACCCCAAAATCCTGTGGATCAGAACGCCAATTATCCCCGGCGCGACGGATTCAGAGGAGAATATTCATGCCATTGGCCAATATATTGCGAAAAACTTATCCACCTTACCGGAACGATGGGAGCTCTGTGCTTTCAATAATCTCTGCCAGGATAAATATCACCGTCTGGACATACCCTGGGCGTTTGCGGAGGTAGAGCTGATGCGCCAGTCAGATATGGAGCATTTAGCTGATATTGCTAGAAAATCCGGTGTGAATCCGGATATGGTTCACTGGAGTGGATCCACCAGGCTGGAATCTGAAACCGTACACAACCGCCCGTCGCTCAAAGCTGTCAATAATTGCGGCATCGGTTCTTAAACCTTTTTTCCTTCAGGCATCATGATGAAAAACACAACATTCAACCAGGAAGAAATCAACGCATTCGCGCCCTGTGAGAAGATCGGGCTGATATCCTGTGTGAACCCGGCAGGATTGGTCCATATGGCCCTGATAACCAGTATTATGGCTTCTTCCTCAACCCAGTTGACCCTGGGACAGTTCTGTACGGGCTTGAGCAAATGGTATATCCAGGAAAACAACAAGGTCTCATTTCTTATTATGACCCTGGACAAAAGACTGTGGCGCGGAAGGGCCAGGTGGACGCATAAGCGGTTTGACGGTCCGGAATATGAAATATATAACGACATGCCCATGTTTCGTTACAATACCTATTTCGGAATCAACACGGTCCACTACCTGGACCTGGTTGACCACGGTGGCGAAGAATCCCTGCCATTGGGAAAAATCGTGCCTGCTGCACTAATGACGATGCTCGCAAAAGGTGGGGCAAAATCCGGGAGCAGTGACCCAATCCTGAAACCGTTTGCCGAAAATCTGTTTAACCAGCTCGGTTCGTTGAAATTTCTGTCAACCATGGGTACAGAGGGATATCCGGTCATCATACCGATTATCCAATGTCAGGCATCAGACAGTCGACGACTGGTTTTCTCGAATCTGGCATATCAAAAAGAACTCAGCATGATCCAGCCAGGTACCTCTGTTACTGTTTTCTGCACAAGCATGACCATGCAGAATGTCCTGGTCCGAGGCACTTTCAATGGATTCCGGCGTCAGCGGTTTCTCACGATTGGTTCGATTGATATCGACTGGGTCTACAACTCGATGCCCCCAAACCATGAACAGATCTATCCGAAAGTTGAAATCAAACCGATCGTAAGTTTTTAAAATGGACGTGATATTGCAGGCTCTTTTGTCTCAATTCAGGTTCCGCTGCAGACGCCAAGACGTGTATGCCATTGAACTCATGCTTGACGGCCATCCAAGGCCGTCTTCACGGGGAGCGTTCTTCGCTGGGAGTTTCGCGAATTCAATTGACATCGCTATCATGGCGATGCTGAACCACTCCCAATCCGTTCAATCACACACAGGTCTATGCCTCTGCTCAGAAAAAGCGGTGAAACGGTTTGCTCTTTTTAATCTTTAAGCGCATCCCTTTTTAGAAAACGGATGTTACCATTTGCTCAACAAACCCCGGACAGGTCCGACAATAGCTGAGGTGTCTGCCATTGTGAAACCTGTCACACTACTGCAGGCTTTACAAATATAGATTTTTTCCCGATGATAACGCACAAAAAGGTAAGTAAGCGTCATTAACACAGCTCAAATATTAATTGAAAAACCGACAACCTTGGGATATTCAAAAACAGGTGTCCAGCGTAGAGATTTGCTAAAAAACTTATATAAAAGCGTTTCTGAGTTAATTGTGTTCCGGGAGAACAGGTTTTACACCAGCCAGATCGACGATCGTTTTCAGTGGAATTTAATCACCTGGAGAAGAGAATGACAGGTAAGGCAAATATCATAAAACGGTTTATTTTCCCTCTGGTTCTGGTCATCGGATTCAACCTTGTTGCAGGATGGATTTACGATGGTGCCAGTACCTTGTCACCAGGCATCGGTCGTGTCCTTTTAATTGGTATTTCAGGCCCGTTGTTGTTTGTTTCATTATGGTTTTTCGGGTTTGTCGGTCCGCCATTGGCATATTACCTGGGAGCCACATTCTGGGAACGGCTGGTAGTGGCTTTTGCCAATCCAGTGATCTGGGTGGTATCCGTTGAAACCAGAATTGCATGCCAGTATTGTATGGTGGAGATGGCATATTTCTTCTTTCTTCCCTGGACCTTTGGTATCATCTGCGTTACCGCGATTGAATTTTCACTGTCAGATCTGGTTTGTCGGCTGTTGCATCAGCGAGTGGCTGATCACACGGTCACCGTGCTGCACCCAGGGGTACTGAGCCTGCTGGCGATAGGGATGGTCGGGACATACGCGGGTCTCATTAAAGGACAGGAGTGGGTGTATTTTATTGTTCATCACTTTAATACTCATTTTCTCTAGCCAATGGAAGACAGCATGAAGACGGGTCATCAGGGAATAGGTATTGGAAGCGGATTTTTTCAGCAACCCATTTCACGAAGAGATTCGTTGAAGTTAATCGGCACAGTTGCTGCTGTGGCCGGACTGTCCAGTGTCGGGCTGGCCGAGCGCCTGCCGGATTCGAACGGGCAACAAAGACCGAATATTATTTTTATACTGACAGATGATCATCGCTGGGATTGCCTGGGTATCATGGGACACCCTTTTTTAAAGACACCCAATATGGACCGGATCGCCAGCGAAGGGGTCCTGTTCGAAAATGCCTTCGTCACAACCTCGCTCTGCAGCCCCAGCCGAGCCAGTTTCCTCACAGGACAATATGCGTCTGTGCATGGCGTCAGGAATAACGCCACCCGCTGGGATGAAAAGCGAAATATCACGTTCATGGAACACCTGAAAAAAGCAGGGTATGCTACTGCATTTATAGGTAAATGGCATATGCCGGGAGGGCAACTGCCACGCCTTCCAGGGGTGGATCAGTTTGTTTCTTTTACCCGAAAAGATGGCCAGGGCGACTACTGGGATTGCCCGATATATGTTAATCACGAGTTGGTACCTAACCGGAAGCGGTATATTACGGAAGAATTGACGGATTACGCCATTGAATTCATCAAAACAGACCGTGATAATCCTTTTTGTCTCTATCTGTCTCATAAGGCTGTCCACCATGACTGGAAACCACCTGACCACCTGAAGGGGATGTTTGACGATGCTGACCTGTCCCATCTGGCACCGGAATCCGATCAGTATAACACCTGGACCAACCTGAACTGGCTGGAAGGTACTATGGGAAACATGCACGATGTTTACCGGCGGTATTGTGAATGTCTGGTTTCGGTTGACGAACAGATCGGTCGGCTGCTGCAGCTTCTGGAAGCCGAGGATAAACTGGATAACACCGTGATTGTTTATGCCGGTGATAATGGGTATATCTGGGGGGAGCACCGACTCTATGCCAAGCACTATCCGTATGAAGAGTCGATTCGCATCCCCTATTTTATAAGGGCGCCCCGGCGGTATCTTTCCGGAGCGGGAAGAAGAGCGGCGCAGATGGTGCTGAATATCGATCTTGCCCCAACATTGATCGATATTGCAGGAATTCCAGTTCCGACAGAGATGCAGGGTGAAAGCTTTCTACCCATCTTGCAGTCTGCAAATCATCCTGGCAGAGATGCATGGGTTTATGAATTATTCAAGGACTTCCCATTCGGCGGAAGGGTTCCACCGCATAAAGCGCTGCGCACAATGCAATACAAGTATATCGAATGGGAGCTTTGTCGAGACAAACCTGAGTTATATGATATTCAGGATGATCCCCGGGAAAAGCGAAACCTGATGAAAAGTCAGACCGGCGCTGAATTAGCATCTCACCTGAAAAAACAGCTTGAAAATCTGAAACAGCGTTACCATATCGTCAGTTGACAGGTTCCGGCGATAACCTGAACTGCAAACCTGTTATAACAAGAGTGATAGGACCAGCAGCGGTCAGAAAACCGACCGTTGTCAAGGGCATTTTTAACTGGTTGGTTTTTAGATCCGATTTCAAAAACATGGGTTCACTCAAGATAAAGGCTGCATGAGATAAATGCTGCACTGTTGTTTGAAGCGGGGCACTTTATTTAAACCCGAGGGATCTCGAATAAAAACGATGAGGGGGGACCATGACTGGAAATTTAACACGGTTTGTTGAAGTAAACATGACATCCGGTAAAATCAGTGATTTTGTAGTCAGCCCGGATTACATCCGGGACTATATTGGCGGGGCGTCATTGGCAGCCAGGCTGTTTCTGGATATTGCCGATCCAGCCCTGGACCCGTTGTCAGAGGCCAATCCGCTTTTTATCATGGCAGGCCCCATGGCAGGGACCAGTTTTCCTGGCTCATCCCGATTTGTCATGTGCGCCAAATCTCCTTTAACTGGTATCTGGGGCGAATCAGCCTCTGGCGGATCCCTGGGGGCTGACCTCAAAAAAGCCGGTATCGATGGACTGATTGTGACCGGCAGCGCTGATTCGCCTGTCTATCTTTTTATTGATGATGGAAAGATCGAGATTCTCTCAGCGGCTGACCTTTGGGGAATGGAGACTTACCGAGTGATTGATACGTTAAGGGAAAGACATGCTGGAACGAAAAAGGTCAGTGTGGCTGCAATCGGTCCAGCCGGTGAGAATCTGGTGAAATATGCCTCCGTCTGTAACGATAAAGCTCATCATCTCGGTCGGACCGGCATGGGAGCAGTCATGGGAAGCAGGAACCTGAAAGCCCTTGTGGTGCGGGGAACCGGCAAAGTACCCCTGGCTGACGAGAAACAGTTTAAAGTGGTCCGTCACAACACATTGGAGACTTCCCGGGATTCCATGGTTTCCATGTCGTTCAACCAGGTTGGAACGGCAGCGGCGATGGAAATGGGCTTGATGACCGGTGATGTACCCATTAAGAACTGGTCCGTTGGACTGGATGATGATATTGGCGAAGCGATTGGCGGCTCTACGATTGCGGAAACAATTGTCAAAAAACGCAAAGCGTGCTTTGCCTGTCCGATTGCCTGCAAACCGGAGGTGGTTGTTAATCATCATAAATACCAGGTGAATCAGGGGCCTGGACCGGAATATGAAACCTGCGGCACGTTCGGTTCCATGTTGATGAATCTGAATCTGGCAGGATTATCCAAGGCAAATGAACGGTGCAACCAGCTGGGTCTCGATACCATCTCTTGTGGTGCCACCATGGCGTTTATCATGGAAGCGGTCGAAAAAGGGATCTTGACAAAAGACGATCTGGATGGCCTGGACATGACCTGGGGAAATATCGATGACACGCTTAAAATGGTTGAAAAAATAGCATATCGCAAAGGATTCGGCGACAGGGCGGCTGAAGGCAGCAGGAGTCTGGCGGCTGACCTGCCGGAAGCGGCCAGCGAGTTTCTGGTAACGGTTAAAGGTCTTGAATTACCCATGCACGATCCCAGAGGGTATCATGGAATGGGGCTGGCGTATATGATGTCAACCCGGGGCGCCTGCCATCTGCAGCATTCTTGTCAGGCTGTTGAGCAGGGTCTGGTGGCCTGGGACGAAGCCGGGTTGAAGGAGGATTATGAGGGCCCTAGCAGTGAGGGAAAAGCGGAAATGGTCTTTATCACCGAAAATATCGGACAGCTGGCGAACACGCTGTGTACTTGTCATTTTGTCCACTGGGCCATCGGGATGGACAACCTGATTGATGGATTCAACGCGGTAACGGGTCAAAAATATGACCTCAAGGCATTTATGGAAGCCGGTGCCAGAGCCTGGGTCCTGAAAAGGAGTATCGGAAACCTGATGGGTGTGACCAGCGCGGATGATAGATTACCGGTGCGTGTCATAACCCCTTTGGCGGAGGGTGGCTCTGAAGGGACGATCCCGGATGTGGCTTTGATGAAAAAGGAGTATTATGCACTGCGCGGGCTGGACGAACAGGGAATTCCCAAACCGGCGGTATTAGACTCCCTGAAACTGGGTTTTCTGAAAGACAAACTCTTTGTCTGATTTTAAACGCACGGGTGTTACCACCGAATCGGAACAGGAAGTTGAAAAC
>Ga0180009_10002148_pt1 | contig 23380 bp, 12 predicted proteins | sample OS_PC_MetaG_FD_123537 | JGI IMG/M metagenome (GOLD analysis project Ga0180009, IMG submission 123537) | Groundwater microbial communities from the Aspo Hard Rock Laboratory (HRL) deep subsurface site, Sweden - OS_PC_MetaG | ecosystem: Environmental > Aquatic > Deep subsurface > Groundwater...
CCTGTCCGTCGGCAGCGGTCCGGACGAAACAGCCGCCGCCTCCGCCACCGCCGCCTCCGCCGCCTCCGCCGCCTCCGCCACCGGCTTCACCCCCGCCGGTGCCGCCGCTGAAACTGCCCGGCGGCGCGGGCGGTTGTTCCAGGTCCGCCGGGGCCGCGATACGGCTCCCGACCACGAAGGGCGTCCGGTCAGAAACCGCCGCCGCGGTCGAGGGGAAGAAGAGGTATCCGCCGCCCGCGGTCAGCTTCTTGATCCAGCCCCCGGCGCCCAGACCCAGCGCGCTGCCGGCCGTGTACGCGCCGTTGCCGTAGACCCAGAAGACCTGCTGGGAAATGGTGTTGGTGGGGTCGTTGACGTACTTGGCAATGCCCGTGTTGTCCACGACGATCAGGTTCGACAAGGCAAAGGAACCGGTAAAGGGATTGCCGGCCTGGTTCCAGCCCGCATAGATGGGCACGTAAACGCCGACCAGACCGAACGGCCCCAGGGAGGCCGGGGCCGGCTGGCCCTGGAACGCGAAGTTGAAGCCGTTCCGGAAAAGAACCCACCCGGCGAACCCGGCCTGTAACGACGTGGTGAACGGGTATTCCTTGTAGGCCTGGATCAAGGCGTCCCAGTACCCGATTCGCATCAGGTTCGGATCGTACTGGCCGATCTGGTTGCCGATAAACACTTGCGGGTCCGGATTGTTCGGCTGGCCCGGTATGGAGAGAATCCGGAACCCGGCCGCCGTGCTGGCCGCCGGGATGGTTATGGTCAGGCTGGTCGCCGGCGCGATGCCCAGGCCGGCCGGGTCGACGATGTATCCGTTGGCCGTGCCGTCCGCGTCGCCCACGCCGCCATCCGTCACGGCGATGGTCAGCATGGTCCGGTCGGCGGAGAAGACCACGTGATCCGTGTAATCGAACCAGCCCGTCCCGGCCTTGTACTTGTACCAGCGGTATCCGTCGGGGGCCGGGGCGTCCAGGTAGACGACCAGATTGATCGTGTCCCCGGCATTGTTGACCCTGGCCTCGAAATCGATCAGGCCGTAAGGCAGGTCCGTAGGCCGGTTGATGGTGTCCGGCACCGTGGCCGGATCGACGGTTTCGAGTTTGGTCAGACCGCCGCCGCCGGTCGTTTGAACGCCGATGGTCCTGCCCGTGGGCGTCGGCTTGGTTACGACCCCTGGCGGAAAACCGGTGATGCCGTTGTCGTTGACCGTGATCGTGACCGTATCCGTGGACTGGAGGCCGTGGGCGTCGGTGATTTTGACCTGGAAGATCAGGGTCGCGGTCGCCGTGACGGCCGGGGCTACGAAGGTCGGACCGGAGATGGTCGTGCTGGACAGGGTCACCGTCGTCCCGGTCGTCTGGGTCCACAGGAAGGAGGCGATCCCGTCGTCCGGATCGGTCGAAGCGGAGGCGTCCAGGGCCGCCGTATCGCCTTCGGTCACCGTCTGGTCCGGTCCGGCGTTGGCCACGGGCGGCTGGTTGACGAAGGACACGTTGATGATGACCGTGTCCGTGCCCTGCAGCCCCTGGTTGTCCGTTACCCTGAGTTCGAAAGTCAGAGCCGCTCCGCCCGGACCAATGTCCGGGGCGATGAAGGTCGGCTGGACCGCCGATGTGCTGCTCAGGGTCACCGCCGGACCGCCGGTCTGGGTCCAGAGATAGGCGGCGATGGTCCCGTCCGGATCGCTCGAGGCCGAACCGTTCAGGGTGACCGCAACGCCCTCGTTGACCGTCTGGTCCGGGCCGGCGTTGGCCACCGGCGGCTGGTTGACGTTGGTCACGTTGACGATGCAGGTGTCGAGGCCGGGCAGAGAGGCGATGTCCGTGACCATCAACTGGAAGTTCAAAGCCGTGCCGGCCAGACCCACGGCTGGGGCCGTGAAAGTGGCCGTGGCCGACGAGGCGTTGGACAGAGTCACCGTGGCGCCGGCGGTCTGGAGCCAGAGGTAACTGGTCAGAAACCCTTCCGGGTCGTACGAGTTCGTCCCGTTCAGGCTGACCGAAACGCCCTCATTGACCGTCTGATCCGGGCCGGCGTTGGCCACCGGGGCCTGGTTGACCGAAGCGTCGGTCTCGCCGGCGTCCACCCGGCCGTTATGGTTGGGGTCCTCGACGCCGTCGGCAAGGCCGTCCCCGTCCGAATCGATGGAGCGTGGATTGGTCGTCGTGGCCGGGTCCAGGTCCGGCTGAAAAATGGCCAGATTCGTGTCCGCGGTCACGTCGGCCAGGGTCTTCCCTTGTTCGGTTCCGTCCTGGATCCCGTCGCCGTCCGTATCCACGTTGCAGGGATCGGTCTCACCGGCGTCCAGCAGACCGTTCCGGTTGGCGTCCTCGGTACCGTCCTTGATCCCGTCGTCGTCCGTGTCCGCGTCCAGGGGATTCGTGCACAGAGAAAGCTCGACGTTATCCGGAATATAGTCCCCGTCCGTGTCGCTGCTGCACGGGTCGGTCTCATTGTTGTCCTTCACGCCGTTCTTATTGGCGTCCTCGACCCCGTCGTTCAGGGTGTCTCCGTCCGTGTCCGCGAGCGTTGAATCGGTGCAGCCCGAATTCTCCATGGCGTCCGGCAGACCGTCGCCGTCGTAGTCCCTGCCCATGGCGATCTGATAACCGGTCGAGGCCTGGCCCCCGGTGACAAATATCTCACCGGCTTTATTGCAGTCCCAGGCCCCGCCGGCGCTGGTCCACCACTCGTTGGTATAGGCAAAGCCCGAACCGCCCACGTCCGTCCGTACATAGTACGGTCCGGGAATGAACCCGGTCAGCGTGAATATCCCGTTTTCGCTCGTCCAGGCGAACCGGTACGGGGTCGTGGCGCAGAGCGTGTTCACGCCGAACACCTTCACGTTGGCCAGCGGGTGTCCCCCGGCGTCGGTCAGGCGGCCGGCAATGGCCCCGCCCGAACTTTCGGAGATGTCGACGTTGGGCGTGGTGGCGGGCGGCGTGACCGATACGGGGGTCGCGCTGGCGCAGGTCGGGGTCCCGCCCGCTCCGTTGTACCACATGTCGGCATATTCCAGGTTGTCCACACCGGGATTGGTCCGCACGTAATACGAGCCGATGCTCATGCCGGTGATGGTATAGTACCCGTCGGCATCGGTCGTGGCCGAGCGCAGGGCCGTCTCCGCGCAGGATGAGCCGAAGACCTGGACTTCCATGTTCGGCACGCCGCTCGAGCCGTCCATGATCCGGCCAGTGATCGTCCCGGACGGGTCCAGCCTGAAATCGGCGGAACTGCCCGAACCGGAAGTGACCGAAACCGCCGCGGCCGAGTTGCAGTCCACCGTGCCATCCGGGGTGGGGTAGGTGTGCCACTCGGTCTGGTAGGGCTGGGTGGTTTGGGACGTGTCGGCCTTGACGTAATAATTGCCGGCGATCAGACCCGACAAGGAGTAGTCGCCAGTGGCTCCGGTCTTGGCCTGGCGAATGGGCATCGACCCGCACCGGGTCCCGTAAACATAAACGTCCACGCCCTGCAGGGGCGCGTATGACGAATTCAGAACGTAGCCCTGGATAAATCCGCCGTCGTCCAGGCTGACGTCTTTCGAGGTCGCGGTCCCGCCGGAGGCCACGGTGATGGCGCCGGCCAGGTTGCAGTCGGCCGTGCCGCTCCCGCTGGTCCACCACTTGTCCAGCTTGTTGCCGGAACCGGGCCCCCGGGCCAGGGCGTAATAGGTGCCGGCGGGCAGGCCCGAAACGGAGTAATTGCCGTTGGCGTCCGTTTTGCCCGAGGACGAATCGGTCGGGCTGTTGATCGGACTGGTCGAACACCGGGTGCTGTACAGGCTGACCTCGGCGTCCTGAATGCCGGTGCTGCCCGAATCGGTCACCCGGCCGGTGACCCGGGCGCCGGTGGCTAGGGCCATGTTGATATTGGGCGTCGTCACTCCGACCGTGACGCTGACCTGGCCGGCATCGGCGCAGTCCAGGACGCCGCCCCCGCTGGTCCACCACTTGGGCACGTAGTTGGCCCCCGGGGTGCGGCCGCCGACGTAATAGGTTCCCGCGGGCAGCCCGCTGACCGAGTAGTCGCCGTTGGAGTTCGTGGTCGCGGATGGAAAGCCGGCCGGCTTGAAATAGGCGTTCTGGTCGCAACGCATGTCCACGACCCTGACTTCGGCGTTGGGGATGCCCACACTGCTCGCGTTGGTCACCCGGCCGCTGATCGTGCCGCCGAAACCCAACCCGAAATCGATGTTGAACGTGGTCGTTGCATCCACGACGGGCACGCCGCCCGCCTCGATGCACTTGTCGGTCCCGCCCCCGCTGTTCCAGTGCTCCCCGACGACGTTGGCCGGCGCACCTGACGGAGAATAGCGGGCGTTGCTCGTCGAAACGGTCACGTACACCTTGCCCGCCGGAAGCCCGGAAATGGAGTAGAACCCGCTGGCGTCCGTCCAGCCCGACGGTGAATACCACGAACCCGTGATCGGCGTATCCGCGCATCGCGCATCTCTAATGAAAACCGCCACGTCGGCCAGCGCACCGCTGCCCGCGTCCCGGATCGTCCCGGAAATGCCGCCCGTGGCCAAGGCCGTCGTCGCTGAAAAAAACAGACAACAAAAAGCCAGCAGACCGAATAACAGCGCCCGTCGGCCCGTTATGGACCCGGGCGATTCAAAACGATGGTTCATGTTGGTCGCCGCCCCCTCAGATCGGTGCCCCTGATACAAACAGCATCATGAAACCCCGCGACGGATCGGGGGTCCCCCTTGCGAATTATCAAATCCATAATATCATAAATGATTTTCAATAGAAAAGTGGATTTTTCGGCAATATGTCCGCCCTGGCCGAGGAAGCGTAACCTTCAGTGAATCGTGGCATATCATATTTTAGCCGCCCGCGCGGCCTTTGGGCGAAGGACGACTCCGGCGTCGAGTCCCTCCGCATATATGGAAAAGGCGGCAGCCGGATTCCTGGGGCCGAAGGCCGCGACAGGGCGGTCCTACGATGCCGCCAACCCCTGAGGCGTTACGACGGGGCGGGTTCGGCTTGCCCGAAAGGCGGGATCGAGGTTATACTGGCCGGGTAGCCCGAATTGCCAACCATGGGAATTGACCGCACAAACCGCACTTCGGACGACCCGGCCCGGGCGGGAAACCGGAAATGGGACGAAAATCCATGATCGACCGGCTGAAAAACACCTTCAAGTTCCGCCTGGAACGCCTGATCCTCAGGGGCGCCTACTATCGCCTCCTGATCATGGCCGCCCTGATCGGCCTGGTCTCGATCTCGGCCGGCCTCCTGGTCCTCGGCACGGCCCCGGAATTCAAAACCGCCGGAGAAGCCGTCTGGTGGGCCTTCCTGAGGCTGACCGACCCCGGATACCTCGGCGACGACAAGGGACCCCTCCTGCGGACCGTGTCCACGGTCCTGACCGTCCTGGGCTACGTCCTGTTCATGGGTTCCCTGATCGCCATCATGACCCAATGGCTCAACCAGACCATCGCCAACCTGGAAAAAGGCTACACCCCGGTGGCCATGCGCGGCCACGTCCTCATCCTGGCCTGGACCAACCGGACGCCGATCATCGTCAAGGAACTGGTTCTGTCCGAGGAACGGGTCCGGCGCTTTCTCCAGCGCCACGGCGCCCGCCATCTGCGAATCGCCATCCTCTGCGAACAGGTCGAGCCGGAAATGCGTCTCAAGCTCCAGGAGCAACTGGGCGATGACTGGAACGAACACCAGATCGTCTTTCGCTCCGGCAGCCCGCTCAAGATCGATCACCTTCTCCGGGTCGACTTCAAGAACGCTTCGGTCATCATTTTGCCGGGGTCGGAATTCTCCGGAGGCGGGGCCGATTTCGAGGACATGCGCACGATCAAGACCCTGCTTTCCATTTCCAACCACGGCCGCATGGAAAAATCGGGCCGGCTTCCGCCCCTGGTGGCCGAGATATTCGACGCCCGAAAGATACCCGTGGCCGAATCCGCCTATGCCGGACCGGTCCAGACCCTGGCCACGGATTCGACCGTCAGTCTGCTCATCGTCCAGAACGTCCGCCACCGCTGGCTGTCCTGGGTCTACTCCGAACTGCTGACCCACGCCCAGGGCAACGAGTTTTTTATCCGGGCCTGTCCGGAACTGGTTGGCCGGGACTTCCATGAACTGCGCGAGGCCTTCCCCCGGGCCGTCCCCATCGGGGTGGTGCGTCCGGAGGCCGGTTCCCACCGCCCCATCCTCAACCCGCCGACCGGCTTCGTCCTCGGTCCGGACGACCGGATGGTCTGCGTGGCCCGCCGCTACGAAGACACGGCCCCGGCGACCCGGTTCGAGCCCCGCCGGATCGAGCGGGCCGCTCCCGCCGAAAACGGCCCGGCCCGAAACGAACGCCGCATCCTGCTGATGGGCTGGAACGACAACGTGCCGGCGCTGATCCGGGAGTTCGACCGCTACGAAGGCGAACGGTTCGAAATCGACGTCCTTTCAATCATCCCCACCGAAGATCGGGAACGCCGCATGGCCCGCTACGCCCTGGACCCCGAACGGGTCCGCGTCCGGCATGTGGAAGGCGACTACTCGGCCCCTTCGGACCTGGCCTCGGTCCAACCCGGGGCCTACGACAATATCGTCATCATCGGCTCGACCTGGCTGAGTTCCCAGGAGGAGGCGGACGCCCGGACGATCCTGGGCTGCCAGTTGCTGCGCCTGATCTTCCGAGGGGCCGACCGGCGGCCCGACGTCCTCGTCGAACTCCTGGACCCGGAAAACCAGGCCCTGCTTCACGAGCAAGGCGAGGAGGTCCTGATCAGCCCCCTCATCCTCAGCCATATCCTGGCCCACGTGGCCCTGCGCCCCGAACTCAACGCGATCTTTGCCGAACTGTTCAGCTCGGGAGGCTCGGAAATATTTTTCCGTCCCGTGGATGATTACGGCCTGGCCGGCCGACGTGTTGGATTCCGGGAAATCGAAGCAGTCGTGTTCCGGCGGGGTGAAACCGCTCTCGGTCTCATGATCGGAGGCCGGGGCCTGGTCCTGAACCCCGACCGGGACCTTTGGTGGGACCTGGCCGCCGCCGACCAGGTCGTGGTCATCACGACCTATGTCTGGGCGGGAAAAGGGGGCAGGAGCCTTTTCCCGCCGTTAAGTGAACGGTAATGGGATTAAACCCGGGACCGTTCGAGCGGCCCCGGCCGAAGAAGCCTACTTTTTCAGGCCCAGGGCGGCCATGGAGGTGAACAGTTCGATCACGTTGGCCGGTGAATCGTCGCCCCGGAACTCGGCGTAGAGGCGGTTGAGGTTGACCGCGATCCGTTCGGACTCGCCCCATCGGGCATACGGACCCAGGTCGATATCGGCCAGGGCCTCGTTCTCGGGCATGCCGGCCTCGAACCGCTTGCGGGCCTCGGCTTCGATAAACTCCCAGTAGCCCTTGATCGACCGGATGCCCTCCTTGTCCGTGATCGGCCCGTGACCGGGCACCACGGCCTTCACGTCCAGGTCCAGCATCAGGTCGCAGGCCCTGAGCCAGTTGGCCACCGGGCCGGCCCACATGATGGGCGTCCCCCCGATGAACAGGATGTCCCCGGCAAAGACCACCTGGTCCTCCGGCAGATAAACGATCATGTCCCCCTTGGTATGGGCGGGCCCCACCTCGATCAATCGCACCGCCTTGCGGCCCACCGTCAGGTCCAATGTCCCCTCGAAGGTCCGCGTCGCGGGCAGGGGGTTGAGGCCTTCGAAATTGAAGTCCTTGAAACACTGGAGGAAAAAGGCGCCCAGATCGCCCATGCCCGGCGCGGCCTTCATCAGTTCGGCCATGACCTGGGGCGGCGTCTCCTGCATCTCCCCGGCGCAGGCCGCGGTGCAGACCACTTCGGCCCCCCGGACCAGTTCGCTGCCGTAAAAATGGTCCCCGTTGGCGTGGGTCACGACCAGGGTGTCAATTGTTCCGGCCGCCACCGGCGAGGTCCGCTTCATCAGGTCCAGCATCTCCCGCGTCGAATCGATGTCGAACAGGGTGTCCACCAGCATGGATCGGTCGCCCTCGGTGACCAGCCCGGCATTGTTGTACCCCCATTGACCATGGGGCCACAGATAGGCGTAAACCCCGTTGCTCAGTTCATGCAGTCCCTTGCTGTACTCCCATTTGCCCATCTCGCCGACACCTCCTTGAAAAAAATGATCGTGGCCCGTGAAAACTGGGAAACGGGAAAACAAGTGACTGTCCCTAGTTTTCACGCTCGTTTCCAGGCTGGAGATCGGGAACTCGCAAATAATTCATGATACCAGACTTGTCCTCCGCAAATCCAGAGGAAGTACGTCCCTGACTGTCAACCGCGTTCGGCCCCGATCATGACCACGGCGATGACGCAGGGCTCCCGCCCCCGGTTCCGCCAGGCGTGACGAGTCCCGTTCTGAACGTACGTGTCCCCGGGTTCGAGCAGGACCTCCCGGCCGTCGTCCAGCTCGAGATATATCCGGCCCGAAATCACGACCCCGTAATCGATGGTCGGAGTCGTGTGCATGCCCGGATTCTCCACCTCCATGGACTCGGCCAGGCCCGGCATCTTGGCCTGAAGCTCGTCCATGACCGCGCTCATGTCCGCCCCACCGCCCCGGGCCGCTGTTACCCAGGCCTCCGGCAGGGTGGTGAAGAAGCGGAATCGGGTCCCGCCCGGCAACGGAACAAAGGAGGTCATGCCCACAGTGGGGTCCCGGGCCTCGGCCGGGACCCGGGGCGCCCGGTCCGTACCCCAGACCTCGTCCAGGATGTCCACTTCGGGCAGGCCGTCCAGCCGGACCACCCGGGGCGTCCGTCCGTCCGAAATGAATACCGATCGCCCCCGGGCGTCGTGCCCGGTCACCACTCTTCGCATGGATCGATCCCCTTCATGGATGCCCCCGGACCGAAGCCCGGGGGCGCAAGGGCCGGATCAATATCGGCCGTACTCCCGGGCCGCCTCGACCATGGCCGCCACGTTTTCCGGCCGGGCCTCGTCCGGAATCCCGATCTCGCCGTCGATGATCAGGCCGCCGTTGTCTCCGAAAATGTCGATCAGTTCCTTGACGTCGTCCTTGACCTGTTGGGGCGTGCCCATGATCAGCTTGGACGACGGCACGTTGCCCCAGAAACACATCTTGCCGTCGATCAGCGCCTTGGTCTTCCGGCGGTCCACCCCGTGAAAGTGGGCCACGATGTTCGACTTGGGCAGCTCGTCGAAATACTTCAGCCTCGAGGTGCAGTCCGCCTCGAACCAGATCAGGGGCAGCAGCCCGTCCTCGATGATCGCCAGAAGCAGGGCCTTGAGGCTGGGCCAGTAGAACCGGGCGAACTGCTCGTCGGACAGCACCCCGTCCACTCCGCGCAAAATCGGGACCAGGACCCGGTTGGTGTTGAACATCTGGACGTATCCCCGGGCCGTGGCGATCGTCGCCGGCGTCAGACGCTCGATCAGGGCCAGCAGCTTGTCCGGCTGGCGGTACATGTCCAGCACCGTGCCCCGCATCCCCCGCAGGTCGTGGGAAACCACGTCAAAAGCCGGAAAAACCCCGGCCGACCAGGACATGGGATACCCCAGGCCGGCCATCTCCGTGAAATATCCGATCAGGGCGCCGAGATACTTCTGGGCCTCCCGGCCCAGGTCCAGCATCCGCTGCAAAAACTCCATGGCCTCCGGCGAGGAAACGATGGAGCCGATGTTCAGCCCCAAAAACCAGCCCGTGGTAAAAGGATGCACGGGCGGAATCTGGACCTGGCTCATCAGACCCATGGTCCTGGAAAAACGCGGCCAGAGTTTCTTCCAGGTGAAGGTATCCGGGTCGGCCAGGTACTCGTCGTACTCGTCCGCCTGTAGATACTCCTTCTCGATGTACTGGTTCGGCGCGTTGACGCCCAGCTCGCCGCCGGGCCACTTGAAGTCGGTCACGCCCAGAATCTCGAAAAAGGGAATCGGCGCCAGGTTGAAAACCTGGGGGGCGAAGTCCAGGTCCAGGTCCAGGGTGATGCGCTTCATGCACTCGTGCCGCTTGACATAGTCGGCCTGGGCCTCGGCATTGGTGATGCCCAGGGCCCGGTTGGCGTAGTACAGGCAGTTGAGGGGCATGACCGGAACCCGGTCGGGCTTGGTCAGGCCGGCCGCGTCCATGAGCCTTTTTTCGCGGGCCATGTACTCCGGGGGAAGTTGGAATTCCGCTTCGCTCATGTCACACCTCCCGGGTCCAGCGCCGGGCCAGCTCCACGGCGGCCATGGCGTCGGCGCCATACGCGTCCGCGCCGGTGTATCCGACCAGCAGCTCGTCCAACGTGCCCCCGCCGATGGCGATCTTGACCCGGTCCCGCAGGCCGGCCTCGCGGATCGCCTCCACCGTGGACTTCATGGTCTCGAAGGCGGTGGTCAACAGGGCGCTCAGCCCCACGACCTGGGGTTTCAGCTCCCGAATCTTTTCCACAAAGACCTCCGGCGGCACGTCCACGCCCAGATCATAGACCTCGAACCCGTTGACGTCCAGCATGAAGACCACCAGGTCCTTGCCGATGTCGTGAATGTCCCCGGCAACCGTGCCGATGAGGACCCGCCCCCGCCGGCTGACTTCCGCCTCCTGCCCGATCCGGGGCTTGACCCGGGCGGCGACCGCCTTCATGATCTCGCCGCCCATGATCAGTTCCGGGAGAAAGGCCTGGCGGCTTTCATAGCGCCGGCCGATGGCTTCGAGGGCCTGGCGGGAAGCGGTCAGGACCGCCTGGGGGTCGGCCCCCCCGGCCAGCCAGGCCTCGGCGATGCGGATGGCCTCATCCTCCCGCATACCGACGATTGCGTCGATCAGTTCCTGGTTCATGTCCACCTCCTGGGGGTTGGGGGCCTGGGGCCCGTTGTTTTTCCATGTGTTTTCATCCGGTCCGACTAGCTTATATAGTTATATATATAAGTAGTCAAGAAGAATATTGACTTTTCAAATCACCCCACATACACTCCCGAGACAGCCGGGTCGGTTGGGTCGGCCGGGCCCGCTCCAGCCGAATCGAAAAACGATTTCCGCTCGTTCCCAAGCTCCGGCTTGGGAACGCCATATGGCCTTGCATATCCGTTCAGCCACGCGTAACCCGAGGCGAATGCTTACGGATTAAGCAGATAAAACCACCCAACCGCGGACAGACCTTCGGATCGCTTCATGAAAACCGCCCGCCCCAAACCCGAACCCCCCGACCGCATCGACCGGGACGCTTACCAGCCGGCCTATGCCCAACTGGCCGACATCCTCAGGGGCCAGGTCGCCCGGGGCCGATTTTTGCCCGGGGACCGACTGCCCTCCGAGGCCGAACTCTGCCGCACCTATCAGGTCAGTCCCATGACCGTCCGCCGGGCCGTCAACATCCTGGCCGACCAGGACGTGGTCCGCACCGTCCAGGGACTGGGCACCTTTGTCAAGCCCCTGCAACTGGGGGCCGCCGCCTTTCAGCTCAGGGAACTCCAGGACCTGTTCAGCGATCCGGACCAGGTCCGGGTCAAGCTGCTCGACGTCCGCATGGTCCCGGCCGGCCAGGGCGCGGCCGCGGAACTGGGCTTGTCCCCCGGAGACAAGGCCATCTTCATCCGCCGCCTGCTGCTGGTCCGGGAGGAACCGGCCTTTTATCACCGCGAGTATCTGGTTTACGACCCCGGCCGGCCGGTGGTCGAGGCGGAAATGGAGGTCACCTCCCTGCGGGGACTGTTCAGCGGCGCCGGGGACGGGCTGATCAAGGGCGGCCGCCTGACGGTCGAGGCCGTGCTGCTGGACGAGGAGGCTCTCGGGCTTCTGGCCGGCGGACCGGGCCCGGCCGCCGGACTGCGTCTGGAGCACGTATTTTACGATTTCGACGACCGGCCGGTCAGTTGGGGCTGGTTTCTCTGCCGGAGCGACCGGCTGCGGTTATCGACCCGGGTCGGGTACGAGCGGGCCGGTTCGGGCCGCCCGGGGCTGAAGAGGGGATCATGAATATCGAGGCGGGACGCGACGAGTTGATGGCTCGGCTCTCGGAGTTGAACGAGGACCGGGTTCTGGCCCTCGTTCGACAGCGGCTGGAGCGGGGCGACGAGCCCCGGACCGTGATCGAGGACTGCCAGGCCGGCATGGGCCGGGTCGGCCTGCTCTACGAACAGGGCACCTACTTTCTGTCCGGTCTGATCATGGCCGGCGAGATTTTTCGACAGGTCATGGACCTGCTCCAGCCCTACGTCCAGGCCCGCCTGACCGGACGGGCCTCGGGCCGGGTCCTTCTGGGCACGGTCCAGGGCGACATCCACGACATCGGCAAGAATCTGACCCTCATGCTCCTGGGCGGCCACGGCTTCACCGTCCTGGACCTGGGCGTGGACGTGCCGCCTGAAACCTTTTTATCCGAAGCCGAACGAACCCGGCCCGATGTGATCGGCCTGTCCGGGCTGGTCACCACGGCCTACGAGTCCATGCGGCGGACGGTCGAGCTTCTGCGCGGCTCGAACGACCCCCGGGTCCGAAACGCGCCCGTGGTCATCGGTGGCTCCCTCCTCGACGATCAGGTCGCCGAGTACGTCGGCGCCGACCACTGGGTCTCCTCGGCCATGAAGGGCGTCCGGTTGTGCCAAGGCCTGATCGGCGGCGACCCGGCCGCCCCCGCCGCCCGCTCCTCCGACGGGAACGGACCGAATCTGCTATAATGATTCCGCCCTTCCCCCCGGGCCCCGGCGGCCCGCCGGGGACCGGGCCTTGACCAGACGACCTCGATCTCCGGGACTCTTACCATGTCCGAAGTCACCCTCACCCTGGCCCTGCTCCTCGGGGCCGGCTTCCTGGCCGCCATGGCCGGCCGGGTTCTCCGCCTGCCCTCGGTCACCGGGTACATCTGCGCCGGTCTGCTCCTGGGCCCCAGCGGACTCAACCTGGTTTCCAAAGCGGCCCTGGGGACCCAACTGGGGCACTTCACCCAGATCGCTCTGATGATGATCGCCTTCGGCATCGGCGAACACCTCGAATTCAAGCGGCTCCGTCCCCTGGCCCGAAGCGTGGGGCTCATCGGCCTGGCTGAAACCTCCGGGGCCTTTTTCCTGGTCGCGGCCGGGGCCCTGATCGTGGCCCCCCTGGCCGGGATCGGCGAGGGCGCCTGGCGCTTCATCGACTACCTGGCCCTGGCCCTGCTCCTGGGCGCCGTGGCCGTGGCCACCGCGCCGGCGGCCACCCTGCACGTCATGCGGGAACTCAAGGCCGCCGGTCCGTTGACCGCCACCCTCATGGCCGTCGTGGCCGTGGACAACGGACTGGCCATCATGTATTTCGGCGTCGTGTCCTCCCTGGTGCGTTCCCTGATCGGAGGCGGCGAATCCGCCCTCTGGGCCATGCTGGCCGGTCTGCGGGGCATCGCCGCCTCCCTGGCCCTGGGGGCCGCCACCGGCCTGGCCGTGGACTTCACCGTCCACCGCCTCAAAGGCCGGGGGGACATGCTGACCGCCGGCCTGGCCTTTCTCCTGCTCTGCGGGGAACTGGCCCGCCTGGGCGGACTGTCTCCCCTCCTGACCGGCATGGCCGCCGGGCTGACCGTGGTCAACCGGGACCGCCGGGACGTCCGCGTCTTCCGGGTCATCAACGCTTTCGAGCCGCCCATCTACGTCCTGTTTTTCACCCTGGCCGGAGCCCATGTCGACCTGGGCGACCTGACCACCCTGGGCGGCCTGGGCCTGGCCTACTACCTCCTGCGGGGCCTGGGAAAAATGGCCGGCGCCGGCCTGGGCGGCCGGCGGGCCGACGCACCCGCCCCGGTCCGGCGCTACCTGGGCCTGGCCCTCCTGCCCCAGGCCGGGGTGGCCATCGGTCTGGTCTTTCTTATCCAGGGCAACGAAGCCCTGGCCCGCTTCGCCGCCGTCATCACCCCGGTCGTCCTGGCCGGCGTGCTCTTCTCCGAACTGACCGGACCGCTATGCGCCCGCTTGGCCGTGACCCGGGCCGGGGAGACCGGCGGCCAACGGGAAAAGGCGGCCGACGAAAATAATAACGGCCCGCCCGAACCACCGGCCGAGGATTCCGGCGGCTTCCGTCTGGTCCCCTGGACCTGGCCCCGGCTGGTTCCCCCGATCGACCCGGACGGCGTGGTCATATTCGGGGCCGCCCACCCCGCGACCATCGCCGGTCTGGCCCGCATGGCCGCCCTGCTGGCTTATCACCACGGCGCCCGGGCCCTGGCCGTTCGCGTCGTCGAACAGGGCGCCCGGCCTTCTGCCGCGAACCGGTCCCGGACCGGCCGCCTGTTCGAACAGGCCCGGGAAGAAGTCCGGCAGCTCGGCCTCGACCTGGCCGTAGAAACCGTGTCCGCCGAAAACGCCGCCGCCGGTCTCGTTCTGGCCGCCGCCGGCCACAAGACCCGGGCCATCCTCCTGGGCCACCCCCTGACCCGTTCCCCCCAGGAGTTCCAGCGCGTCGTGGACACCGTGGCCCGGGAAGCCCCCTGCCAGGTCATCGTGGTCCGGCTCGTCGGCCTGCTGCACACCGAACGCATTCTCGTGCCCGTGGCCGGCGACGCCGAACTGTCCGTGCTGAGTCATGTGGTCCGGGCCCTGGCCGAAGTCGGCCCCCACAGCGTGACCCTGCTCCGCCTCCTGCCCTCCGAAGCGGATGAAACCGAAATCCGGGCCGGCCAGGCCGCCCTGGAAGACTGGGCCGACCGGGAGGGCATTACCCGGCCGGTCTCCTGCCGGGCCATCAGTTCCGAATCCCGCCTGGACACCATCCTGGCCGAAGCCGCCGGGTACGACCTGCTGGTCATGGCCTCATCCCCCCACAAAAGACTCTCCCGGCTTTTTTTCGGCTCCCTGGCCGAAGACGTGGCCCAGCGCTCCGCCAAGCCCATGCTCATGGTCCACGAACACGGCGACTGAACCGCGGCCCCGTGCAGCCCCCTGGGCCGGCGCCCGTCCTCCCCCATGAATCATCCGCCTATGGCAATCACGGCGCGACAGTATATAATTAAACCATTCGGCCATTCAGGGTATAGCGGTGCAGGCTGGCGTCTCCGGCAAGGTCTTGATCCCGGATTTTGCGGTCGGGTTCGTAGCGAGGTGTCGAAATGCATGGCGAAACGCGAAGTTGGACCGGTTTTTGGCCGCAGGCGTATCACATGATACGCCCTGGGTCAAAAAGCAGGAAACGAGCGTTGCAGCACGCATTTCGGGGCCGCGCTAGAAGGCAACCGAAAAATCCGGGCTGATTACAAGGAGGGAAGGCCCATGGGGGAGAGCGCGCCCAAGATACTGGTCATCGACGATGATCCGGACTTCGTGGACACCGTCCGGGCCATGCTGCGATCAGGGGGCTACCGCGTCATCACGGCCATCGACGGCAAACAGGGGCTCGATCGCGTCCGCGAGGACGAACCGGACCTGATCGTCCTGGACATCATGATGGACTCCATGTACGAAGGGTTTTCCGTCATGTCCACCTTGCGGGGCACGCCCGAGTTCGTCGACTATCGGGACGTGCCCATCGTCATGGTTTCGGCGGTCAAACGCGAGTACGGCTCCCGCTTCACCCTGCCCCAGGGCGGGGAACATCTCCAGGGCGACGTCTACCTGGACAAGCCCGTCAATCCCAAGGTGCTCCTCGAAACCGTGGCCCGACTCCTGGAAGCCGGGGCCTGAAACACCCGGTTCCCGTCCGTCGCCCGCCGCTTCCGGAGAACTCCGGTCGGCTCCGGAAAAATCCGCCCGCGCGGTCTTGCAACGCCCCCAATCGCTGCAAGGCCGCGTTCGGAACCGGCTTCAAATTTGCAATAACGAGACTGAAACGGTATCATTTCCCTAACCGGCGGGCGACCGGCCGGATCGATTGAGCCTGAGAGGCACGCCCCTGCCGGGCATTCGACCGAACCGTCTGGAGGCGGGTCTTGGAAATCCTGTTGCTGTTGGTCGAGGCGATCTTGGTCTACGGGCTGGTCCTGGGAGCCCACGCCCTGCGCCACCGAGTCGGCCTGACCTATTTTTACGCCATCATCGGGAGCATCACGGCCATCATGTCCTGGGTCACCGACGCCGGAATCCGGGTCGAGATGGGCGGCATCACCTTTCTGGTCGGGTCCACGGTCTTTTACACGTCGCTGCTTCTGGGCGTTTTCGTGGTCTATGTTTTCGACGGCCCCCGGGCCACCCGAATCGCCATCTTCACCGTACTCGGCATCTCCATGCTCATGCCCGTGATCGCCCTGATCCTGAACCTCCAGGCCAGCCTGGTCCACGGCGGCAAACTGGGCTACCTTCCCATGCCCAGCCTGAGGATCAATTCCGCGTCGGTCTTCGCGACCTTCATGGACCTGATCTTTCTGGCCGTGGCCTGGGAGTTTCTCCAGAACCGGCTGCCCGGACTGCACTACTGGGTCAGGGCCTTCGCGACCCTGCTGGGCGTGATGTGGCTGGACGTGGTCCTGTTCAACACCGGCGCCTTTGCCGGCCAACCCGATTTTCTGAACATTCTGAAAGGCACCCTGTACAGCCGGATGATCATCTCCGTCTTCGCCGCGCCCATCCTGGTGCTCTATCTGAGCTGGGAGGGCCGCCGGGAAGGCATTCCGTCCGAGCACCGGCCGCTCCTGGCCATCCTGCAGCAGTTCAGCGAGGTCAAGCAGGAACTCAACATCGCCCAGCAGGAGATCGAACGGCGCAAAAAAGCGGAAGCGGCCCTGATGGAGAGCGAGGAGAAGATGCGGCGGTTGGCCGCGACCGACGGCCTGACCGGGCTGGCCAATCGCCGGCATTTCCGGGAACAGGCGATCAAGGAGATCGCCGAGTGCGTCCGCTACCAGCGGACCCTGTCCCTGCTCATGGTCGACCTGGACCGCTTCAAGGCCGTCAACGACACCTACGGGCACGAGTCCGGGGACAAGGTCCTGGTCTCCTTCGCCCGTTCGGCCGAAGAGACCGCCCGGGAAATCGACGTCGTGGGACGGCTGGGCGGCGAGGAGTTCGCCCTCCTCCTGCCCAACACCGATACCGAAGGGGCGGCCATCCTGGCCGAACGGTTGCGCCGGGCCATGGAGGAAAACCGGGTCCGGACCCACACGGACGAGATAACCGTCACCATCAGCATCGGCCTGGCCCGCTGGTCGGAAGGCGAAAGCCTGGACGACCTGCTGAAAAGGGCCGACCAGGCCTTGTACCGGGCCAAAAACACGGGCCGGAACCGGGTCGAAATCGCCGGAAGCCCGGCCTGATTCTACCGCCCCTCCCCGGCACAGTCCTCGTGCCCGGGCTTGACGATCATCACCGTGATCGGGCTGTGCCGGCTGACGCTTTCCGCCACGCTGCCGAAAATGATCCGGTCCAGGCTGCCGTGTCCGTGGGAGCCCAGGACGATCAGGTCGATCTCCTCGTGTTCCTTGACGAATTTGACGATATCCGAGGCCGGATCGCCCTGAATCACATGCCCGAACACGTCATTCCTCCCCTCGAAATGCGACTGCCGAAAGCCGTCCATCTTCTCGATGGCCGCCTCTTTGACCCCGTCCATGAAAGACTGGACCTCGGGAATGGGAAACCAGAGGTGCCGGACGTGATGGAGGTCGTCGGCCACGTAGAGCAGGTGAATCCGGGCCTGGTACCGCTCGGCCAGGTCCAGAACGCAGGGCAGCACCTTTTCCGTAAAGGGTGAAAAATCAACGGGAAACAGAATATTCCGAAACATGTGGCAACCGTCCTTTCTTTTGTTTTCAGGTTGTTTCAGGTGCGCGCGGTCTCCGGCCGGAACCGGTCCAGGACCCGGTAGGTTCCCAGCTTGATCATGTCGTTGACCACGAACCAGGCCAGGGCGTACCCCCAGACGAAAAGGGTCCATTTCCAGCCGATGGGCACCATCAGGACCCCGTAGACCGCGGCCAGGGTGGCCAGGACCTTGGTCCCGATCGCGCTCCACAACAGCAGCCAACCCGGCCGGATGGACCAGAACGGACCCCGGGTCCGGGTGACGAAGATGGTCATGTGACCGGCCACGGCCAGTTTGAGGAAGACCAGCGTCTGGATCATATCCCGGCCGAGGTGAAAGACGCTTTCCCCAATGTAGAACAGGGCGAAGGAGGCCACGACCCCGATCAGCCCGAGTACGGTGGCCAGGACCATGACCTGGGGCATGTGCCAGGTCTCCGGCCGGTCCGAGTAGTGCACCCGGTCGAAGGCGATGGACAGGATCGGCCCGTCGTTCAACAGGGCCAGGAGCACGATCATGACCGCGGTGACCGGGTAGAAGTTGAAGATCAGGATGGACAGGGTCATGAACAGCAGAATCCGGATCGTCTCGGCGATCCGGTAGATGGCGTAGTTCTTCATCCTCTGGAAGATGCGCCGGCTTTCCTTGACCGCGTCGATGATCGTGGCCAGGCCGGGGCTCAGCAGCACGATGTCCGCGGCGGACCGGGCCGCGTCCGTGGCCCCGGACACGGCGATTCCGGCATCCGCCTTTTTCAGGGCCGGGGCGTCGTTGACCCCGTCACCGGTCATGGCCACGATATGGCCGCGCTTCTGGAGCAGCTCGACGATGCGGAACTTGTGCTCGGGAAAGACCTGGGCGAAACCGTCGACCTGCTCGATCAGGTCCGTCTGGTGTTTCTCGCCCCCCGGATCGTCGTCCGTCAGCTCGCCCGCTTCCAGGATGTTTTCACCCAGCCCGATCTGGCGGGAGATGTTTTTGGCAATGGCGGTCTGGTCCCCGGTCACCATCTTGACATGGATACCCATTTCGCGGGCCGTATCCAATGTGGGCCGGGAATCCTCCCGGGGCGGATCGAAAAGCGGGATGATGCCCAGCAAGTTCCAGGCTCCGGATTCGTCCCGGCGGGCCACCCCCAGCGACCGATAGCCCCGGGCGGCAAAGTCGTCCACGGCCGAATCGACCCGGCTTTTCAATTCCCCGTCGTCTTCGGCCAGGGCCAGAATGACCTGGGGCGCGCCCTTGGCCACCCGAAAGGTCCGGCCGTCCGGACCCTGGACTTCGGCTTCCGTGCGCTTGCTGACCGGGTTAAAGGGAGAAAAATGCAGAATGCGGTAGTCCTTCAGGACCGCGTCGTCCTCGAGTGCGCCCAGAATGGCCAAATCGATGGCATCCTGGTCCTCGCCGCGCGAAGCCAGGGCCGCGTCCAGAATGACCGCCCCGGCCTCGACATCCCCCAGAATAAACGGCTGATCGATCGTCAGACGGTTCTGGGTCAGGGTGCCGGTCTTGTCCGAACAGAGCACGTCCACCCCGGCCAATTCCTCGACCGCCGCCAGGCGGCTGACGATGGCCTCCTTCCTGGCCAGCAGGTTGGCCCCCACGGCCATGGTCACCGAAAGCACCGCCGGCATGGCCACCGGTATGGCCGCCACGGTCAGGATCAGGGCGAACTGGAGCGTGGTCAGGAGGCTGTCCCCCCGATACAGGGCCACGGCCAGGATCAGGACGACCAGCACCACCGCCAGGACGATCAGGTAGTTGCCGATCTTGAAGACCGCCCGCTGGAAATGGCTGATCACCCCGGTCTCCTGGACCAGCCGCGCGGTTCGGCCGAAATACGTGTTCTTCCCGGTCCCGTACACCAGGGCCTCGATCTCGCCCTGCTTGACCACCGAGCCGGCATAGACGTCCCCGCCGGCCGCCACCGTCACTGGCAGCGACTCGCCCGTCAGGGCCGACTGATCCACCTCGAGCGCGTCGCCTGCCAGAAGACGCGCGTCCGCCGGAACGATCTCCCCGATCCGCAGGCGAACCAGGTCGCCCGGCACCAGCTCCCGGGCCTCGACCTTGGACCAGACCCCGTCCCGCAGGGCCCGGGCCGAAAGGGCCAGTTTCTCCTTCAGGGCCTCGATGGTGTTGTCCGCCTTGTACTCCTCCCAAAAGCCCACCCCCGCGTTGAGAAGCAGCAGGACGAATATAATCACCAGGTCGGCCCAGTGGCGGATAAGGCCTGAAAGAATCGCGGCGGCTTCGATCATCCAGGGGATCGGCCCCCAGAAGTAGCCCAGCAGCCGGACCAGCAGGCTGGTCTTGTGGGAGGTGATTTCGTTGTATCCGTAAGATTCGAGCCGGGCCCGGACTTCATCGGCCGACAGTCCCTTCTCGTCGGCCGACAGGCGCTTTTTCAGTTCATCCGTCTCAAGCTCGCGCGGATTTTCAATGCTCGGTTTTTCTTCGGACTCCTCCATGATCGCACCCTCCTTGGGTTACCAGTGAATACACATGGACATATCGGATTTTGGCCGCCCGGCCGCTCCCTGCGAATCGACCGGCCAAGGGCCGGCTCGCTCAACGGGTTCCAACCTGGTTCCCCGGGCTGATCAAGGTGATCCATCTCCCTGGTACGGGTATGTTCTCCATGGGGCCGCGGTAAATGTCATGGTCGTGCATCCGGTCATACCTGGCGTCTCCTTCCCTGTTGTGTCAGTCAAGCGCACCCCAACGTGCGTTTTCCCGGCCAACCGATAACGACCTCGTTGTTTCATTCCGCCCGAAAATCATCCGGTTCATTCGTCACCCGCCATAACCGGCTGAACCGGTTATCCGAACCACCGACCTTCGAACAATCCGTAAAAAATCCGATCTTCAAGGAACAGAGAATCGATCACCCCCCGCCCCAAGAATGAAACACCCCCCGATTCAATGTTTCGAGGAGCCGCACCCGGCAAAGCCCTCTGCTTCACCCAACGATTTCCTGGTTATCCAATTCTAACAGATCAACCCCGTATTCGCCACTCCCGGCGCAAAACCGGCGCTGGGAGAGGATAATGACAAGCGTTTGTTTTTTGGTACGCTGTACCTAAGACGGACGCAGCGGTCGGAGTAACTCTTGGTGGCATGACCCCGAGACTGAATTTGACCCGGGTTCACCGGTCAGCGCCCCCGGATGTATCCTCCTGTCGGGAGAGACCGAATGGCAAGTAAGCCTAGGCTTGAGGATCATGCCTCGGGCTTTGGGCCTCCCGGCGAACCAAGTCCGCCGTCTTTCAAAAAAAATAGCTTCAACTTTATCCGGATTTAACAAGTAACGTCCCTATAATGGCGGCAATTATTCGTTGACAATCAATCAGGACCTTTGAGAAGCTTGCCTGGGACAGAGGTCAAACTGAAACAATCGATTTCTCCGCGGCGACCGGCAATCAGGCCATTGCCGCCAAAGCCGGGGCGTTGTTGTTCCGCTCTCGGATTCATTGGACTGGATTTGCGTGAATTCGACTGCATGTGGTCGGGACGCGGTCATTGGATTGCGCCACAATGACGTGTTGATCCTTCAATTACCGATTCGTCCGTCTTCGAGGAGTAGGGTCTGGCATGGAAAACCGATTCTTTGAACACCCGGTTATCAATTCCCCGTATGAACACCCGCAACGGCATTGGGAACTTGACGAACAGGGCCAGCCGACTCAAAAGGTAATCGAAAGCCGTCGCATCGCGGAGTTCATCACGCCGATCCCCAAACCCCGGAAACGTAAGGCCGCTTCCGACCAGCAACACATGGTTTTTGATGAAGGCAAGGGCCTTTCCACCAGGGAGCAGCAGTACGATGCCACGTCCGTAATCAATGCGGTTCGGCGACAGGTGGACCAGTGGCGGAGAATTCCCGATCCGAACGATTGGCACGTCACCCCGGAAACCGCCCGACTGCTTCAGCATTGGCGTCATCATCGATTCAGCGACATCCGGCCGTTTTTTTGTCAGGTGGAAGCGGTCGAGACCGCCATCTGGCTCATCGAGGTCGCTCCCAGGACCCCGAAGCTACGCAAAGATTTTCTTGAGCACCTGGACAATGCCAACAAAGACGCCAATCCGGAACTCCTGCGTCTGGCCTTGAAGCTGGCCACCGGGGCGGGCAAGACCACCGTCATGGCCATGCTGATCGCCTGGCAGACCGTCAACGCCGTGCGACGGCCCAACAGCAAAAATTTCACCCGCGGCTTTTTGGTCGTCACCCCCGGCATTACCATCCGCGACCGGCTCCGCGTGCTCCAGCCCCATGACCCGGACAGCTACTACCAAAGCCGGGAACTCATTCCCAACGACATGCTGGGCGATCTGGATCGGGCGAAAATCGTCATCACGAATTATCATGCCTTCAAGCGGCGCGAGCGCCTGGAGGTGTCCAAGGGAGGTCGGGCCCTGCTTCAGGGCCGGGGAGATGCCTTGAACACCCTTGAAACAGAGGGCCAGATGATCCAGCGGGTCATGCCCGATCTGATGGGCCTCAAGAATATCATGGCCATCAACGACGAGGCCCACCATTGCTACCGCGAAAAGATGGAAGGTGACGGTGAAAGCGATCTGAAGGGCGATGAAAAAAAGGAAGCCGATAAGAACAATGAAGCGGCCCGTCTTTGGATTTCCGGGCTCGAAGCCGTCAACCGCAGGATAGGCCTCCCCCGTGTGCTGGACCTGTCGGCCACGCCCTTTTTCCTCAGAGGGTCCGGATACGCGGAAGGCACCCTGTTCCCCTGGGTCATGAGCGACTTTTCCCTGATGGACGCCATCGAGTGCGGCATTGTCAAACTGCCCCGGGTGCCCGTGGCCGACAACATTCCCGGTGATGACATGCCGAAGTTTCGGAACCTTTGGGAGCATATCCGCAAAAAGATGCCCAGGAAGGGGCGAGGCAAGGCCAAGAACCTCGATCCGCTCAATATCCCCACGACCCTGATAACCGCTCTGGACGCCTTGTACGGCCATTACGAAAAAACCTTTTATCTCTGGCGGGAGGCCGGCATTCGCGTCCCGCCCTGCTTCATCATCGTCTGCAACAATACGTCCACCTCGAAGCTGGTCTATGATTACATCTCGGGCTTTCACCGGGAAAACGAAGACGGTTCCACCACGCTGGAAAACGGCCGCCTGGCCTTGTTCCGGAACTTTGACGAACACGGAAATCAACTGGCCCGGCCCAACACACTCCTCATCGACAGCGAACAACTGGAATCCGGCGACGCGCTGGACAGGAACTTCCGGGACATGGCATCCGATGAAATCGAGCGTTTCCGGCGGGAAATCATCGAACGGACCGGCGACCTCAAGCAGGCCGAGCACATTTCCGATCAGGACCTGCTGCGGGAGGTCATGAACACGGTCGGCAAGGAAGGACGCCTCGGGGAATCCATCCGCTGCGTGGTCTCGGTCTCCATGCTCAGTGAAGGCTGGGACGCCAACACCGTGACCCACGTCCTGGGCGTGCGGGCTTTTGGCACGCAGCTTCTTTGCGAACAGGTCATCGGCCGGGCGCTTCGCCGCCAATCCTACGACCTCAACGAAGAGGGGCTGTTCAACGTGGAATACGCCGACGTGCTGGGCATCCCCTTTGACTTCACCGCCAAACCGGTGGTCGCCCCGCCCCAGCCGCCCGGCCAGACTATTCATGTCAAGGCCGTTCGTCCCGACCGCGACCCTCTCGAAATCCGGTTCCCGCGCGTCCAGGGTTATCGGGTGGAACTTCCCGAGGAACG
>Ga0180009_10002149_pt1 | contig 23375 bp, 15 predicted proteins | sample OS_PC_MetaG_FD_123537 | JGI IMG/M metagenome (GOLD analysis project Ga0180009, IMG submission 123537) | Groundwater microbial communities from the Aspo Hard Rock Laboratory (HRL) deep subsurface site, Sweden - OS_PC_MetaG | ecosystem: Environmental > Aquatic > Deep subsurface > Groundwater...
ATGCGGCTGGTCTTGCCGTGCATCACCCGGTCGGCGCGGCTGATGGTTCCGCCGAAGGCCTGGACGATGCACTGGTGGCCCAGGCAGATCCCCAGGACGGGAATGCGGCCGGCGAAGTGCCGGATGAACTCCAGGCTGACGCCCGCGTCGTCCGGGTTGCCCGGCCCCGGCGAGATGATCAATGATTCGGGCTCGAGGGCTCGGGCCTGCTCCAGCGTGATCCGGTCGTTGCGGGCCACGGTGATCTCCGCCCCGAGCTCTCCCAGCAGCTGGACCACGTTGTAGGTGAACGAGTCGTAGTTGTCGATGAGCAGGTGCATGGCTACAGCCCTTCCTCGGCGATGCGCACCGCGCGGGTCAACGCCCGGATCTTGTTGAGGGTCTCGGTGAACTCGCGTTCGGGCACCGAATCGGCCACGATGCCCGCGCCCGCCTGGACGCTGAACCGGTCCCCCTGCATCAGCAGGGTCCGGATGGTGATGCACATGTCCATGTCGCCGCGCTGGCCGAAGTAGCCGACCGCGCCGGCGTAGGGGCCGCGCCGGCGGCCTTCCAGCTCGCCGATGATCTGCATGGCCCGGATCTTCGGCGCCCCGCTGACGGTCCCGGCGGGAAACACGGCCCGCAGCGCGTCGAACATGTCATGACCCGGCTCCAGCGAACCCGATACCCGCGAGACCAGGTGCATGACGTGGCTGTACCGCTCGACGGTCATGAAGTCGTCCACCTGGACGGTGCCGGTGCGGCAGACCCGGCCCAGGTCGTTGCGGCCAAGATCGACGAGCATCACGTGCTCGGCGCGCTCCTTCTCGTCGGCCAGCAGCTCCTCGGCCAGGCGCGTGTCCTCGGCGGCGGTCTCCCCGCGGGGCCTGGTGCCCGCGATGGGATTGACCTGCAGCCGATCCCCTTCCAGCCGCACCAGCATCTCCGGCGAGGAGCCGATGAGCTGGAATCCGCCGCAATCCAGGAAGAACAGGTAGGGGCTGGGATTGAGGATGCGAAGGGCGCGGTAGATCTGGAAGGGGTTCTCCTCGGTCCGCCCGCCCAGGCGCTGGGACAGGACGATCTGGAAGGCGTCGCCGGCCAGGATGTGCTCCTGGGCGCTCCTGACCATCGCTTCGAAATCGGCCCGGGGAGTTTCAGCCTCCAGGCCCTGGACCGGATCCTGCGAACCGCCGGAGGCCTGGGCGGCGGTCCTGCGGACCGGCACGTCCAGCGGCGAACCCAGGGCCGCCAGCACCTGCTCGATCTCGGCGGTGGCGGCGGCGTGGGCGGCCCCGGGATCACCCTCCTCGGGAATGGTCAGCACCTCGATCTGGTTCTTCACGTGGTCGAAGACCACCATGGTGCGGGGGAACAGGAACCGGTAATCGGGCAGGTCCGGTCCCCCGCCCTCGGGCAGGGGAATGCCGTCGAAGTAGCGGACGATGTCGTAGCCCAGGTAACCGACCGCTCCGCCGAACGGGGGAGGCAGGTCCCCGTCCTCGTCCACGACCAGGGGCGCGCGTTCGAGCTCCCGGCGGATGGGCGCCAGGGGATCGTCTCCGGTCAGGTCGACCGCCTCGGTCCGGCTGCCCGACGCGTCCGACCGCGTGGTCACCACCTTGCCGTCCTGCAGGCTGATCACCGTGCGCGGGCGCAGGCCCACGAACGAGTAGCGGCCCACCTGGACGCCGCGTTCCACGCTCTCCAGCAGGAACGCCGCCCCCTGTTCCTTCAGCTTCAGGAGCACCGACACGGGCGTCTCCAGGTCGGCGGGGATGCGGGCGCGCAGGGGCACCCGGGCCGGGCCGGCCGCATCGGCGAGGTACTCTGCTCTGTTCGGCGATATCATTCGGGCACTCCCGTTCGGTTCCTCGGTTCCTGGATAGAAAAAACCCGCCATCCCTGGTGCGGATGACGGGTCTGAAGCTGCCGGGTCGGAAAATCCTAGATCGAGTTCCTCCCTTGCACACAGACGACGCCATCCGGACGCCAGGTCCACCAGCGCCACCAATAACCACGGGCGGTCGCTTCGGTCGTGTGCAGGTGCAGGTCCATGATCCTCCCGGCCTTGCGGCCCAGGGTTCAATCCCGACTGGTTCGATCGATGATTATACTCCGACCGGGATCGGCTGTCAACCCATTGCGCTGAAGGCGCTGAAGGCCGGTCCCAGGACATCGTCCTGCACCGCTATCTCGATCCCCTTGCCGTCGCCGAGGAATCCCGGACTTTCCGCCTCCCTGCGCGCGAGCGTCTCGCCCCCCTCGGCCATTCATCCGGAACTTGCCACAGAATTTGGAGAATCCTGAATCAGGAGGGTTCGCACGAACCCGCCTGATGTCCGACAGATCAAAATGAAGGGCATGCAACGCGATCTTGCGCACAACACCTTTTATCTTGACTTCAAGATTATTCCCTTTTATCTTGATCTCAAGATAACAAGGGAGGACCCCATGCAGGATTCGATCGACCGCTTCTTCGCGGAATGGGAACAGCAAGGCCTGGACCTGCCCGCCCGGTCGGCCCCGGCCGTCTACCGGATGATCCGGGTCGCCAAGATCCTGGGCCGCAGGCTGGACGCCACCTGCGCCCGGCACGACCTGACCCGGTCCCAGTACGAGGCGCTGGCGGCCCTGCGGCGGGTCCATCCCCTCCCCCTGAGCGCCCAGGACATCATGGATGCCAGCTTCCTGACCTCGGGTTCCGTGACCGCCATGATCAATCAGATGGTGCGGACCGGCCTCGTCAGGAAGGACCTCGATCCGGGCGACAAGCGCCGCCTGCGGATCCGCCTGACCTCCCGGGGCAAGTCCGTCATCGAGGCCGCCGTGCGCGAGCGCGCGGCCGACAACGTCCGCCTGACGGAGCTGCTGGCCCCGGCGAGGCGGGAAACCCTGAACCGCGTGATGCGGGAATTCCTGGCCGCCATCGAATCCCTGGACGACCGGGAACCGGAGATGGAATCATGAACGCCGACACCTTTCCCCTGGCCGCGTATCTGGCCCGCACGGGCCTGGAGGCCTTGCCCCCCGCCACCCCCGAAGGGCTCGCCCTGCTGGTTGCGGCCCAGACCCGGGCCGTGGCCTTCGAGAACCTCGACCCGCTGGCCGGCCGTCCCGTGGCCGTTGCCAGGGAAGCCGTCCTCGCCAAGATCCTCGACCGCGGGCGCGGCGGCTACTGCTTCGAGCTGAACGGCCTGCTGGGCTGCGCCCTCGAGGCCGCCGGCTTCGCCTTCACAACTCGTCTGGCGCGGGTGAACTACCGGCGAACCGAACCCGGCCCCCTGTCCCACCAGGTCTTCCTCGTCGATTGCGGGGGAACCCGGTGGCTGGCGGACGCGGGGTTCGGCGGACCCGGATTGACGGAGCCCGCACCCTTCGCCCCCGGCACGGAATTCGCCCAGGGGGAGGCGCGGTTCCGGCTCGATGCGGCCCCCGGCGGAGACGTCCAGCTGCGCAGGGAGATCGACGGCGCCTGGGCGGACCTCTATCTCATCGCCGGCCACGCCATCCTGCCGGTGGACATCGAGGTGGCCAACCACTTCGTCTCCACCTGGGAGCGCTCACCGTTCCGGTCGATGTTCATGGTCGCGCGGCCCGTTGACCGGGGTTTCGCCATGATCCAGGGAACCGATCTGGTCCACCTGGACGGAGGGTTCATGCCGGTCGAAAGACGGCCGCTCGCGGACGCCGCGGACCTGAGGTCGGTCCTGGCGGAGGTGTTCGGGGTCAGCGTCGAGGCGGAGATCGCCGCCGCAGCCTGGCTCCGGGTCAACCGGGAGCCAGGCGCGGCGGCATGAGCGGGCTGAATGGACCGGACGGGCAGGAACCCGGGGTCACGGCATCCGCAGCTCGATCAGTCCCAGGTCCGTGGTCAAACCGGCGGTGACCTCCACTCCCACGACCACCGAGTCGAGATACGCATCGAGGAGAGGCTGGATGGTCACGTCGTACAGGCCGGCCGGCAGCATGGGCAGGCGCCAGGCGCCCGTCAGGTCGTCGGCGTAGCAGATCACCGTGTCCTCGCCCGCGGTCGTCATCACGAACGAGGCCGCAGGATCGACCAGCCCGATGATGGCGCCGGCGTCATGGTGGTCGACCATGCGCACCACCGGCTTGAGCATGTACTGGCCGTTGCCGGTGACGTGCACGGAGCGCTCGGCGTCGAAATCCAGGGTGGCCTCGAACAGGCCGTCCTCGATCACCGTGAATCCGTGGATGATCTTCAGGCCGGTCTGCATGCCGCTGGGGACGATCAGGGGATGGGTCTGTCCGTCCACGACGACGGTGCTTCCCTCCCCGATCATCAAGCGGATCTGGGTGTAGGCTCCGGCCGTCACCGACGAATCGGCCAGGACGAACGATTCCCCGTCGGCGTAATCCAGCAGATCTATGGTGTCGGTGTCGGCGGAAACGGTGAACCAGCCGGCCAGCGAATCCTCACCCGCACGGTGGACCTGGACCTCGGTGACCACGATGTTGACCTGCTCGAAGTCGCCCGGGGCGTCCACCAGGAAAAGCCGGATGTCACCCGACCCGGCCTGGCTCGCTGGCGCCGTGGAATCGGAACACCCCACGGCCCCCACGACGACCACCAGGAGCAGCAAAGAGAAGAAGATTGCGATGCGTTTCATGAAAGACCTCCCGCAAGAATCCTTTTCCAACCCCATATCAATCCCTCTCAAGGTATCAGGATTCATGCCCGGCCGCCTTCATGGCGACTGATGGACGAGGATTCCTCCGGGTTCCCCGGCGGGTCACCCGGAGACCGGATCAGACGGCAAAATGGCACGCAGATCCTCAAGGTAGTCGGAAAATTCCTTCCTTCCCCGGGCGGTCAACTTCACCAGGGTGACGGGTTTCTTGCCCTCGAACGACTTCTCGATGGCGACCAGTTTGCCTTCCTCGAGCTTGCTGAGATTCACCGACAGCGTCCCGTCGGTCACCCCGAGGGTCCTGCGGATGGCGGGAAAGGTCTGGGAGCGGCCCGACCGCACGAGGAAGGACAGGATCAGGAGCCTGACCCTGCCGTGGATCAAGGGGGAAAGCGGCGCCCCGCCCCGCGGGCCGGCCGCCGTTTTTGCGGTTCGCGCCACGCCCACGGCCTCCCTGCCGGGCGTCTCCGCCGCTGCCCCGCCTTCAGGCAACATCCATGTCTCAGGCAGGCGGGTCGCGAAAATCGGGGCCGGTCCGTCGCGGCGGGCGCCACGTCTCGCCGGCCCCTTTTGATCCAGGAATGGCCACCATGCCTTTTCCTGAAACCGGTCAGCGGGATGGTTGCGACGAGCGCCACCAGTTCCTTGCGACCGCGTCCCTGCAGCCGTTCGGATCTGGTGAGGGGGCGGCTGGCACCCAGGACCAGTTGTCCGCCCCCCTGTCGCCGTCCGGAGTTCCGTCTCCAGCCCCTGCGGGGATCCCCGGCCTCTGCCGTGCTCCGTCGGGATCCGGCTCCATCCATCGCGCGTGACCCTGCCCGCAATCGCGGCAGCGGGCTTGCCGGCGCCGGCCACCCGTCCGGACATCCTTGTCCGAGGCGGGTTCATCGGCCGCGCATTTACTTTAATAATCCAAGTACTTTTGTTATTCAAGTAAAAAAACGAGAGGGGACGAAGTTTTTTTCGGACCGTTGCGAGGCGTCCCGTCCACGGCTGGAAACCATTTACAACTTTTTGTTTTTAAACGTTTTATAAAATTTCCGGGAATGCCCTCCCGGATCGATCAACGCGCGGAAATCCCGCCGGCGCCCCCGCGGGTCACCCCCCGGAAAAGCCACCATCCGGCGGGGAGTGATCCTGTTGGGGGCAGGATGACAGGAGGGCGATCCGGCATCCGCAGGGCGGCCCCACAGACGCAGACCACGACTGCAGCGCCCACCGCCCAAGGACCAGCCGGGGAGCCCTCCTGTCATCCTTCCCCTACCCTGGACTTGCCGCCTGGAACGGCTATCTTTCCGGGGCAAATCCGACCCCGCATCCCCTGTCCGCTCCAAGGAGACCGCCATGTCGAAGACGCAAAAGCTCATCGCGATGGAGGACCGCTTCGGCGCCCACAACTACCACCCGCTGGACATCGTCATCAAGAAGGCCGAAGGCGTCTGGGTCGAGGACGTCGAGGGGAATCGCTTCATGGACTTCCTGGCCGCCTACAGCGCGGTGAACCAGGGCCATTGCCATCCCCGGCTGCTGAAGGTGATGAAGCGCCAGGCCGCCAAGGTCTGCCTGACCAGCCGCGCCTTCCGCAACGACCAGCTGCCGTATTTCTGCCAGGAGATCTGCGAACTGACGGGCTTCGCCAAGGTCCTGCCCATGAACTCAGGAGCGGAGGCTGTCGAGACCGCCATCAAGGCCGCCCGCAAGTGGGGCGAGAAGGTCAAGGGGATCGCCAAGGACCAGGCTGAGATCATCGTTTGCGCCGACAACTTCCACGGCCGCACCACCACCATCGTGGGCTTCTCCACCGAGGACCAGTACAAGGACGGCTTCGGCCCCTTCACTCCCGGCTTCAAGGTCATCCCCTACGGCGACCTGAAGGCGCTGGAGAAGGCGATCACCCCCAGCACCGCCGCCTTCCTGGTCGAGCCCATCCAGGGCGAATCGGGCATCAAGGTCCCGCCCGCGGGCTTCCTCGCCCAGGCCCACGAGCTGTGCCGCAAGCACAACGCGCTGCTGATCTGCGACGAGATCCAGTCGGGTCTCGGCCGCACCGGCAAGCTGTTCGCCTTCGAGCACGAGGGCATCGTCCCTGACGCCGTGATCGTCGGCAAGGCCCTCAGCGGCGGCTTCTATCCCGTGTCCGCCTTCCTCAGCAGCGAGGAGGTCATGGGCGTCTTCCATCCCGGCGACCACGGCTCGACCTTCGGGGGCAACCCCCTGGGGATGGCCGTGGCCCGCGAGGCCCTCCGGGTGCTCAGCGACGAGAAGCTGGTCGAGAATAGCGCCAAGCTGGGCCCCTGGTTCATGGAGAAGCTGGGCGAGATCGAGAGCAAGAGCATCCAGCTGATCCGCGGCAAGGGCCTGTGGGTGGGCATGGTGCTGGACCGTCCGGCGCGGCCCTACTGCGAGGCCCTGATGCACGAAGGCATGCTCTGCAAGGAGACCCACGAGACGGTGATCCGGCTGGCTCCCCCCTTGACCATCACCAAGAAGGAGCTCAACATGGCCCTGACCCGGATCAAGAAGGTCTTCAAGAAGCTGGACGGTTGATCCCTGCGGACCCGCACGCACGAGGCCCGGGCCCGGCCCGGGCCTTTTCTGATCCGGGCGACCCGGGTCATGCGGGTCAAGGAGCGGTTCCATGCCCCTCGCCTACTTCTGCACCGATCTGCACGGACGCCGGGACCGCTACGTGAAGCTGTGGGACGCCGTGGCCGCCGAGCGCCCGGAGGCCGTCTTCCTGGGAGGGGACCTCTTCCCCCACGCCATGTTCGGCGGTCCCGGCGCCTTCACGGCGGACCACTTCGAACAGGGATGGGACCGGTTGCGCAAGTCCCTGGGCGCCGGCTACCCCCGCGTCTTCGTGATCCTGGGCAACGACGATCCCGCCGTCCACGTCGCCGGCCTGCACGTTGGGGAGATGGCCGGATTGTGGCAGTACGCCCACGGCCGGGTCCTGGAATGGGAAGGCTACGGCGTCCTGGGCTACAACTGCATCCCGCCCTCCCCCTTCCAGCTGAAGGACTGGGAACGCTACGACGTCTCGCGCTTCGTCGATCCCGGCTGCCTGTCGCCCGAGGAGGGCAGGCGCACCGACGGCCTCGCGGCCAGGGTCATCCGTCACACGACCATCAGGGACGAACTGGCCGCCGCCAGCGCAGACGCCGACCTCCGCCGGACCATCTGCCTGTTCCATTGTCCGCCCTACAAGTGCGCCCTGGACAGGGCCGCCCTCGACGGCAAGACAGTCGACCACGTCCCTCTGGACGTCCACATCGGCAGCGTGGCGATCAGGGAGTTCCTGGAATCGCGCCGGCCGTTGCTGGGGCTGCACGGCCACGTCCACGAGAGCACCCGGTTGACCGGGAGCTGGCGTGAGGAAATCGGCGGCGTCCCGGCCGTCAACGGGGCCCACGACGGCCGGGAACTGGCGCTGGTGCGGTTCGACCCCGCCCATCCGCGGGATGCGTCCCGCGAACTGCTCTGATCGCCCGCATCAGGTCCTGGTCGGCGGCGGCAGCTCCTGGGCCGCGTCGGTGATCGCGTTGATCTTCACCGCGAAGCTGGAACGGTTCTCGATGTCCTGGTCAGTGACCAGGTGGACGTCCAGCAGGCCGTCCGTCCGGTAGCCGGTGCGCTGGTAGTTGAACTCGGCGAGGCACCGGCTCCAGCCGTCCAGCCAGTCCAGCAGCTCCCGCTGCTTCTCCTTGTCCCCCGTGACGTGCACCAGAAGATCGATGTCGCTGGCAGGTCCCGCGCTGGCGTTCTTCACGCTGCCGAAGATGTACAGCGCCTTGACCCCCATGCGCTCGCGATCGAGTTCGGCCGCGATGCGGTCGGCCATCTGGCGCCGCCAGCGCCAGTACTGGTCCATGGGCTTGTGGGCCTCGCCTTCCACCGGCTGCAGGGGCACCATCTCCCCGCCCGGCTCGGCGAGGTGGCCGACCGCCTCGTCCAGGTCGGCGTTCAGCAGGATGCGCAGGATGCGCCCTCCGGTCACTTCCGGCACGTCGATGACCTTGATCACGTCCGCCAGGTCGGCGAACTCGGGCAGCAGGGCGGCCAGCAGGTTCTCGGATCGCCCCAGGAAGAGCTCGTTGAAGACCACGCCGTCGTCGTCGGGGTAGATGGGCAGGTAGCCGATGGCCGACTCCACCAGATCCTGGAAGAAGTGCGTGCCGAACGAGACGTCGGGCACGTAGTTGCCCTGCCGGCGGGCGATCTCGATGAGCAGGGAGGTGTTGTTGATGTCCGCGTAGGTGATGCTCACCCCGAGCTTGATGTCGCCCCGGCTTCCCCAGCGGCCCGGCCCCATCAGGATGAACTGCTTCTTGGGCAGCAGCTTGTTCAGCTCGCCGACGGCCCGGCCCACCTGCTTCATGCGGGCGGCGCTGGGCAGGTCGCCGTACTGGTCGGGATCGACGTAGACCACGTACTTCGCTTCGGGCACGCGGCAGTTGGACACGTGGCGGTTGGCGCTGAAGACGATGTCGCCCTCGGGAATGTCGCGGGGAATGGGCGAGGGCGCCGCCAGGTCGGACTGGCTTTGCGGACGGCACTGCAGCAGATAGAGGTTTTCGCCGTCGTGGGCGAACTCCACGTCCACCGGGCAGCGCAGGTTCTCCTCGAGGATGCGCAGGGTCTCGCGTATCTGCAGGACGAACTCGGAGCGGCCCCTCAGGCCCTCGAAGCACGCCACCAGCGGCTGGTCGGTGGGCTCGAAGAAGTTGCTGACCGGGCGGGACAGCCGTCCGCCCTCGAGCACGCAGAAGATCTGGGTCAGGGCCGGATACTCCGTACCCACCTCGTTCAGCAGGTCCTTCAGGTCCAGGGTCTCGAAGCGGTTCTCCTCGAGGTTGACCACGTCGATGCGGCGGGGCGAGTAGCGGACGATCTCCTCGATCGCCACGTTCACCCGCAGGTCGGGCTTGCCCGGGACGAGCAGGCACGGGTAGTCGTCGCCCGTGCGGTCGACCGCCCTGGTGCCCAGCCCGGGCACCATGCGCACCAGGCCGTCCTCGCGCGAGATCCGCGGCGACCAGCGGAATTCGTTGCGCGAGAAGGCCACCCCGGCGAACGCCGGGAAGAAGTACCGCCCCACGCGTTTGCCCACGACCTCCTGGATCAGGATGCCCATCTGCTCGTCGTATTCCAGGACGCCCCGTTCCCGCCGGTACTGGATGGGGTCGGGACCGAACATGGAGGCGTAGACCTCGGCCACGGCGTCCAGCAGGGCGTCCAGGCACTGCTGCTTGGTGCCCTGGTTGGGCAGGAACAGGCTCTTGTACTTGCCCGAGAACGCCGAGCCGACCCTGTCCTCGAGCAGGCTGGAGCTGCGGATGATCAGGGGCGCACCCTGGAATTCGTCGAGCACCGCTCCCAGGCCCTTGACCAGTTCGGGCGGGAAGGCCGAGTTCTTGAAGAGCCGGATGATGTTCGGGTAGTCCCGGCGCACCTCGTCGATGCTCTTGTACTTCTGGTGCAGCAGGTCCTCGAGGTCGTTGTAGGCGATGAAGTCCAGGACGGCGTCCGAGGCGACGTACCAGGTGCGGGGAACCCTCACCGAGGCCAGCACCTTGCTGTCCGGCACCTTCTCGTCCGACTTGGCCCCGGTGGCCAGCCCCGAGGCCTTGGTCCCGTAGTTCTGCAGGATCTGGTGGGCCAGAAGCATGCCGGCGGCCTTGCCGCCCAGCTTGCCGTGGCTCTCCTCGGACATCACGATGCGGTCCATGAGCTTGCGGAAGAACTCCACCGAGACCTGGTCCTTGGCGGTCTGGACGAAATCGAGCTGCTCGGTCAGCAGGCGCTGGCTCAGGGCCACCCTCACGCTCTTGAGGGTCGAGATCGGCAACCCCGCCCCGTTGGGGGCGATCTGGTGGAATCGCCGCAGGGCCTCCCGCAGTTCGATGAGGGTCGAGCGGGGATTGTCCAGCACCTTCAGGAAGGTGCTGGCCTTGTCCGCCTGCACCCAGCGCTGGACGCGCGAGATGATCTCCTCCCCGCTGAGGTACTTGGCCGCCGTCTCGAAGGGGCGGCCCGTGACCAGCAGGGGGTGGTCCGAGGCGATGTGCCGCTCGGGGACGTTGCTCTCGTCCTCGTCGTCGGGAACGGTTTCGTGGTCCGCGTCGATTCCCTTGAGCATGTCCTGGGCCTCGGTCAGGCCGATGCTGCACAGGTGGTTGAGCATCTTGCGGGAGATGCGGACGAACAATCCTTCGTCGGTTTCGCGGAGCAGGTCGACCAGGACCCGCCAGCTGGGCGTGGAGTCCTCGGCCTCGGCCGTGCCGATCTCCCGCCACTTGCGGCCCATGCTCTCGAGCTTGCGGTACAGGATCCAGTGGCCGAGACGGTCGGCCAGGCTCTGGATGAGCCGGATCTCCTCCTTGAGGAAAGGGCCGTCGTCCTCGTTGGGCCGGGCTTCGGTGTAGCAGACCGTCAGGTCGCCCACCATTTCCCCCTGCACGGTGATGGGCGCGGTCAGCATCCAGGGCGATTCCTGGAAGCCGCTGGTGGCGCATTCCTCGCCGTCCAGGCGCACGCGGGCCTCGCAGACCTCCGGATACTGCCAGCCGGGGCCGATGGCCTTGACCACCTCCCCGATGGTGGAGCAGGGCTTGTCCCCCATCACCGTCAAGGCCTTCTCCACCTCGTAGAGGCAGTTCAATTCCTTGGCGCGTTCGCGCAGCGCGCCGAGCAGGTCCCGGACCCTATCCATCAGGAACTCCTTCGCAACAGCCCCAGGCCGGCCAGACCGTCGACCTTGGCTTCCAGGGGTTTGACCAGGCGCACGTGCCGGACGTGGGCCGTCTCGCCGGCGACGGGCTGGGCGTCCAGCCAGTCCCAGTCGATGCGCCCGCCCTCGCCGCCGCGTGCGGTCAGATAATAGACGCCCAGTCCGATGATGTTGTGGAAGAAATGGGCGCCCTGGCTGGGATCCGGCGCCATGTCCCGGGTGGTCGTCTCGACGATGACCTTGGCCCCGGCGATCTGGCTCCAGGCCACCGGGACGCCGAGCCATGGATCCGATCTGCCCCACCGTCCGAACCCGATCAGGGCGTAGGGCCGGCCCTCGGCGACCAGGGTCCGGTTGAACCCGGCGACCTCCTCGGCGATGGCCATGGTCCGGGCGGCGTCGAAGGCCTCCGGCTTGAGGTAGACCACGTCCAGCAGATCCTCCCGGGAACCGTGTCCCAGGGCGCGATCGGCGGCGACGATGACCTTGCTGTCCCCCAGCTCGGCCGGGACCAGGCGGGACTCGCCCTCGGGCACGGCCATGGGCCTCATCTGGAGCAGACAGAGCCGGTAATCTGATCCTTCGGCCCCGTCCCGGTCGAGGGCGAATTCGATCTCCACGGGGCAGCCTGCCGTCCGCTCGGCCAGAGGGAACAGCCGCCGCAACAAGCCGTTCAGGGCGATGGTCTCGCCCACCAGGATGGGGGCGAAGTCCAGCACCACCGGACCGGTGCGCCCGTAGCCCATGCGCAGGCGGTCGCTGCGGGGATCGTAGGTCGACACCAGGTGGTCCAGCACCCCGTCCTCGGCACCCTGCTCGAGCCCGACCTGGACCAGGTATTCGGTCTCCTTCATGGGATCGGGCACCGGGGCCGGCCCCATGTTCACCGCCCAGAACCCGTTCTGGGTGCTGCGCATGCGGTCGCCGAGGTTGTTGAACGGCGGGGGAGCCGCGGGATAGGCGGGGCAGTAGCACCAGGACAGTCCGCCGTCGACGATCTGGCGGCCGAGCCCCAGGGCCAGGTTCACCACCCCGTCGGTGGGACGGGCCGCGCCGCTGGGGTAGTAGTTGAAGCTGCGCGCCACGCCCGACATCAGGGGATAGAACCGATCGCCGTGGCGGTTCCCGACCACCTCCTGCAGGACGATGGCCATCTTCTCCTTGTCGTGATCCAGCCCTGCGGCCTTGAAGTAGTCCCGCGCCTCGCTCAGGAAGGTCGAGGCGTAGACGAAACGGATGGCGTTGCTCAGGGCCTGGAAACGGCTGTCGGCGTCGGGCTGGTTGTTGGGGATCATCTTGGTGGCGAACACCCCGGCGAAGGGATGCTCCAGGGCGTCCTCCATCAGGCTGGACGACCGCACGGCCAGGGGAGCGTGGACCTGGCCGATGAAGTCGCGCAGGTCGCCCAGGATCTCCGGCGGCAGGGTGGCCTTCCCGAAGGCGTGAGTCACCGCGGCGTCGGTGACGTCGCCGGCCACCTCCTCCCGCAGGCCGTTGAGCTCCATGAAGGAATCGAAGATCTCTGCGCCCAGGACGACCATGCGCGGCACCGTGACCTGGATGCCCGGGAATTCCAGGGGGTCGAGCTGGCGGAGCAGCTCGGTCTGGATCCGCCACAGGCCCGAGGCCTTGCCGCCGACCCCTCCGGAGCCGATGCGGGTGATCACCTCGCCCGATTCCCAGGCACCCCGCGAGAAGCGGGGAATCTTCAACTTGCCCTTCTCAGCCACGACGGGCCTCCCTCTCCGATGGTTCCGGTCCGGGTCAGATCCAGCCGCGATCCCGGCAGGCCGAAGCCACCCTGCCGATGGCCACCATGTAGGCGGCGTCGCGCATGGACGTCTTCTGCCGGCGGGCGACGTTGCTGACGTCGTGGTACGCCGAGGTCATCTTGATGTCGAGCTTGCCCAGGACCTCGCCCAGCTCCCAGAAATAGTTCATGTTGCTCTGCACCTGCTCGAAGTAGCTGCAGGTCACCCCGCCGGCGTTGGCCAGGAAGTCGGGAATGACGAAGATGCCCCGCTCGGCGAGCACGTGGTCGGCCTCCGGGGTGGTGGGACCGTTGGCCCCCTCGGCGATCACCCGCACCCGCTGGTGAATGCCCCCGACGTTCTCCCCTGTGATCTGGTTCTCGATGGCGTTGGGCATCAGGATATCCACTTCCTGGGTGAGCCAGTCCTCGCCCGCGAGCACCTCGTAGCCCAGGTCGGCGGCGCGCTTGCGGTCGATGCCGCCGAAGCCGTCGGTCACCGAGCGCAGTTCCTTCAGGTCGATCCCGTCCTTCTTGCGGTACGAGTAGCTGGTCTGCTCGCTCTCGTCCCAGCAGGACACGCACACCGTCGTACCGCCGATGCGATGGTACAGCTCGATGGCGTACTGGGCCACGTTGCCGAAACCCTGGACGCTGGCGGTGGTGTTCTCCGGATCGTGGTTCAGCTCCTTGAGCGCCTCGCGCAGGGTGTAGACCACCCCGTATCCGGTGGCCTGGGTGCGGCCCAGCGATCCGCCCATACCCACGGGCTTACCGGTGATGACCCCGGGATAGTGGCCGCCGTGCAGGGCCTCGTACTCGTCGAGCATCCACAGCATGTGCTGGGCCGAGGTCATGATGTCGGGCGCCGGCACGTCGCGGTTGGGGCCCACGTCGCGGCCGACCTGACGGATCCAGCCGCGGCAGATCTGTTCCTGTTCGCGCGGGCTCAGATGGTGCGGATCGCAGATCACCCCACCCTTGCCGCCGCCCAGCGGCAGGTCGGCCACCGCGCACTTCCAGGTCATCCACATGGCCAGGGCGCGGACGGTGTCGATCGTCTCCTGGGGATGGAATCGGATGCCCCCCTTGCTGGGCCCCCGGGCGTCGTTGTGCTGCACGCGAAAACCGCGGAACACCTTGGTTTCCCCGTCGTCCATGCGCACCGGGATGCTGAAGTGGTACTCGCGCATGGGATTGCGCAGCAGTTCGACTGCGCCGGGATCCAGGCCGATGGTCTTCGCGACCCGGTCGAACTCGGCCTGGGCCATGGCGAACGGGTTGTAGCCTTTGTTGCCGCTCATCCGTCAAACCTCCCGTAGGGTCGTCGTATTGCCGGTGCGAACCGGGGCGTCACACTCCTGGCAGGCAAGATCCGCACCTGCGACCGCGCCTCGTCGAGAACGCTTAATACATTTAAAAACAATGATTTACGCCTTGACCCGGCCGGTCTCGTTGCGGTATGGATGCGTTTTTGCGTCAATGACGTTCCATTGAGGGCGCAGCGTTGCATCACTCGTCACCTGCCGGATCGTCCGAACCCCTGAGGCTGCGTCCGTCCTTCTCCGGCGGTTCGAGGCCGAGCTTGCGCATCTTGCGGATCAGGGTGGTGCGGTGCATCCCGAGTTCACGGGCCGTGCGGCACCGGTGGCCGTTGTTCCTCTCCAGGGCCTCCCGGATGTACTCCGCCTGGACCCGCCCCAGGGGGCGGCGGTCGGCGGGCACCGGTGCGGCGAACGCCCAGCGCCGCTGGCGCAGGTCCTCGGGCAGGTGGTCCACCTCGATGATGTCCTCGGGACACATCACCCAGGCGTGCTCGAGGATGTTCTCCAGTTCCCTGATGTTGCCCGGGTAGTCGTGATGGGTCAGGATCTCCAGCACCTTGGAGGACACCCCCGCCACCCTCTTGCCACGGCTCTGGGCCAGCCGGTTCAGGAAGCGCTGGACCAGCAGGGGAATGTCGCCCTTGCGGTCGCGCAGGGGCGGCAGCTCGACCTTCAGGACGTTGATGCGGAAGAAGAGGTCCCGCCGGAAGGCGCCGTCCTCCACCAGGCCCGGCAGATCCTGGTGCGTCGCGGTGATGAAGCGGACGTCGCAAGGCACCGGACGCACGTCGCCCAGCGGTTCGTAGACACGCTCCTGCAGCACGCGCAGCAGCTTGACCTGGACGGCCGGAGGCACGTCCCCGATCTCGTCCACGAACAGGGTGCCGCCGTTGGCCGCCGCGAGCCGGCCGGGGCGGTCCTTGACCGCGCCGGTATAGGCCCCGGCCCGCGCGCCGAAAAGCTCGGATTCCAGCAGGGACTCGGGAAGGGCTGCGCAATTGACGGTCACGAAGGGCCCGCGCCGGCGACCGCTGAGGCTGTGGATGGCCTTGGCCAGCAGGCTCTTGCCGGTGCCGGTCTCGCCGAGGATCAGGACGCTGCTGTCGCTGCGGGCGATGGTGGGCATGACCCGGAACAGCTTGCGCATGTGAGGGTCGCCCGTGACGATCCCTGCGAAGGCGGCCCCTTCGTCCTCGTCGTCTTCGAGTTCCTCCTCGAGCACGGCGGTCTCGGCCAGCCGCAGGGTGAGGACGGCTCCCTGGTCCGTTCCTGCGGGGTTGCGCAGGGGAGCGGCGGAGAACCACAGGGGCACCAGGCGTCCCAGTCCGTCCTCGATGACGACTTCCTGGCAGGGAACGGGCTTGCCCCGGCGCAGGACCCGCTGCAGCAATCTCAGGGCTGCGCCCTGCTCGCTGCGCAGGACGTCCTCGGCCTGACGCCCCAGGGCCTGCTTGACGGACAGATTCAAAAGGGACAGCGCCCCGGCGTTCAGGGTCAGGATCCGTCCGCTCGGATCGACGGCAACCACCCCGTAATCGACGCTGTTGTAGAGGTTCAGCAGAAGTTCAGCGGGAACGTGGCGCAGGCCCCGGGGGCCGGCGGCGTCAGCATCGCCCGTGAAACGGTCCATGGACCCTCCCGTCCGGGATCAATCCCTCTCCCGCCAAAGGAAACCCCCGTGCAGCCCCGGGTCAACCCCAATCGACGCACTCGTGCATCATTGTCCGGATCCGCCTGATCTCAGCCCGGGGTGGGCTCCCGGACCCGTTCGTGATATCTTCAACCCGTTCATGGACCCGCCCCCTTACCACAACGCCGAGGCCGCCTCACCATGACCACACCGTCGCTCGAACTGCGCCGTTCCCTCCCCCGGAACGGACGCCTCGCCGCCCTGATCGTCCTGACCACCCTGCTGGCCGGTTGCGGCCAGCGTATCGAGGGAGAATCCGCCGTGTCTCCAGGACCCCTGGACCGGGTGATGGCGGCCGCCGCCGCGGACACCTACACCTATGCCCTGCTGAGCGAGCTCTGCGACACCGTTGGCGAACGTCTCGCCGGATCCGAAGGCATGAAACGGGCCGTGGCCTGGAGCCGCGCCGCCATGATCGAGGCCGGTTGCGACAGCGTCTGGACCGAACCGGTGACCGTCCCCCACTGGACCCGCGGGCGCGAGTGGGCCCGCTGCCTCGGTCCGGTGGCCTTCGACCTGGAGATGTGCGGCCTGGGCCTGAGCGTGGGGACCGGACCGGAGGGGATCGAGGGCGAGGTCCTGGCCGTGCGCGACTTCGAGGAGCTGGAAGCCCGCGCGGACGAGGCTGCCGGCCGGATCGTCCTGTTCGACCCGCCCTGGGAAGGGTACGGCAAGACCGTCCAGTACCGGGTCAACGGGGCCAGCCGGGCTGCGGCCCACGGCGCAGTGGCGTGCCTGATCCGCTCGGTCACCGATCACAGCCTCGGCGCTCCCCATACCGGCGTGATGCGTTACGCCGAGGACGTCCCCCGCATCCCCGCGGCCGCCCTCACGGTCGAGGACGCCGCCCGTCTGTCCAGCATGTGCCGCCGGGGGATGCGCCCCCGGGTGAAGCTCTCCATGGAAGCCGAGTTGCACGGCGAGACGACCTGCTACAACGTGATCGGGGACATCCGGGGCACCGAATTGCCCGAGGAGATCGTCCTCGTCTCGGGTCACCTGGATTCCTGGGATCTGGGCCCCAACGCCCACGACGACGGGGCGGGCTGCGCCCTGGCCCTGGGTTCGGCCGCCCTCCTTTTGAAACATGACATGCGCCCCCGGCGTACTATCAGGATCGTGCACTTCACGAGCGAGGAATTCGGCGGACACGGCGGGCGCGCCTATCTTGAGGCCCACCGCCACGAGCTGGATCACCACGTCCTGGCCATCGAAAGCGATTCAGGGGCCTTCGCCCCCCGCGGTTTCAGCGTCCAGGCCGACAGCACCGTCGTCGCCGCGATCGCGGACCTCACCGCCCCGCTGGCCCGTCTGGCCCCCGACCGGTGGCAGGTCGAGCCCGGCGGATCGGGCGTCGACATCGGCCCCATCGTGCGGGCCGGGGTGCCGGGCGTGGGACACCGGGTCGAGCACGAGCTCTACTTCTCCTACCATCACAGCCGGGCCGACTCGTTCGACAAGATCGACCGGGGCGACCTGGCCCTGAACGTGGCAGCCATCGCCGGCCTGGTCCTGGCCGTCGCGGACGACCCCGTAACCCTGCGGCCGCACGCGGCCCCCGGAGGCGAATGATGACTTCTCGGCACCCCCTGCACTCCCTGCGCGGAACGGTCCGTTCCCTGCTCCTGGTCCTGCCGGCGATCCTGGCCCTGGGAGCGGTCGCGACCGCGGCTCCCGACCCGGTGGACGGCCGTCCCGATCCCCGGGACATGCGCATGCTCCGCAACCCCGACATCCACGGGGACCTGATCGTCTTCACCTATGCCGGCGACCTGTGGACCGTCGGCCGCCACGGCGGCCAGGCGCGCCGACTGACCGGATCCACCGGCTACCAGAGCCAGCCCAAGTTCAGCCCCGACGGGTCGTCCATCGCCTTTTCGGGCAACTACGACGGCAACCATGACGTCTACGTGATCCCCGCGGTGGGGGGCGAGCCGGTGCGCCTGACCTGGCATCCGGGCTGGGACCGGGTGATCGACTGGCAGAACGACGGGGAGTCGGTCCGCTTCCAGTCGGCCCGCCAGAGCCACACCGGCCGCGACCTGCAGCTGTTCACAGTGCCGGTGTCCGGCGGTCTGCCCCTGCGCATCCCCCTGCCCACCGCCGGACTGAGCAGCTACAGCCCCGACGGGAAACAGGTCGCCTTCAACCGGATCTCCCGCGAGAACCGCACCTGGAAGCGCTACAAGGGCGGCATGGCCCAGGACGTCTGGATCCACGACTTCGACCGCAACCTGACGCGGCGCCTGACCGACTGGGAAGGTTCGGACAACTATCCCATGTGGCAGGGCGACACCGTCTACTTCACCAGCGACCGCGGGGGGAATCTCCAGATCTACGCCCACGATCTGAAGACCGACCAGGTCCGCCAGTTGACCTTCCACGAGGAATACGACGTCAAGTTCCCCAGCCAGGGCCCCGGCGCCATCGTCTACGAGTGCGGCGGCTGGCTTTGGGTCCTCGACCTGGACACCGGCAAGACCGAGCGCATCCAGGTCGCCCTGTTCAGCGACAACGTCGTGGCCCGCCCCCAGCTGAAGTCCGTGGCCGACAACATCGACGGCGCACACGTCGGTCCCGACGGCAACCGGGCCGTGTTCGCCGCCCGCGGCGACATCTTCACCGTCCCGGCCGAGAAGGGCGACGTCCGCAACCTGACCCAGACTCCGGGCATCCGCGAACGCGATCCGGTGTGGTCGCCTGACGGAAAGTCCGTGGCCTACTTCAGCGACCGCGACGGCGAATACCACGTCTTCATCCGGCCCGCCGACGGCAAGGGCGAGGAAAAACGGATCACCGGCAAGGATTTCGCCTGGCCCCAGGGCCTGGACTGGTCTCCGGACAGCAAGCGCCTGCTGCTGGCCGACGCCGCCATGAACCTCTGGCTCATCACCGTGGACGGTGGCGACGTGCAGAAGATCGACACCGGCCGGACCGACGAGATCCGCAGCTTCGCCTGGAGCCCCGGGTCCGACTGGGTCGCCTACTCCCGCAGCGAGGAGAACAACTTCAACTCGATCTTCCTCTACAACGTCGCCGACCGGAAGGTCCACCGCGTGACCACCGACTTCACCGACGACACCCAGCCCTGCTTCGACGACGAGGGCGAGTACCTGTTCTTCGCCTCGGCCCGACACTTCAATCCCACCCTCGGCGGATTCGACCTCAAGCCCATCTGGACCGAAATGGACGGGCTCTACGTGGTCCCCCTGCGCGAGGACGTGGCCCACCCCTTCCCGCCGGAGAGCGACGAGGTCGTCCTGGCCGGGGAGGAGGACGACCAGGACAAGAAGAGCAAGGAGGCCAAGAAGGGCGATGAGGACGGGGAGGAGGACGAGGCCGAGGCCGGGGGGAAGGACAAGGTCGTCGATATCGACCTGGAAGGCATCGGCGACCGCATCATCGCCCTGGACGTCTCCCCCGGCAACTACTTCGACCTGAGCTTCAGCGGGGGCAAGCTGTTCTACCTCGAGCGTCCCTTCTCACCTGGGGGCGGCCGCGGCAACGGCGCCGCGTCCACCTCCCTCAATCTCTACGACCTCGAGGACCGCGAGGTGAAGTCGGTCCTGAAGAGCTGCGGCGGCTACGCCCTGACCGCCGACGGCAAGAAGATCCTCTACTCCGACAAGGATCAATGGGGCATCATCGAGGCCAAGGCCGACCAGAAGCCTGCGGAAAAGCCGCTGCGCACTGCGGATCTGAAGGCCATGGTCGACCCGCGCGCGGAGTGGAAGCAGATGTTCCGCGATGCGTGGCGGCAGGAAAGGGACTTCTTCTACGATCCCGGCATGCACGGCGTGGACTGGGACCGCATGTACCAGAGGTACGGCCAGCTGGTCCCCTACGTGGCCCACGGCTCGGACTTCAGCTACCTGCTGGGCGAACTGATCGGCGAGCTCTGCAGCTCCCACAGCTACGTCCGCCCGGGCGACGTGCCGCAGCCCGAGAGCGTCGGCACCGGCCTGCTGGGCTGCGACTTCACCCTCGACCGGGAAAATGATCTCTATCGCTTCGGCCGCATCTTCACCGAACGTGACTGGAACGGCGGCACCGACACGCCGCTGAACCAGCCCGGCAGCGAGGTCCATCCGGACGAGTATCTGCTGGCAGTCGATGGTGTGGAACTCGAGGCTCCCACCAACCCCTACAGCCTGTTCCTCGATACGGCCGGCAAGCAGGTGGTCCTGAAGGTCGGGCCGGAACCCGACGGGAAGAGGAGCCGCGAGGTGACGGTCGTCCCCGTGCGCAGCGAGGACAACCTGCGGTACGAAGCCTGGGTCCAGGCCAACCGGCGCCGCGTCGACGAGCTGTCGGACGGCAGGATCGGCTATCTGCACATGCCCAACACCGCCGTCGGCGGCCAGCAGGGTTTCGCCAAGGGTTACTACCCCAACCTGCGCAAGGACGGCCTGATCATCGACGAACGGTTCAACGGCGGGGGATTCATCCCCGACTTCTTCATGAACATCCTGCGTCAGAAGCTGGTCAACCTCTGGAAGCCCCGCTACGGCCAGGACTGGCGCACTCCGGGCACCGCCTTCCTCGGTCACCTGGCCATGATCAGCAACGGGTACGCCGGCAGCGGCGGGGACGCCTTGCCCTACTACTTCAAGTACTACGAGCTCGGCCCGGTGATCGGCACCCGCACCTGGGGCGGTCTGGTGGGCATCAGCCGCAACATCCGCCTGATGGACGGCGGCGGGGTGACCTTCCCCGAGTTCGGCCTGTTCAACGTGGACGGCGACTGGGACGTGGAGAATTACGGCGTCGATCCGACCATCGAGATCGACAACCTGCCCCATGAGGAGATCGCCGGCCGCGATCCCCAGCTGGAGAAGGCCGTGGAGGTCCTGCTGCAGAAGATCAAGGACGAGCCGGTTCAGGTTCCGGCCCACGGGGACTTCCCGCGGAATAAGAACTGATCCCGGATCCGCCGAAGGTACGCGCCGCCCCCTCCGGGAGGGGGCGGCGTTCGTTTTCTTCCGGCCGGTTCACTCCGCCAAGGTCAGATCGAGATCGTACACGACGTCATCCTGCCAGAACCGGATGGCGATCTCCAGACGGCCGCTCCGGGTCACCTCCAGGGATCCGCTGAAGGAATCCTCGTTCCTGAGGGTCTCGTTGATCCGGCCGCCGCCGGGTTCGTAGATCTCCACCCGCATGATGGAGTCGTATCCCGGAACCGACAGGTCCAGCCCGAAGGTCTGCCCCTCCACCACCTCGAGCTTGAACCAGTCGGCGTCCAGATAGCAGGCGTGCAAACCGGTCAGCGGGCCCTCCTCCACGAGGATCGCCTCGTCCCGGAAGTCGTTGTCCTCGTAGCCGTCGTCCACACAGGGAGCGGAAGTCACAAGCTCGAGGTCGTAAACGGCCCGCACTTCGTCGTCGGCACCGTAGATCTGGACGAAATAGGTCCCGGGCAGGAACGAGAAGTGGAAGGACTCCGTTTCGCCGGCCGAGGTCGAGGCGCCCCGGGTGGAGTAGAAGGAGGCCTCGTCCCGGAGGAAGTTGATGTTCCAGCTGAGGTTCCCGTCCGGATCCCCCGGCTCCGGGAGAACCTCCTTCAGATAGGTCCTCGCATCGACCATGAGGGGTTCCTCGAGCGTGAAGCTGTAGACGTCCACGCCCTCCACCACCGTGGACAGGGAGGTGACCAGGACGTCAAGGTCGACCGGCGAAGCGGTCAGGCAGGTTTCGTTGGGTTCATGGCCATCCGCCCAGTGTGCGGCGTCGTCCGGCCCGGTGGTGAAGGTGAAGGTCTGCGGGACCAGGGCGGCCCCTTCGGCATCCGTGATCCCCCCGGTGAACGCCAGGGTCGCCGTCGAGGATGGGTCAAGGGAGGGGCGGGGCACGATGAGGAAGGCCAGGGGGTCGGCAGTCTCCAGGATTTCGAGGTCGAAATCACGCTGGGCCGGGTCGATGTTGGCGGGAATGAGCGTCGCCGTGTCGATGGCGCGGTCGAAGGTGACCGTGAAGGTGGCCATCATGCCCAGGCCGGTGGTTCCTGCAGGGGGAGCGATCGCGACGATTCCGGGGGGACCGAGGGTGACGGCTTCGAGATCGGGCGAGAGTTCCGATCGGTTGTCCGCCTCGTCCACCGCCACCAGGGCGAAATGGTATCCCGAGCCGGGGACCAGACCGGTCACCGCGAACGATTGCGTCCCACCCGCCCCCACCGGAGCGGGCAACCCCTCGACCGGCGTGGCCGCGTTCCAGTTCGCCGCGGAAATGGCAGCCCCTGAGCGCCGCAGTTCGTAGGCTGTCGCGGTCCCGGTATCGCCGTCGTCGCCGGGCGCGGTCCAGGCCAGGGTGACGCTTCTGGATCCCAGCCCGGACACGCGCAGATCGGCGACCGCCGCCGGAGCCGTGGTATCTGTGGGTTGGGGGTTTGAACCGGGTTCGGTGGGATCGTCATCGCCGCAGGAAACCAGACTGGCCATGAAAAGAAACAGGCCCGCCGTCATGAGCGCCCTCATCTCCGCACCTCCAGGATTGTTCCGGGTCGGTCTCCAATCTCCGCGGAGATGATACCATTCATTCAATACAAACCAAACCCGGATTGCACCCGATCAGAACCCTCGGACCAGGGCCACGACTCCAGGCACGGCCTCCAGCCGCCAGGCCGTCGCATCGGCGGGGCCGGGACGCGCCGCGTTGCGTCCGATGATCCAGCCCAGGGCGGCGCCTGCCACCGTGTCGGAAGGGTGGTGCTTGAGATCCTCCATGCGGCCCAGGGCCGTCCACCCGGCCAGGACCAGGGCGATCGCGCCCGGCCAACCGCCGTGGCGTCGGGTGACCACTCCAGCGGTGCAGAAAGCTGCCGAGGTGTGCCCGGAGGGGAAGGAATAGCGTGCGCCGTTGGGGCGTTCCCGGTCCACGGCGACTTTCAGGGCAGTCACCGCCCCGTAGCTCAGGGCCAGGCTCCGGCTGAGGTCGAAACCCGTCCGGGCCAGGCTCTCGTCTCCCATCATCCCCCCCACCGCCCAGCTGCCCAGGGCCAGCGGCGCCTGGAGCCGGATGTCGCCCCAGATGTTGCCGGCGTCGGCCATGCTGTCCCACGCGCCCTGGTCGAGCGCCCGGGAAGCCCCCCCGGCATCCTCGAATCCGTGCACGCCCAGGGTCAGGCCGATCCCCGCCAGCAGCCAGAGGGCCGAATCCGTCGAAGGCAGGGCGGCGGCATCGGAAACCAGCGCGCCCGGGAAGTCGGCGGGGCCGGGGGACCTGGCCGCAACCTGGACGGGGG
>Ga0180009_10002150_pt1 | contig 23372 bp, 25 predicted proteins | sample OS_PC_MetaG_FD_123537 | JGI IMG/M metagenome (GOLD analysis project Ga0180009, IMG submission 123537) | Groundwater microbial communities from the Aspo Hard Rock Laboratory (HRL) deep subsurface site, Sweden - OS_PC_MetaG | ecosystem: Environmental > Aquatic > Deep subsurface > Groundwater...
GTAATGGAAAAACAGTCGTGCACTTCAAACATGCTGATCTCTTCTCTCGGATTCTTGATACCAGCCTCTTCATAAGCTTTTTTAGACGCCCGTCGGGTCGTCGCAAAATAGGATCCGTCCCAATCCTTGTACCCCTGTTCTTCCCCATTGCTCACAGACAGCTGCAAGGCCTTGACCGAAATAATGTGATCCTTGCCCAGGCTCTTGGCGATCTCCGGTGTTGTGACAATCGCGCAGGCGGAACCGTCGCTGACGCCACAGCAATCAAAAAGACCCAGTGGATCAGCAATAATGGGCGCTCCCATCACTTTTTCAAGGCTGACCGGTTTTCTCAGGTGGGCTTTGGGATTTTTCGCCCCGTTTGCGTGACTTTTTACAGATACCTGTGCAATGGCCCGTTTGAGATCATGGTAGTCAATGTTGTGTTTGGAACGATAGGCACTGGCCAGCTGGGCGAAGGCGCCCGGAGCGGAAATATTGGGCAGGACCTGTCCGGGCAGCGCTCCACTGTTGACACCGTCAATGGCCGGCAAGCCGCCATAACCCGTGTCCTTCAGCTTTTCTACGCCCTGGGCCAGGGCGATATCACAGGCCCCGGATGCCACCGCATAAACGGCACCGCGGAAGGCCTCGGTTCCAGTTGCACAGAAGTTTTCGACCCGGGTGACCGGGATATAGGGCAGCCTCAATGCCATGGAGAGACCCGGCGCCCCTTTGCCGGTGCCCAGTTCATCATAACACTGGCCGAACCAGGCAGCCTCGATTTCACTGCGATCAATTCCGGCATCCTGGATACACTCCTCAAAGGCCTCAACCATCAATTGTTCCGGTCCGCAATCCCACCGTTCACCAAATTTTGAACAGCCCATTCCAATGATGGCTACCTTGTCTTTAATTCCTACAGCCATTTTATGCCTCCTCTTGCTTGATTACCGGTTTCGCTTTCCAGTAGTACTGGGTGAAATTCCTCTGATTGTCCCTGTTCCGGATGCGAAAGACCATCCGGACCGGCAGCCCGACCTCAACCTTACCTGTTTCATAGTCTGTAAAATCGAACATGCCCCTGCCACCATTTTCAAACGTGATCATGCCATAATGGGCCGGCGGGTCGGGGGTGTACGTCAGCAGGTCCGATGTATAGGTTTTGATCTTTCCCGGCTGATCTGCAAATTCACAATCTTCCTGGGTGTTCACCGCGTTGCAGGAAGGATTGACACAAACATCTGCCTTTGGATACTGGGCCGTTCCGCATTTCGTGCATTTGCCCCCGACCATGGCCAGGATCATTTTCCGGTTGCGGTATAGCGCAGAAAGCGCTGTTTTCCAGTTTGCTTCCGCTCTCATGGTCAGATCCTGTTGCAGCAACCCCCTGTGCGATAGAAATTTGAGGTAGTTCTGTTCCTCTTTCCGATCGGCCAGCGATCCCTGGATGCCTCTTTTCCGGCTCATTCTGGATATATTGTCGGTAACTTCAAACAGCATGGCGGTACACCCCTGTCCAAATGCTGCCAACAGGATCTTGTCTCCCGGCCGGGCCTGTTCGAGTGCAGCGATCAGCATGACCAGGGGATGGGCGGTTCCGGTGTCACCGCAGATATTGTGCATGTTGTCGGCCGTTTTTTCGGGAGCTATGCCGACCATGCCGGCGATTTGGACTGGCACACGGGGGAAAAAACAGGGCATGACAAACCGGTCAATATCCTTTCCACTGATGCCCACCTTGTTAAAGAGACCCTGAATGGCTGCCGGAACGATTTTCAAAATGCCCTCGTCTTTTATCCAGCGTTCTTCCCAGTTGTAGTCAAATTGGGCGCCCTCTCCCCGATAATGATCAGCAAAGTCTTCTGTAATGGTAGCCGCACATTTGAATTCTGCAATGACATTCTCTGAGCCCAATAGTAAGGCGGCAGCACCATCTCCGGCCAGGAGTTCATGAGTATAGGCCATTTTTGTAATCCGCCGGTCGCCGGCGGCAACCAGGACATTCCTGAAATCTCCTGATTTGACAGCATTGATCCCTGCCATCAGTGCAGAAGCGCCTGCCCGCAGGGATGCTGTAAAGTCGGCTGAATCAAGTGTGTTGCTGAGGTTCAGGGCTGTGGCCATAATCCCGGCATTCAGCCTGTCCTTATATGGAAAGCTGACGGATGCCATATATGCCGCATCGATCAAGCCTTTATCGATACCGTCAATACAGTCCCTTGCCGCTTCAACCGCCATTGTCAGGCTGTCTTCATCCCAGTTTGCCATAGACCGTTCGCCTCCTGCCGAGCCGATCAATCCGGGCGCCATCCAGGCGTTAGCACCATACACAACGCCACGATTTAACCTTAAACGGGGAATATGCCCCCCGTATGATGTAATACCAACCATTGAATCCTCCATTGATGAATGCAGTTTGAAAAAACGGAAAGAACTGGTCGAGTTCCAGTCTTATTTGCAGCATATGTTGATTCCTTGAGACCCGCTTTTGCAGCGACTCCCATCAAATGATGGAATCAAAATAGCGATTCAAACCCGGGTTGTCAAGCAATTATTCCATAATTATTAAGTATGGTATGCCGGATATTCGGGAGCCTGGGGCCTTTTTGATCCTGGAGAAAGCCCGGTGCCGGTAACGCCGGGTTCATCCCGGCAGGATTGCCTGACATTCCGTCGTGTGCAATAGGAGGCGTTTAATCCTGTGTCTTTGGGTTTTATGGCGCGATACGGCAGAATGCCGGCTGTCCTCAACAGGTTCAAACTGAATAAGGGTCAATGTGTCAGCCAGTCCTTAAATTGAACCCAGATGACGGCTCCGAGTTCGACATCCTTTTTCACACCCTGGAAGGTCAGTTGATAATCAGCCGAGTTCAGTGCTGCAAACCCCCACCATCCTGATTTGGGAACTGCATAGCTGAATAGGCCGTTGCTATCTGCCTTGAGCGTCTGGGTGATAAAGAGTTCATTTCGAGTCTGTGCCTTTTTTTGCGCATTGTAGAATTCCACTTCAACAGTGGCAAAAGGGACCGGTTTCCCGTTGAATTTTACAATCCCCTGGAAGAGGTTATGGGCATAAAGGGCAAATGGCCGGGTGATCGGAACAATCTCGGTCTTTAATCCGATTTCAGCATCCCAGCTTTCGTCATCTCCGAAGGCGGAGATAACGGTTTTCGTATAGTGAATAATGAAACAGTCTTCCGCTTTTTCCCAGTATGGCTCCGGTTCCATATAAAATGTATAAACCCCGGGGCGCCGGATACGATAATCGGATTGCCAGGCCAGATGGCCAAGAACGCTTGTCTGTTTGATCTGTTTCAATAGGGAGACACTTTTTCCATGTGCGACAACACCAAATGATTTGGGTCTGGCGAGATTCATACCCGTCTGTTCAAAGGGATGCATGAAGGAAAGGGTGAGATGGACCAGGGTGTTCTCACCCTGGTTGACCATCGAATCAGAAGGGATGATGGTTCCAAAATGGGCAATCGCCGGCGGGGTTTCAATAAGCAGACAAATGATGGAAAGCACTATAAACCGCAGATAAACTGATTGTTTCATGATATCTCCGTGGCTGATGGTGAAATTGGATAGTATCCTATAAACGTGGCACAAAGAGCATAAAAAAATAAAATATGTATGTCAACCGGCATTGCAGACCCCCCTGTACCCGTTTCATTTGGAAACTGTCACCAGTTCCTATGGCAATAAAACGCGGGCCGGGAATATCCCACGGAGCCACGGGACAACATACTGTTGAAGAACTCCCCCGCCCAAACCGGACGAAGTCGGCAGGTCTAGCTGAAGATGGTGTAGCTGGGAGGATCCAGGATTTCTCTTGAGCCCTGCTCATAATCCAGGAATTGCGTGACCGTGAATACCTGCCCGTTATTGATCTCGAGCAGTTCATCGGCTGGATTTCTTCCGCGATCTGTCAAACTCTTGTAAAAACGCTCACAGTGGGCACTCAGACTGGGAGATGTCTGTGCGTAAGTTGATTTCAGACCGATTCGAAATACTTTTTTTGCAATTTCGGGGAATGCTGAAACACCTGACCTCGAAGCCTTGCTGAGCATGTCGGCCAGATCTGCGGAGAAAGGGGACAGAAGGTCCAGTATCTGACGGAGAGCGGCAGCGTCGTAGAGAATTGACGAAAGCAACATCACCGGCACAGACCACCAGGTTCTGGACGGGCCGTCGATCGTCCTGAACTCGAGGAATCCTTTGGGTCTGACTTCAGGGAAAAGCAGGCTGATATGGTTCTTCCAGGCTTTCATGTCGGGCTGCAGCCGGGGGTGTCCAGATGCGATCCATTGTCTGAAGGAGATCAGCTTCTCTCTTTCTCCATTTTGAGCTGCGTCATGAAATAGATCAATGACATAGGCGTCCAGGGCAAAGGCCAGATATTGATCCACGGGGTGTATCAGGGGTGACAGCAGGTCTCCCAGGATGGGAAGTCCGGTCCGGCAGCGATCCATGTTCTGCCAGATAAAGGAACGGTAGCTCTTGAAACCGGTCACTGCATTTTGAGCGAAGGGAGAGTTGCCAAAAATGGCACACATGACAGGCACGAGCAGGTTACTGGCGAACCAGCGTTCTCTGGCCGTCGATGGATCCCCGAAGTCCAGATTCACCTGCAGTGATAGTGTCAGGCGCATCATCTGCTGGCCATAGGGCCCCAGAGATTGAAAATACTGGTCCATTCCGAGATAGCGGGGCTTTCGCATTTTCAGTCCCACCTCATCGACCGTGAGCCATGGATTCAGGCCGCCGTGATAGAGCCAGATCTCTTCCTGTCTGAGTGAGCGACTGATTAGATTGACATATTTTACTGTTTCGCTGACTGCCTGCTCGATCGTGGGACATTCAGATGAACTGTACTCGATTTGACCGCCAGGCTCGAAGGTAACGTTTCCACCTTCGGCCGATTCCAGTTGAGGGGTTCCGTCTTCCCGGGGGGAGAAAATCAGCCCTGAATTTCCCGTGGTGTTTTTTTTCAGGACATCAAGGACACCGTTCCCGCTTTCATCCTTGATGGGAAGTGTTACCGGTGACATGTCGTTACCGGTTTTCAGCGGTAAAAGCTCGAGTTCAAGACCGATGGATTGCTTCTGGTCGGATGCAGGATCGCCGGAGAACAGAGTCGCGATATAATCCCGGTATGGTTCCAATCCCATATTGGGTTTTCTGTTTGTCATGAAAAAGGTTCAACGGGTGTAATGACAATAACCGGGTTAATTTGCAACTAACAAGATGCTGATTTCTGCAAGGTAAAATATTATTCGATCAGGGGCCACATCGTCAAGGATTGAAACCGTGCTCTGCAAGCCGGAAAACGGATGGGAAAAACCGAGGCGGGTTTCTTAATAGCCGAACGCCTGTTGTTGCGGGTAACGTATCAATGATCAAGGCGCCATCCGAATCGCCATGGATAGCGCAGGGACCTGCTGTCAGAAGAATTATGCACTTGACACGTAAAATCTGGAGTGGTAAACAGAACGCTGATATTAAATCGGTGGGGCCGGGCTACCATGACCTGGTTTCTGCGGGGTTTTCTTTTTTATGGTTTGAGCGAGGAGATTTTGGGATTAACTACTTTTAAACACGGCGTGCATCCTGAAGAACATAAGGCCCTCAGCTGTGATCAGGCAATAGAAGATCTGCCACTGCCGGATGACGTTTATATTCCGCTACAGCAGCATATTGGAAGACCCTGCTCACCGGTAGTCCAGAAAAAAGATGAGGTTAAAACGGGTCAGTTGATCGGAAAGGCGGAAGGCTTTGTCTCCAGTCCCGTGCACGCGTCTGTCACTGGCAGTGTCAAAGCGGTGGGGCTTTTTCTGAATTCGATGGGTGTTCGTGTGCCCATGATCCAGATTGAAAGAAGCGGTGATGATGTGTGGCAACTGTTGGATAAACCGGATGACTGGCAGAAGGCAACCCCGGATGAACTCGGCAGGGTTGTATTTGAAGCCGGAATTGTCGGTATGGGCGGGGCGGCCTTTCCCAGTCATGTGAAATTGAAGGTTTCACCGGAAAAACCGATTGATGCATTTATTCTGAATGGCTGTGAATGTGAGCCCTATCTGACCTGTGATCACCGGATGATGCTGGAACGAACCGATCAGGTCCTGCTGGGCATGGCTATTATCATGAAAATCCTGGATGTAAAGAAAGGATTTATCGGGGTTGAAAATAACAAACCGGATGCGATTGCCCTGTTGAATGAAAGAATCAAAGCCTGTGGATATGATTACAAGGTCATGCCCATGAAGGTAAAATACCCACAGGGCGCCGAGAAAATGCTGATTAAAGCGATCCTCAAGCGCAATGTTCCGGCGGGTGGTCTTCCCGGGGATGTGGGGGTGATTGTTCACAACGTGGGTACCGCTGTCGCTGTTATGGAAGCTGTCACGGAAGGAAAACCGCTGATCAGTCGTGTCGTGGCGGTTACCGGAGACGGTTTGTCCAGCCCGAAAAATCTTCAGGTACGGATCGGGACCCCCCTGAAGCATGCCATCTCTTTTTGCGGCGGCCTCAAAGATACAGCAGCCCAGGTTTTCATGGGGGGACCCATGATGGGATTTTCCCAGTTTGATTTGTCAGTGCCCATGGTCAAAGCAACAAGCGGAGTTGTGTGTACCAGTCAAGTCAAAGAGTTTTCTCAGGTGACCTACCCCTGCATCCGCTGCAACTCCTGTGTTTCGGCCTGCCCTGTCTTTCTGTTACCCAACCGGCTGTCAAGGCTGGCGGAAAAGGCGATTTTTGATGAGGCGGAGGATTTTGGGATTCTGAATTGTATTGAATGTGGTTCCTGCGTTTATGTCTGTCCATCGCATATTCCTATCCTGCAATGGATACGGGTCGGTAAGTTTCGAGTCAACGAGCTTAAAAGAAAAGCGGCAGTTTAACGATTATGGAAAAAATGACAGCTGAAAAACCAGCCCCTGAAGAGAAGGAAACATCAGGCAAAGAAGCTGATAAAGCGGTGGAGAATGCTGAATCAGCCAAAAAGAAAAAGGATCCAAAGGATAGACTGTATAAACCGGAACACCGGCTGTTTATATTGACCTCATCCCCTCATGATTTCAGGCAGGGCAGTGTGCCCAGGATCATGTGGTCGGTGATTGCGGCATTGGTACCGACATCCGCAATGGCAATTTATTACTTTGGTTTACCGGCACTCTGGTTGATGCTGGCCTGTGTCGTCGCATCGCTGGTGACAGAAGTGATCATCAATCGGGTCAAGGGGCAGAAACCAACGGCAAAAGATGGCAGTGCGATTATTACGGGGTTGCTGCTGGCGTTGACGCTTCCACCGACATTCTCCATCACCAGTGCCATCCTTGGAGCTATTTTTGCGATCGCCATCGGCAAGCAGGTTTTTGGAGGATTGGGGTACAATATATTCAATCCTGCCTTGATCGGCCGGGCCTTTCTCCAGGCCAGCTTTCCTGTGGCCATGACTACCTGGAAACTGCCGTTTGTCTCTTTTGACGGTATCAGTGCCGCAACCCCCCTGGGTCAGTTTAAATTCGAGAAAATAGCGACCCCGATCTGGCCTCTGCTGACAGGGAACATTGGTGGTTCTCTGGGAGAAACCTGCGCCATTGCGATTCTGATCGGCGGTCTTTTCCTGTTGGTTAAACAGTATGCGGATTGGCGGATACCGGTGAGTTACCTTGGATCGGTTTTTGTGCTGGGGGGTCTGTTCTGGCTGATCGACCCGGTGAACTACCCGGATCCCGTCTTTCTGATCTTTTCGGGTGGATTGATGCTGGGCGCTTTTTTCATGGCGACGGATATGGTCACCTCGCCCATTACACCCACCGGGGCCTGGATATTTGGTCTGGGGGCTGGAATACTGGTGGTCGTTATCCGTTTCTTTGGCGGATTACCGGAAGGGGTTATGTACTCCATCCTGTTGATGAATGCACTGACTCCCCTGATTAATCGATACACACGGCCGAAATTTCTGGGGGAGGTACGACAATGAAAACCAGCTACAAGATGTTCATTGTACTGACCTTGATTGCCTTGCTGTCCGGTGGACTGCTTTCCGCTCTCAATAACGTGACCGAACCCCGTATCGAACGGCACCGGGTTGAGGAATTGAAGGCGGCCATTTCCGAAGTGCTGCCGGCGCACGATTTTTATGAGGAAATATCCCAGGGTGCTGTGACGCTCTATGTTGGCAAGAAGAAAGAGGGATCTGAGACCGTCGGCGTGGCAACTCGACTGATTGGGAGCGGTTTTCAGGGCAAGGTGTCCATTATGGTTGGTATCAAGCCCGATTTCTCTGAATTGACCGGTTTCAAAGTCCTTGAACAGGTTGAGACACCGGGGTTGGGAACAAAAATCGTTGAAGACCCGTCCAACAAGACCAACGCTTTCTGGTTTCCGGAACAGTTTAAAGGGCTTCAATTCAAGCCGGAGATTACCGTCGTCAAGAATATCAAGCCTTCCAAGCCAACGGAAGTCCAGGCAATAGCCGGTGCGACCATCTCATCCAAGGCCGTTGTGGCGATCCTCAATCAACAGCTGCAGCAAGTTCAGGATGTATACCAGTCAAAAGCACGATAGGCCTTGAAATCGGTGCAGGTGTCGATAACTATGGAAGCCTCCGGTGGAAGGGAAACAAAAGTCAGGTTGCAAATTGAGCAACGTCTGTTTTTTCCTGGTTGGACCTAATTCGAATTATTTAAACAGATAAAAGACATGGCTCGAAAAAAGAATTCACTCACCTACGAGGTCCTGAAAGGGATCTGGGATGAAAATCCGGTCATGGTCAGCCTGCTTGGCATGTGCCCGACCCTGGCGGTGACAAACTCCGCGATGAACGGGCTGGCCATGAGTCTGGCCACGGGTTTTGTATTGCTGTGCTCCAGCCTGATCATATCGCTGGTGCGAAACCTGATTCCGTCCCAGGTAAGAATAGCCGGCTATGTTGTCATTATTGCCACCTTTGTAACAGTCGTGGACCGGTTTATGGCGGCTTTTTTCCCGGATTTGAGCAAGGCTTTGGGACCTTATATTCCCCTGATCGTTGTTAATTGCATCATCCTGGGAAGGCAGGAAGCATTTTCAGCCAAAAACAACCCGGGGCGATCACTGCTGGACAGTTTTGGGATGACCCTGGGGTTTATGTCTGTTCTGGTCGTTCTGGGAGGGATCCGGGAGTTGCTTGGTTCCGGTGGAATATTCAATATCCAGGTGATGGGGGACTGGTTTAATCCCTGGATGGTCATGATTTTGCCACCCGGTGCCTTTTTTACATTGGGGATTCTGATTGCGATGGTGAATCTGATCAATCAAAGGAGGGGCAGCAAATGAATCTATTACTGATTTTTATTTCCGCAGCCCTGGTCAATAACTTCGTGCTTTCCTATTTTCTCGGCATATGTCCCTTTGTCGGGGTATCCAAACGAATTTCTTCCGCGGTCAGCATGGGCATGGCGGTGACATTCGTGATGACCATCACGGCGGTGGTGACCTGGCTGGTCTATCATTTGATTCTGGTGCCTTTCCGTATTGAAATACTGGAATACGTGTCATTTATCCTTGTTATTGCCTCACTGGTTCAACTGGTGGAGATGTTCATCCGCAAGGTCAGCAAACCCCTTTATGAAACACTGGGTATCTATCTTCCCCTGATCACAACCAACTGCGCGATCCTGGGACTTGCACTCTTCGCTGTTCTGAGGGAGTACGATTTTATTGAAAGCCTGATATTCGGTCTGGGAGCGGGCGGCGGGTTCACACTCGCTCTGGTGATCATGGCTGGGATCCGCCAGGATCTGGAACTGGGCAACGTGCCAAAAATTTTCCAGGGCGCCGGAATCACCATGATCGTTGCTGGTTGCCTGGCTTTGGCGTTTATGGGATTTGCCGGTATCTGATCCCAGTCATTTCCCAGGCAGCGAGATGGGATTACCCTTAAAAGAGATACAGCCAGTCACCGTGCGACAACCGGTGCCATATTTATCAATCATTACGCCTCTGGAGTGACACAATGGATGTCAACGCACTTCTTATTTCAATGGGCAGTATGGGCGGCATGGGGGCTCTTTTTGCCCTGGGACTCATTTTTGCCGATATTAAGCTGCACGTCGATGAAGACCCCCGGATTGCATTGGTCCTGGATGAGTTACCCGGGGCAAACTGCGGCGGGTGCGGTTATCCAGGATGCAGTGCTTTCGCTGAACGGATTGTTGACGGCAGTGCGAGTATTACTGCTTGTCCAGTCAATACAGCGGACGGGGTGGCCGAAATAGCAAAGATCATGGGCGTGGAAGCAGAAGCAGGCGAGAAGATTGTCGCACGGGTACTCTGCAAAGGCGGGAAAGAGCAAACCGCTAAAAAAGGTGAATATATCGGAATCAAGACCTGCATGGCGGCTCACCTGACGTTTGGTGCAGACAGACTTTGCCAGTATGGTTGTCTCGGCTATGGTGATTGCGAGCAATCCTGTCCTTTTGATGCCATCAAGATGGATGACAACGGGTTACCGATCGTCGATGACGAGAAATGCACAGGATGTGGTAATTGTGTCACTGCCTGTCCCAGGAAAATTATCGAAATTCATCCGATCAGCCATAATCTGTTTGTTTTCTGCAAAAACCAGGATGACGCAAAATATGCGCGCAGTGTCTGTATCAAATCCTGTAACGGCTGCAAAGCCTGCGTCAAGGCTGTGGACGAGGGATTGATTGTGATGCAGAATAACCTGGCGGTCATTAATTATGATGCCTATGGCACCGTGACTGAGTTGCCGACTCAGAAATGCCCAACAGGGGCGATTGACCTCATCTCGAGTCGCTCTTAATGACCATTCCAGAATAATCCTCAGCCATGACAGACAACAGCCATGAAATTGGTATTGTTAAAGCGGTCAGCCAACACAGGACCGTTGTTGAAATGCAGGTCAGTGAGGCCTGTGACTCCTGCGGCGCCAGAATACTGTGCCGGCCGGGGCGGAACGGTCACCACGAAATGGTGGTTCAGAACAGCGTCCACGCCAGCGTGGGAGATGTTGTCAAACTGGATGAAACAGGGAATCTGCTGCTGATTTTCAGCTTTCTCCAGTATGGATTGCCACTGCTGGGTCTGCTGGGCGGCATATTTATTATCTACGCGTTGAAACCCGCGCTTTTTTCTGTCAGATTCGAACTGGTAATGACCGCCGGTGGTTTTATCGGTCTGATTCTGGGAGGAATTCTTGCCCACCGACTGTTAGGCTATCTGGCCGGCAGAATCGACTGTGTCTTTAAAATTTCAGCCATCCTCAAATAATGCAGTAACCGGGCAGTTGCGCACGGCATCGCGACTGCTTCAAAACGTGGGCGGGTCGGAAACAGTCCAGCTGCAAACGGTGGAGCTGAGAGCGCTCTGTGTCCCCAGGCGTTATGTGTGGTATTCGAAAAGGCAACCACGGCCCCCTGACATGCAGCGCAAAACGCCTTTCCCTGAATTATCCCGTTTCAAATACTTTTTTTTAAATCAGCATAGGCAGTCGCGATTGACCGCAAGCACTTATTCCCCGATAATAGCTTTATACAGGGTCATAAAATTAAAAACAGCTTGACATAATTCGAGCATATGCTTATTATTTTCGGCTAATGACCAACCTGCGTCCAGAAATGCCTGCCGGTTTCGGAGTTGGTGACTCGGTTTTTTAACAGCAGTTCCAAAAACGTTTTTGTATTTCAATGGAGATATTCAATGCCAATTTTTGAGTATTCATGCAATACCTGCCATGAGAGGATGGAAGTCCTGGTATCCGGTTCAAATATTGAGCCGAAGTGTCCTGCATGCGGAAGCAGTGATTTGAAGAAGGAACTGTCAGTGCCTTCATCTCTTTCAGGGGTTAGTAACGGTAGAATGACATCTACCGATGTTGGTGGCTGCTGTGGTGCGAACCCGGAACAGGCCGGTTGTCCAGGTCCTGGCAGCTGCTGTGGCAGAAATATGGCAATGCCCTGAAAGAAGCCCATGTTTAAAGGCAACACGATTTAAAAATATCTATTGACAAATTATGAGCATATGCTTATTATTCAAAACAGCGATAGGTAACCAACTATGACAAGGCCGAAATCTTTACGGCTGATAGACGCAATTCCGGAGGTAAAATGGTTTAAACCGGCCGGAATTAAAATGTGTTCTCTCGAAGAAGTGTCGCTCACGTTTGATGAGATTGAAGCGATACGATTGGCCGATTTGGAATGTTTGTATCATGAGCAGGTTGCTGAACGCATGGAGGTTTCCCGGCAAACCGTCGGGCGAATTCTGGTTTCAGCCCGGGGTAAAATTGCCGAAGCGCTGGTGAACGGCAAGGCAATACGCCTTGATGGCGGCCAGATTAAATTTCGCAGGCCGGCGTGTCTTGATCCGGGAGTTGACCTCTCGAAGCGTCAGTTGACCCCGGAGCAGATCAGAACGCCGAATCATATTGTCATTACAGCAAAAGGGCCTGACCTGGAGAGTGAGGTTGATCTGCGATTTGGCAGATCCAACTTTTTTATACTCATTCACCTGGATACTGAGGCGTTCACGGTTCTTTCAAATGAAAATTCGGATGCGTCAGGCAAAGGTGTCGGGATAAAAAATTCCCAAAGAATTATTGATGCGGGTGCCGAGGTTGTCATTACCGGTCGTGTCGGTGAGAAAGCGATGGGCATGTTGTCCTCTTTGGGGATCAGAATTTTTCTGGTTGATGGGGGTACCGTGAGAGATGCCCTTGAGCTGTTTAAGCAGGAGCAAACCGAAAATGCGCCTGTTGAATGAAAACCGAAGACAGCATCCGTCTGACCGGTACCCAGCAGCCGCAGCATTACCATATACCCATGGGGCAGGTGATACTTGAATCGAAGTCAACGGACTGACTTTCTAATCCTCTCCTAGGCCTGCCCCATGGGTTGTTGGTTCCTTTCCAATCTGCTTGATAGACCTGATCCTGCCGGTGGTAAGGTTCTTCACCGATGATTCAATGCGTGTCTAATTCCTTCATAATGACAGGGTTTTGCCGGGTTGCCGGTCATCGTCAGCAAATGTGATCAGATTATCAATCCCGCATCTGAAACTCACCCTTTTCTCCGATTGAAAGACAACCTGAGTATCCGCGTTTATTCTGCTTTGTAGAATATTATCTGACGTATATCACAAATTAGACAAAAGTCTCCCGAACAGATGCACAAATCTTGATAATATGGACAGTCCGCAACAACGTTTTTTCCCCCGATGAATGCTGATGTTGATTGTTCAAAGTTGTTGAGATGACCCTTAATATTCTCTATATTGGCATGAAAAGACTGACGGGTCAGTGCTGGGTTTTAATTTTTAATTTCAGGATAAACAAAAAATGAACACAATACTTTTCAAGAAGCAGCTTTCAGACGATGTTTTCCTTATGAGGATTGCAGCATCCAATATCGCTGAAGAGCGACAGCCAGGCCAGTTCATCATATTACAGCTTGACAATGATTATGGAGAGCGAATTCCGCTGACAATAGCAGATGCAGATGAGTCTGAGGGCTCCATTACAATCATTTTTCAGGTCGTGGGTAAAACCACCACCGATCTTTCAAAGCTCAACGAAGGTGACACGATTTCCAACCTTGTTGGACCGCTGGGAACGCCGACCCATATCGAAAAATTTGGCACGGTTGTCTGTGTGGGCGGTGGAATCGGCGTAGCCCCAATGCACCCCATCGCCAAGGCAATGAAGGCTGCCGGCAATCACGTGATTATTATCATGGGTGCTCGAACAAAGGAGCTGATCGTCCTTGAGAAGGAGATGACAGCGATTGCGGATGAATTGATTATTTGCACGGATGATGGCTCTTATGGCAGAAAAGCACTGGTGACAGAACCGTTGAAGGAAATTTGTGAGAGGGATCCGAAACCGGACATGGCGATCGCCATTGGTCCTCCGATCATGATGAAGTTTTGTGCGGAAACGACCCGACCATACGGGGTGTTTACACAGGTGTCCCTCAATACCATCATGGTGGATGGAACCGGCATGTGCGGTGGGTGTCGCGTTAATGTGGGAGACCAGGTGAAGTTTGTCTGTGTGGATGGACCTGAATTTGATGGTCATCTGGTCGATTTTGACAACATGATGGCAAGACTGGGTGCATACCGGGGGCAGGAAACGACTGCCAAGCATAAATGCAAAATGGACCAGCAAATAGAAAACAGGGGGAACAAGTAATGAGTCACAAGAGTCCAGAAGATTTAAAGGCGACGGCCGCCAAACTGCTTGAAGAATATTTGCCACTGAAAGATACCATGAAAGCCAAGCAAAGGATCGGTATTCCAGTTCAGGATATGCCTTCTCAGGATCCCCAGGTGAGAATTACCAATCTGGATGAGGTTGCCATCGGATACTCAGAAGAACAGGCAAAGCTGGAAGCGTTAAGGTGTACCCAGTGCAAAAAACGACCCTGTATCGAAGCGTGCCCGGTCAAGATCGACATTCCGACATTCATTAAGCATATCGCCGATGGCGATTATCAGAAATCAATCGATGTGATCAAACAGTCGAGTCTGCTGCCGGCAATTTGTGGGCGGGTCTGCCCCCAGGAAGTCCAGTGTCAGGAACCCTGTACGGTAACCAAAGCATTGAAGGATGTCAGCAAAGGGGTTTCAATCGGGCGCCTGGAACGATTTGTTGCTGATTGGGAGCGGTCGACTGGAAATGTCAAAATTCCGGAAGTGAAACCTGACACCGGCAAGAAGGTTGCCATTGTCGGGGCGGGACCGGCAGGACTGGTGGTCGCTGCGGATGTCCGTAGAGAAGGTCATGCGGTTACCATCTTTGAGGCCTTTCATAAACTGGGTGGTGTCATGCGGTACGGTATTCCTGAGTTTCGGCTTCCCAATACCATCATCGATCAGGAAGTCAGCACGCTGTTGGCCATGGGTGTCGAAATCCAGACAAATTTTGTCGTGGGTAAAACACGGAAGTTGGCTGACCTTTTGGAGAAAGATGGTTTTAACGCAGCGTTTGTCGGATCGGGTGCCGGATTGCCGATTTTTATGGGAATTGAGGGTGAAAATCTCATCGGGGTCTTTTCCGCTAATGAGTACCTGACCCGGGCCAATCTGATGCGGGCCTATGATCGCGAAAATGCAGATACGCCAATCTATGTCTCCAAGAAAGTGGCGGTGTTTGGCGGCGGAAATGTGGCCATGGATGCTGCAAGAATGGCCAAGCGGCTGGGTGCTGAGGAAGTCTATGTGGTCTACCGGAGAACCGAAAAAGAGATGCCGGCCAGAAATGAGGAAATTGAACATGCCAAAGAGGAGGGCATCCAATTCTATTTCCTGCAGAATGCCAAGCGGATTCTCGGGGATGAAAAAGGCAAGGTCAATGCCATTGAGTGTTTACGATATGAACTTGGAGAACCGGACGATTCAGGTCGCCGCCGACCGGTTGAAATCAAAGGCAGTGAATTTATCCTGGAGGTGGATACGGCGATCGTCGCAATTGGTAATGGCAGTAATCCGCTGATACCTCAGACGACAAAGCAGATCGAAGTAAACCGTTGGGGAAATATAATCGTCGATGAAAGACAGGAAACATCCATGAAACACGTATTTGCCGGTGGTGATATTGTTCTGGGCGCTGCCACTGTCATTCTCGCGATGGGGGAGGGGCGGAGAGCGGCTGCAGCGATTAATGAGTTGCTGGCAGAATGAGCCATACCGTTTTCGAGCCAAGTAGCAGGGAATCGGATGCCCTGGAAATGAGTGTTCTGCTTATTGAGAAACGATTCTGAAAAATCAGGTTTGGATTCAATAGAAATTTAAAAGGAGATGAACGATGAGAATTTGTATGCCGGTTGAGAACAATGAGGGACTGGAAAGCGTTATTTTTGGCCATTTTGGGTCCGCGCCCGGTTTTATGATTTATGATACAGAAACCAAAGAACTGAATTCTGTGCTTAATAAAAACGAGCATCACGAGCATGGGTCCTGTAATCCATTAATGTCGTTTGCTGATATTAAGCTTGATTTTCTGGTTGTGGCAGGAATCGGTGGCGGTGCGCTCATGAAATTAAATCAAGCAGGGATCCGCGTATTTCAGGCTGCCGGCAGGACGATCCAGGAGAATCTTGATGTGCTGGACAGACAGGGGTTACCTGAATTTACCATGCAGCATACCTGTCAGGGTCATGGTCATTCAGGCGGCTGTGCCCATTAGAGGATAATGACGTGGAGATAAAATTTCAACCTATCGGTATCATTCATACGCCTTTTAATGATATCAAAGGAATGCCCATTCAACCCACTGGAGCTAAGGGGATTGCTGGGTCGGTTGAGATTTATGAATCGTATGTTCAGGGGTTAATGGATCTGGAAGGGTTTTCCCATATCATTCTGCTCTACCATTTGCATCAAGTGCAGTCTTTTTCACTTATCGTGATGCCGTTTCTAGACACAACAGAACATGGCATTTTCGCTACTCGGGCGCCCAAAAGACCCAACCCGATCGGGTTTTCCATCGTAAAACTCAATAGTGTGCAGGGGAATATACTGCAGATTGAAAATGTTGATATCCTGAACAATACACCACTCATTGATATCAAACCGTATCTGCCGGAGTTCGATCAACATCCGGCGGATCGTTTGGGTTGGTATGAAGCGGTGAAGGGCAAAGTAAAAAACCATCGCTCCGATAACCGCTTTCGCGAACAACATTAGGCGAGACTATTGATGTCCGTCACCGCCGCAGGAATGGGTCCCATCACCATGTCCACCGCCACTGCAGGCATTATTTCCAGTGACCAGACTCTCCTGCAGGTAATGTTGGACCAGTACCTCTGGTTCAGCGACCGGTGCCCCGGTCACCACTTCAATGCCTGCCTGGTTGAACAGCATAATGGCCCGCTGTCCCATTCCACCAGCAATGATGACATTGGCGCCTTGCTCATGAAGCCATCTGGGCAATACCCCCGGTTCATGAGGTGGCGGGGTTAACAATGCCGTGTCGGTAATTTCATTATTAGCAACATTCAAAATGGCAAATTGCTGACAATGACCAAAATGGGCTGTCAGTTTTCCTTCAGCTAGGGGGATGGCAAATTTCATATAGATCTGCTCCATAAAATAGTGATTGAGAGTTGTTACATTAAGACCGGGATCATCTATTCAGCTAAGCCCAGTGCCCTTCCACGTTTGGAGAGGTTGCAGACTGCAGTTCTCCCCGTTTATAAGCCTGAATGACATTCTTAATCTGACCAGCGGCGCCGATTTTGATTTCGATGCCAGCCTGATTTAGAACCTGAAATGCTTTTGGACCGCAGTTTCCTGTAATCAAGACCTTGACCTGCTGGTCGATGATGGTTTTTCCAGCCTGAATTCCGGCACCTTGTGGCAGGTTCAGCGTTTGCGTATTTTCAACAACATCAAATTCCAGTGTGTCAGGGTCGACAATCAGGAAAAAGGCTGCCCGACCGAAACGGGGATCCATTTCTGAAGCCAGATTATCGCCTGTGGATGTGATTGCAAGTTTCATAGGATTGTAATCTCCATGTATGTTTTTAATATGTCGTCCGAATCAGACTTCAGGAAATGATTGCTGCATGTTAAACCAGGTGACGATTGAGATGGGTTTCTGCTTCCTGTCTGCCAGCAGACGGGAAATACAGGTGCGGCAGCATACGGCCGAGATGAGATTCCACATTGGACCAGACCTTTCGCACAGCAATGGCCGCCAACCCATTTGAATGAACCACCAGCGGTTTGCAGGCAACCATGGCTGCCGTGACGTCACGATCATAAGGGACACTGCCAACGTATTTCAGTTGATTCTGCTCTGCATATAATTGAATCTTCTCCGATATCTCCGGATTGATATCATATTTATTGATGCAAACCATGGCGGGAACCCTCAAAAATCGTGACAGTTCATGCACCCGCTCCATATCATGGACCCCCGAAAGTGTCGGTTCGGTGATGATCAATACCGCATCACTTCCGGTAATAGATGCAATGACAGGGCATCCAATACCCGGCGGTCCGTCAATGAGAACGGTATCATACCCCTTTTCCTGAGCGATTGTACGGGTCTCCTTTCGCAGTAAACTCACCAGCATGCCTGAATTCTCTTCAGCAATACCAAGTCTGGCGTGAACCATGGGACCGTATGCTGTCTCCGAGACAAACCACCTGCCACAAACCTGCTGTTCGAACCGGATCGCTTCGGCTGGGCAAAAATAGCGGCAAACACCACAACCCTCGCATGCGATCGGATCCACGACAAAATTCGGACTGATCGCGTTAAACTGGCATCGGACCAGACATTCACCACAAAACTGGCAGCGATCGGGATCAATCCAGGCTTTTGACCCACCTTTAAAATCTACCGATTTTAAAATGGTTGGCGGTAAAACCAGATGTAGATCAGCCGCATCAACGTCGGCATCAATGATGATCTTGTTTTTGGCCAGAGCGGCAAATGAAGCGGTGATACTCGTTTTCCCGCTGCCACCCTTACCACTGATAATCGTAAGCTCTTTCATTCCTTTTCTTTTTATACCTTACCTATTTATTAAAGCGATGAATCCATGCAACCGATCTTAAATCCAGTCCAGATATCAGATCCTTGTTTATCTTCAAAAGACCTGGGATTCCATTTCATAAAAATCATGTGGAGCAAATATTGGTTGTAAACAAACACTAGCAAACCACACAAACGGATTTGCTATTTAGTTATATTTAGCATATGCTCATAATTGAAGTCTAGGTGAACAAAAGTCGCTTGTCAAGTGGATACTCTGACATTTGTGTTTTTTAAAGCGCCGGGTTTTGATAGGATGACGATATCCCGAATTGATGGACGCAGCTATTAACCCGCTTGTATCTTCTTTTTGCAGCGGAAACCTTCTTGAAAGACAGCCCCAGGGGATGGAAAAAGAAAAACCCGAAATCATTACCCAAAATGTGACGGAACTCATCCTGGAGAGCATATCGGATGGGGTGTTTACAATAAACAATGATTGGCGGCTGACTACATTTAATCGCGCTGCAGAGGTGATTACGGGGATCTCCCGTGACGATGCGATCGGCAAACACTGTTGGGAGGTATTTCGATCCAATATGTGTGAGTCTGATTGCGCACTGAAAAGAACGATGAAGGAGGAAAAAACCTTTATCGATTCATCAACCTATATTGTAGATAGTGAACGAAGAGAGATCCCGGTGGTCGTCTGTACATCCGTACTGAAAAATAGTCGCGGTGAGTTGCTGGGTGGGGTTGAAACATTCAGAGACAATAGTCTGGTTGAGGAGCTGCGCCGAAAACTGGATGCCCGGTTCCAGATGGGAGATATCGTCAGTCAGAGTCCGGCCATGGAAAAGATCATCCGCATGTTGCCTGATATCGCAGAAAGTGACAGTACCGTTTTGATCCAGGGTGAGACAGGCACCGGGAAGGAACTGCTGGCCAAAGCCATTCACCAGCTCAGTTTTCGTCGAAAGAAACCTTTTGTGGCTGTTAATTGCGGGGCTTTACCGGACTCTCTTCTGGAGTCTGAGCTGTTTGGATACAAGGCCGGGGCATTTACTCATGCCGTCAAGGATAAACCCGGGATGTTCGCCATGGCTGAGGGGGGGACCTTATTTCTGGACGAAATTGGCGATACCAGTCCCGGGTTTCAGGTCCGATTGCTGAGGGTTATTCAGGAAAAAAGTTATCAGCCGCTGGGCGGCACGGTACCGGTCCGGACCAATGTGCGGATTATCACCGCCTCCAACAAAAACCTTGAAAATCTGATCACCGACGGATTATTTCGCATGGACCTGTTTTTTCGTATCAATGTGGTCCGATTAAATCTGCCTCCTTTAAGAGAGCGAAAAGAGGATCTTGGTTTGCTGGTGAACCATTTTATTCGTCATTTCAATTTGCTGAAAGGGAAGAACGTGTCGGGAATATCTGCGGAAGCACTTGGATTTCTGTTATCCTATTCATTTCCCGGTAATATTCGGGAACTGGAGAATATCATTGAACACGCTTTTATCCATTGTCATCGGGGAAAGATACAGAAGGCCTGTCTGCCTGCTTTTTCTGAACAGGGATCTCATATCAGTGAGGAGCCCCATGCCCTTGGGGATAGTCTGAAAAATATTGAAACTGAAACGATTCGGGAAGCGTTACAGCGAAACGGATTTAACCGTCTTGCGACTGCCCGTGAATTAGGCATGCATAAAAGCACATTATTCAGGAAGATTAAAAAGCTGGGTATCCAGTTACCAAAAACCGATGGGCGAACCAAGCGTGGAGGGTAGCATTAGAGTCGCAAATAACAGGTGCTATTTGGCAAAAGGGTCGCATAATTGCGACTGTAAGATCCATGGCGGATTGGGTCAACGGGTCTAAAAATATGCTATCCTATTGTAATATTAGTTAGTAAAAAATAAGTTGATGTACTGCAGATATGGAATATCCTATGCAGAAAATAAATTAAAAAGAGGAGGTTCGGCAATGAAACTGGCAATTACAGCTTGGGAGGATCGGGTATCGCCTTTATGCGATGCGGCTCGTTCACTGCTGATTGTCAGTTTTGAAAATCGGCAAATGGTCAAAGAGGGTTTTGTCTCATTTGAGGCTGGTACGCCTCTTCTTCAGGCTTCCATGCTTGCGGATCTCGGAGTCGATGTTCTGATATGTGGTGCGATCACAGAATCTTTATCCATGTTGATTGAGCGATACACGATCCAGGTAATCCCGTTTGTGAGTGGCAGGGTGGATCATATTCTGGATGCATTCAGCAAAGGAACGCTTCGACAGAAAGATTTTCGGATGCCTGGCTGTGGGTCTGGAAGACAAAGAAATTTCAGACGACAGTTGGGAAGACGGCATGGAAGATCAGGCAATATATTTAATCTATAAATGGAGATACAAAATGGCAGGTGGAGATGGAACCGGTCCCAGTGGAAGAGGACCAATGACAGGAAAAGGGATGGGATACTGCGTCGGGTACGCGTCACCCGGATATGGTCGCGGCATGGGAAGAGGTGCCGGATTGGGTTATAGGGGTGGTGGTGGATATGGTCGCGGTTTCGGTTTTGGTGCCGGCAGGGGCGGCCGGGGACCAGAGAGGTTCAGTTTGATGCGGCCCAGGCCGATGACGCTGCAGGAAGAACGAGACTATCTTCGGTCGGAGGAACAGTTTCTGAACGAGGGGTTGCGAGATATCAAAAGCAGGTTGTCAAAACTGGAATCGGAAAAACAGGACTGATTGGTAAATTAGAACAGGGGTCGTTGTCCTGCGTGGTTCAACGACTATTTTTGTAAATCGGTTCGTTGCATGTCGCCGGGTCACATTGTGGTCCCCGGCCATATGCAAAAAATCAAGGGAGGCTGAAATGCCAAGAGGTGATGGGACTGGTCCGTCAGGGAATGGTCCGCTAAATAAAGGTGGCAGAGGTTCGGGGCAAGGTCGGGGGCAACGGAGAAATATAAAATCCCCCGGGAACTGTCGTCTGGACAATTCCCAGAATAGGAGACCGGTCGTAAAAAATAAGGAATCCGTAACAGGGGGCTACCTGCAGGGCGCTGTCTTGAAAGCGCTGAGCATGGCGGTTCTTGCTATTCCAGCCTTGTTAAAGGTCCGGAATAGACTTGGGACATCCGAGAAGCAAGAACTGCTTGAGCAACAACAGAACGACCGTTATCCAACCATAGACGTGACACCGGTCTCGGTCGAGGAAAAACAAACAGAGGACTAAAACCGGTTTCCTCTTTTCTGTACTATGCGGCCGGGATGAGGTTTTTGACCGTTGTATATAGGTCCTCAAATACCTTTTTCATTTCGGGCAGGGCGTCGACCATTGCAATTCCCCTGGAATAATGCTCTGCAATATCCCGTCTATCCGGTATTTCCAAAAGAATCGGGATCTTTTCATCCGCAGCATAAGCCTTCACGTTGTCGTCCCCAACATCGCTCCGATTAATGACCAGTCCCATGGGCAGATTTAATGTCCTTACGGTTTCCACAGCGAGTTTTAGATCGTTCAACCCGAATGGCGTCGGCTCCGTGACCAGCAGAACGAAGTCTGAGGATCTCAGTGCGGAGATGACAGGACAGGATGTACCTGGAGGGGCATCAATAATGGTGATTCCGTCCCTGTCAGAATGCATTTTGACTTTTTCGATGAGCGGTGGTGACATGGCTTCTCCGACCCTCAGTTTCCCATAGTAAAGATCGACTGATCCCATACTGCCGTGTATGATCTCTCCCAGTTCACGACTGGATTCAGAGATCGCACCTGTCGGGCAGACCATCAGGCAGCCTTTGCAACTGTGACACATTTCGGGAAAGGTCATAATCTTCCCTGCGATCAGATTGATGGCCGAGAACTGGCAGATCTCTTCACAGGCTCCACATAAAGTGCACAAAGACTGATCGACCTTTGGAACCATTATCTTAACAGGGGTTGAAGTGGTATGTTCCGGGTTGATAAACAGATGGGCGTTGGGCTCTTCGACGTCACAATCCAGAAGTCTGACGGTTTGACCGACCGATTTGGCGAGATTGGTGGCAATCGTTGTTTTCCCGGTTCCGCCTTTACCGCTGGCTACCGTAATGATCATTTTTTTCCTATGAATGGATGATATATTAATAATTGGCATATGCTCATAATTAAAGCATAAAATGACCCCAAGATTCTGTCAAGCCGGTTTGTAACGATTCACTGCATTTCCGGTGGAGCCTCTGCTTTTCGGCAACCTATTCAATTAACGATCAGAAGACATGATCGGTCTGTTATTGAAGGGATTGGGAGTGCTTAATCTTCGCCAGGATGGGGAAGTCAGCTGAATTCGTGAGGCTCGCAGCGAAGCATGTGTTTGGACTGCTTTTATGGAAATTGGGGATTGTTGTTTCCCGTATTTAACAATGGAGAGGCTCATCGTATTGTTAACCGGAAAGCTGTTCTTACTGTAGGAATTTTAGACGCAGGTGTCGTAAAATCATACAGCGATTTAATATATTGAAATAATGAAATTAAAATATTCGAATGGAGCCATTTATAGCGAATAGATATTTTGGGGTGTAGAATATTACAACACTTTTCTGATTTTCTATTTCTGATGCGAGTGTGGAGCAATAGATATATATTCAATTATATGAGTTACTAAGGGAATAATTCAGGCTCACATGACTCTGTGGTATGACACTTGTAATGAATTATGAAAACAGTGTTCATCAAATGTTAAAGCAGATGGAGATAAGCTGGATGGGGGAAGTTGGTTTATTTCCATGGCGTCATTCATACAATGCCAAGAACAGAAAAGGAGCAGAAGCGATGACAGAAGAAACGAATAGAAGTCATGTTGGGTTTGGAACAACCTATCAGAAAGGCAGTGGAGATGATTCTGCTCAGCA
>Ga0180009_10002151_pt1 | contig 23348 bp, 24 predicted proteins | sample OS_PC_MetaG_FD_123537 | JGI IMG/M metagenome (GOLD analysis project Ga0180009, IMG submission 123537) | Groundwater microbial communities from the Aspo Hard Rock Laboratory (HRL) deep subsurface site, Sweden - OS_PC_MetaG | ecosystem: Environmental > Aquatic > Deep subsurface > Groundwater...
CTTACTTGCCGATCGGTTACCATTCAGGCCTCCTTTGAGATAACCTGAACAGTCTAACCCGCTCCCTCCTTTTTAGGGAATTTTAATTGTCGTCAGTAGGGAATTATAATTGTCGCTCATCAGATGAAGTATTAAATTCAATAATAGTCGGTTTCACTCCATCAAGATTTGATGAAGCATATAATATTTTTTCAAACAAATATGGGCCTCCTCATAAAATCGAAGGAGAAATTTTACAGAATGCTTTTGGCGCTACATTTGAAAACAAAAAATGTTATTGGTTTGATAATAAAAGAAAATGTCGGCTTCTTGTACAAAAATATTTCGGAGCAATTGACAACGGGCGTGCGACTTACAGTAAGTTGCCCTAGTATTAAAAGTAAACAATAATAAAACTATCCTTGATTCTTCATCGTTCATTTCTATTATAAGGTTAGCCTGTAATCATACTTTACATATAAAATTCGAATAAATTCAACTTGAAATATTGAAAAATAAATATTTTTGTAGGAAAATATTGCTGATAAGGAAATAAAAATGATTAAGAATCTTTTCACTCTAGGATATCAAGGGCTCACACAAGATGAATTTGCTAAACTAATTTTAGATAATGGAATTAAAAAGATTATTGATGTTCGGGCTGTTCCATTAAGCAGGAAAAAAGGGTTTTCGAAAAGTAAATTGGAATCAAGATTGAATGAAATTGGTTTAGAATATGAACATATTAGGTCTTTGGGTACTCCAAAAGCAATTAGAGAAGATTTTAAATTAAACGGAGACTTTCAGGAATTTTCGAAATTGTATCTAAGCGCAATCTCAAATGAGAAAAAAACTTTAGATGATTTGTCATCAAAAGTCAGCGATTCTGTATGTTGTTTACTCTGCTTTGAAAAAACCCCTTCAGAATGTCATCGATCTATCGTTGCAAATGAGATTGTCAAAAGGGCAAAAAATCAAATTCAAATCAATCACTTATGAAAAGTATTGATTCAGATTGGGAATCAAAAAATGTCCTTATTACAGTAAAAACATATCCCAATCCAAGCCTTTCTCATAAAGAAACTGTTTGTGTTGCAGGAATAAGTGATGAGGGAAAATGGATTAGGATTTATCCCATCAAATTCCGCAATCTTCCATATGACAAACGTTTTAAAAAGTATGAAGTTATTAAAATGAAGGTCAGAAAAGAACCTCGCGACCCAAGACCTGAAAGTTATTTTCCAGATTCAGATTCATTTGAATTACAAAGTCAACTTCCAAGCAATGACGGTTGGAAGAAAAGAAGAGAGTGGGTTTTCAAAGCAGGCAGTCATTCTATGTGTGATATTCAAGAGATGCAAAAGACAAACCACAAAACACTTGGGACGGTACATCCCAAAAGAGTATTAGATTTTTTAATAGAAGATGATTCTGCAGAATGGTCGCCAAAACTAAAAGAAGTTTTATCTCAACTGGAATTATTTGAAAAAAGAACATCAATACTGGAGAAAATCCCTCTCAAATTTAAGTATAAATATATTTGCTCCGACCCCAACTGTACAGGGCATGAGCAATCCATTTTTGATTGGGAAATATTTGCTCTATATAGACAATTAAAAAAACGTCATCAACAGGATATTGTCAAAATAAAGAGTGATATCAAAAAGAGATTTTTCGAAATAATGTGCAACGAAAAGAGAGATGTATGTTTTTTTGTTGGGAATCAACATTGGTTCCCCAAAAGTTTTATTATTTTAGGGGTTTTTTGGCCCCCTAAATTGACTTAATTTAAAGACATCTTAAAAAAAGAAACTTAACGTAATCTGGGTTGCAGAAGAATATTTTAGTCACAATTCAGGTCACAAATCAAATTAGGTCTCATTTGATGAATTAATAAATGCTTCATTATTGGGCATATTGGTCAGATAGCAACTGGGGCAATCATTGGGCTCATAACCAAAAGGTCACTGAAATAATGTCAGTTTTTGGTGTACTTCAACTTTTCAGCCGCCAACTCTCATAGCAGAGGCATTATTGGAAATCAATCACTATTCCTGATGAGTTCATTTACGTAATCAACCCATTTTTTATTTTCTTCCTCGCTCATATCCACAGCGCGATTACCGAATCTTCCTTCAATCCAGGGGCCATTCACTTCATTCCATATCTTTACTGAAATTGAATCGGGTAATGGTGGAGGATAACTGCCACGACGACGACTATTGTCTATCTTTTCCTCGTGAGTAAGATTGTCGAAATAAGAACCAATATTTGCTAAATCCCTTTTAAAGTCTGGGCTCCAAATAAACATTTGTTCAGGCCTTTGGAAGTATTTGAAACACTCTTCATGAAATCTATCTTGTGAGCAAAAAGCATGACAGAAAGGTAAATACAAAAAATATTAAATATCGATTACTGCGTTTGAATGACGACTTGCGGGTATCACGTCATTGGGCAATCCCAAAGAATAAATCACGTTTAGCCGAGTGAAATAAAAAGCATAAGTGTAAAGTGATTCAAAGTGGGATTTTCCATTTCTTTCCCATTGAAGTTTAGCATATGCTATCACTTCACTTGGCGTTTGAGTTCTTTTTGAAGCCGATTCAAAATACATTGGACCTTTTATGGATGGTAATTCGGTTGTATCTATCCAAGCAACAAAATCAGCCAAAATGGTAAATCGCTTATTCATAGGGAACTCGTCTGCCAGTTCCAAATTACGATTTACGGAATAATAATCCACAAAATCTTTGTAGTAATTCTTAGCTGCTTGAATATCTTTATCAGAAACTTCTTTTTTTTGCCATTTACGAATAAGCTTCTGCTCAAAAGATTCTTCAATAATGCACCCAATTGAACCATCCAGTGCTTTCACTTGCTTTGGGTTAAAAACTGGGATTCTGAAATCCGAACCAAATTTGCACCCCTCAAGATTTGCATGGAATAGTATTCGAGCATCAGGTACTGAATATTGCCCGCCGCTTCCAACCTTATCAGCCAATATTCTCAATCGCTCAAGCGTACCATCAAAATCTTCTTTGTATTTTTCAATATCAGTTATCATTTCTTGAACTAAAATTGGAGTGATTAGGATTCTAAAATGAGTTTTTAGTGTATCCGCCTCTTTGACTGAAAGCGATTGGATAAATGATTTATCGACCAGGATTATTGGTTTCAATTACTCTCCATCAAGCAACAATATTATTTTTTGGCAATCAACTTTTGTTTTCTATTTTTTGAACAATTTATATTTTTGTGAAATTGCTTTGAAGATAAATTTGGCATTGTAAGAAAAACCCGAAGTGGGTTTTTCCTTGAAACAGATAATCGTATTCGTTCTACTCGGTTTTGAAGTATGATATGTCTGGCCACCAGTTGTAATTGATTGAGCACTGCCAATAACATAATCCCCAATTTTTACTGCACTGCCAGTTGTATTGGTTGTAATGGGCGTCGTATATGTGCTATTTGACGTATAACTGTCAGCATCAATTATCGCAAAAAAACTATATCCATTGTTCAGGGCTAATTCAGCGCATCTCATTAGTGTGAAATCCGCTGCTCTTTCAAACGAAGTATATCCATTTCCGTGGAATGTTATTTTGAAAACATTTTCATCCAATTGGACATCCTTATATCCACCCATTAGCCCGGAAGAACGATAAGTCGTTGCACATCCTTGAATCAAAATCACAGTAAAAATAATTATTACAAGGCGTTTCATTGTCCCTCCTTCTAAGATGCCAATATTCTTATCAATAATTATTTCCTAACAGCATTTATATGTCAAGATAACGCCGTTCAGGTAGATTTTTAGATGAGGCAATATGGATAACAAATTTTCTAAAATATCTTGATTTCGATTATTCAATGCAGGCGCAGGCTATTTTGCTATATATGCATAAATGAACAAAATGATTCCAATCAAAGATGAAATCCAGTTCATTGCAACAAAAAAATCTGGAACCATTTCCGGATTACGACGATATTTCAAAAGAACAGTGAGAGACCAAAAATTGGCGGCACCATTTACCAATGCAATATAAGCAGCAGTGGAATGATTGGATTCTTGCAATTTCCCGAGCGCAAGCATACATACAATAAACAGCACCCATACAAACCATCTCATCTGTGCTCTCCTCTAACTGTTTTCAAAAATAAAACAATAAAGGCAACTATTATAATTACCAAAAAACTTATTAGCAATTCAAACTGATATATGTTGCCACATTCAGAATTCCAGTTTTGCCTTTAGTTGATAGTAATTACTGTAGCAATCGCTGTAGTCGCGTTTCGATTTCATTCGTTATTTTCTAACAGATAAATGGAAAGAGCCGATAACACAGGAACAAATTACTGTAGCATTACTGTAGCAGAAAGAGGTTGAAAAACAACGTTTTTACCCGTGAAATCAAGAACCTCAAGGTTTCTCAGCATCAAATTTAATGACTCTTAATCAATAGGTTGAAGGTTAGATTTCTTTGATTAGTGAAAGTTTAGGCTGTACTTCAATTTATCAATCGAAAACACAACCTTTATTCGGAGATACCACCCGTTTCTATCAAACCACCTCTTAATTTCATTACTGTTTCGTTATATTTTAAGCTTTCTTCTTTCATCTGATTCCTAAAAATCTCTTCCCTTTCAGGATAATAATTAAGAAAAAATAGCCAAAGTAGATCCAATGAAAGCTTATATATTTCCCAAATTCGTATTGCTGCTTGCCTTAATTCCTGAATTGAAACAGGCAGCATTACTCTCTTCAACTCATCCATATTTTTAGTTTTTTTCCATTTTAAAAAAACAACCTTACCATCAGCTTCATTTAAAAAGGCTTTCCCATGTTTAAACATATTTTTTGATTCATTAATCTTTTCCTGATATTTTCCAATTCTTTTTACAGATTCAGCAATGTCTTGAAAATATTTTTCTAAATCATCCCGAGTCATATTAATTTGATTTAATATGTTTCCGGCATCAATATTATTAAATCCTAAAATGTCTAGCACACCCTGAATCGATTTGAATTCCTTCAATTTATTTGGAACAAAAGTAGAACCTTCTCGTGTTTTTATATCTACTCCAATCGAACGATGAAGTTGGAAGCCATTTTTTTTATTGATTAGGGCATGTAGTAAAATTGAAAAATCCTCTAAACTACTATAAAGAAGTTGGATGCCATTTAAACAAATACACTTTATTTTAATCGGATCTTGTTCAATATAAGTTTTTTCTAATAGCGCCACTACTGAATTAAAATTGATTTGTAGGGCAAATTCCGAATAATTCATGACAAAGTCTGGTTCAATCACATCATCATAGTATTTTCTTGGCTTTATTTGAGTATTCATGTTTTAAATCCTATAATTAATTCTAAGAAATATCAATTGTGATTATCACATACAAAACAAATGGATTTACTGTAGTAATTACTGTAGTTGTGATTTGTCATTCATCTGTTATTTCCTAACGATAGATGGAAAGCCCCGTTAATTCAGGATAAAATCACTGTAGTTTTACTGTAGCGGAAATTGGTTAATGAAAATTAAACTATTAGAAGATCAGCGAAAACCCTTGCGCCCTAATCATTTTAAAGCTATTTCGCGTAGCCGACGGGGTGGTTCAGGAAGATGGTCTGGGTATCGGCCAGCTTTAGCAACTCCTTGATCCTGGCCTTGTCCATCGAGGCCTTGGGCCGAGTCTTCAGGCCGGTGGCGGCGCAGAACAGCGAGATGTTCTGCGAGACGATGCCGGCGTCGAGCGCCCCCCATTCGAATTTCTGCTCGGGGGTGCCGCGCGTGAAGCGCTCCGAGTCAGAAACCAGGATGATCTGGACGGGAGGAATGGACGGGGCCGGCGGGGGTGGAGGCGGCGTCGCGGGGGCGGCTGCGGCGGGCGATGCGGCCGGCCGGGGCGGCCGCGCCATCATGAGCTGGGAACGATAGTCGCCGGCCAGGACCGGCAGCAGCTCATGCTTGGGCGCATCGTAAAGATAGGCGCCTGCCTTCACGAAAACATAGATGAGCACATCGTGGGCGTTCATGGCCGACGAGGCCGTGCTCTTGTTCTCCGCCGGACGGTTGATGCCGTCGGCGGCCCAGAGCAGGTCGGTGAGGTCCTGCAGGCTCAGCTCTTTTTCTGAAAATTCGCGGGTCGAGGCCTTGACCGCCAGCGCTTCCATGAACGGCAGCCCTCGCTTCAGGTTGGGTTCATTCAACTTGATGGCCTGCATTTCTGAGGCCGGTAGCCAAGCCGGTGAAAAAACAAGGATGAACGCGGCGGTGACAAACCATTTTTGTAAATCGTTCGTAACGATTGTTTTCTTCATTTTAACCTCCAGATCACAAACATTTATGATTTAAATAATAAAATTTTAACTTGCCATAAAAGAAGACTAATTATATCGAAGGGTCCCATGAAAACTTCCTTATGAGATGCTTGTGGAAATTCCATTTTTTAGTGAGAAATTGATAACGGCCTGCGACAATCCCCTTAGAAATTTTGAGTTCTCTAGCAATTTTAATAAGATCCGTATCGGATTGTGCACGGATAATCCTGGAATCGAATTTCGCCGGGATCAGGAATTCTCTGGCGAAATCATTCGCATTTATTTCACGTAAGTCGTCCGTGCTGCCGTCATTAATCAAAAGATCTTTTTTACTGTCGTGCAATACATGCCCCGCTTCATGAAAAAAGGAGAACCAAAACCGATCCTCCCCTTTGCCGCGCAGGCACAGAATGATCATGGCCTTCACTGGAGTCAGCCATTTCGTGGCTCCGTTCCAGGGCACTTTCGGCATTTCCTTGACAAATGCCAGTGCCACCCCCGCTTCTGCACACAAACGCAGCATTTCGGGTTCGAATACATTGGGCTCTTTACATGTTAAGGCTCGAATCTCTTGCAAAGCCTTTTCGAATTTTGTTTTATCATAAGCTTGGCATTTGGTTTTTTGAGCTCGCAACTCCCCAATGCGTATCCAGGCCGCAGCAGAACCCGAATCAGTATCAAAACATGGTGACCGCCGTGCCGCCACGGCGGGCTTTGCCCATATCTTTTTCCAAGCCTCCACGCTGCTGACTCCGAAAAATGTCAGCACTTCGCGAAGCTGCAAAACCAAATCCTCCTGTTTCTGAACCACTTTGCGTTTGACGAGTTCCTTAAATGGAATCATTTTTAGCCATTCCAACCCTTCAACCAATCTTTCTTTTTCTTCGATCCGCTCCAACTGCTCTCGATACTGGGATTCCAAGTTGTTCCAGAAGCGGGCGGGGACGCCGGTGACCAATTCCAGTCGGTTCGCGGTTTCATAAGTGATGGGCTGCACACCCTTGTAAATTCGATTCAAGGTCTGCACGGTCAGAGATGTTCGCAAGGCAAGCTCTTTTTGACCTATGCCGAGCGATTTGCTCACCTCCTGGAGGGTCACTCCCGGCGGCACGGCATAATCTGGTTCAAATCGCAACTGTTTCTTGTTACTCATAATTGGCCTCATTCAATGTGTATCCTCAATGGAGACAACCTCAATTTCAGTGACCAACCCCTTATCAATACTCCCATCCGGTGTCACCGGAAGAGGCTCATTAACAGGCTTAAAAATCAACCGCATGGGTTGCTCCAGATCAACGGAAAAATGCCCCTTGTAATTGCCCGTCAATTCGTGGCACCGAGCCGGAGGCAAATGCGACATAATGGCAAGGCAATCTGCAGCTTGCAATTCCATCAACCTTTGCTTTAGTTTGCCAGCCATCCTGTCTCCATATTTTCGCTTCATTTCACGTTCCGAAGAACACTCCTTTCTCAGTTTATTCGTCTTAAATGTTAATAGCATTGTTTTTCTTAAATGTCAACAAATAATTAACATATCGTGTTAATTTAAATAATTCATTAACTTGTAGCGAAGGCCTCATACTTTGATGAATCACAATTCCCCGATCAGCCTGCCCAGAAGTCTTAAAGTCGATCGTTGAGGTATTTTTTTACTTAAAGCTAAACAATTAAAAATATGCTTAAAAAAATACACTTCTCTCCGTTTTATCTTGATAATTTATACTCTTTTAAAAAAAAAGAATCAATACAGACATGAATGACAAAAATATATTCAGCAGGCATAGCAGTAGAGGCAGCCGTGGCGGCAGGTGCCGTAGCTGCCGATGTCCACGCTCTGCTGGCAGAGGCACAATTTTCTTTGGGACGGGTCCTTGCGGTAGGGAATATGCAGGCCGAAGAGTTCATTCAACAATTCATCGTCCACGCATTTGCCGGGGCGCACGCCTGCTGCCAAAGCCGCTTCGGCGCAACTTTGAATTTCCAGTCCCGAGGCGACAGCCGTAGCGGCGAAATGTTCGAGCAGGCCGAGCTGCTGCTCCGGGCTACCGGCAGCCCGGCCGGCGTCGATCCCCGCCTTGCCTAAACGGCGGAAAACTTTGGGATAGGGGTCGAAAAAACTGACGATGACGCGCGCAACGAACGGGGCCAGGAGTCCGGCCAGCCGGGAAAAATTGTGCAGATGAAAATCGACCGGGGTCTGCTCCGTGAAGATCACCGGATCATAGCGCCAAATGACACGGTGCCGGCTGCTGCGCCCGGCCAATTCTTTAAAAAAGCCAACTGCTTCCTCAATTCGCGGGGTAGACGGTTCCAGCAGCCGGGGATAGCCGGTGGCCGTGAGCAGGAAATAATAAGGGTATCCGCCGCGCTCGATTTCCGGCAGGTGGACCAGGAGCGGTCGCGGATCGCGGCTCCAAAAAACAAAAGCATCTACATCTTTCTTTCTAAGGCTGATCCGTTTTTTTTGAGACGGGTGGAAGGGATTCGCTACCTCTACAGCGCCAAGGCGCAACTGTTCCATGAACCAGTCGCTGCCAAAAGCGGGGATGTCGCCGCGGCGCGAAACACTGATGATCATGGCTGGCCACTCAGCAGCCGCAAGCCGTCAGCGGCCGCTCAAGCGGAGCAATTCGGGATTCTGCGGGAATTTCTGCAGGGCCAGGGCCAGGACTTTGCGGAATTTTTCCTTTTCCTTTCCAGCCTGGTAAACCTTGATCTGCAGCAGGTAGTTGTCCACTGTCTCCTCAAGGAACAGGGCGCTCTGGGCATACATTTCCGCCTGGATATACTGTTTTTTTTGCATTGACAACAGAGCCAGCAGATGGTGATTCTCGGGCTGGAAGGGATTGCCCTCCATGGCTTCCTCGACCTTTTGCATGGCACCTTCAAAATCACCTTCTAAAAAAAGATTGCGGGCTTCAATATAAAAAATGTTGCCGGGCACGGCCGTTTCGGAAATCAACCCGACCTGGAAGGGATTCATGAGCAGATGTCCGCCGGGCAGGATTTTTTCTTCCGGGAGGGTGAATTGGACGTAATCCCGGAAGGCCTGGCTGAGCGTGTCCCTGTTCTCGGCCGCGGCCAGGAAAAAGGAAAACAGTTCCAGCAATTTTTCATCATCGGGGAACAACTGCAGGGCGCGCGGCAATTCCTGCAAGGCCTGTTCCTTCTTATCCGTAGCCTGCAGCAAAAGGAGCAGGTTGAAATAAATTTCCGGGTCCTTTTTCAGGTAAAGGGCGTAACGCAGACACTTTTCAGCCTTTGGCAAATCGCCTTTGCCCAGGTAAATGACACCCAGGTTGTTGTGGGTAGCGACAGTGTAAGCGTTCCGCTGCTGCAGCTTGATAAAGCGGGTCAAAGCCAACTCGGCATCGCCGCTTAAAAAATTGACCATGGCCAGCAGGAAATGCTTCCTATCCTTGAAATGCGGGGTATCAGCCATCAGGTTCAAATGGGCAGCACATTTTCCCAGGTCTTGCTTTTCCAGGAAAATTTTTGCCAATTCGAAATTGAAAAAATCAGAACGGCTGTTTTTTCCGGACAGGGGCAGCAACAGCTCCAGTTTTTTGTCGCTGTCGCCCAGCAGCAGGCTTTTGATGAACTTTTCATAATCGGGCAAAGACAGGTTCAGCTGCGGCGAAACCGTTCCCTGGGTTCCGCCGCCAACGGCCTTTACCACGGCATTGAGCGCTTCCGCCTGGATGCGATATATGTCATTAAAATTTCCCTTGGCCAAAGGCAGATTTATTTGCGTCTGTCCCTTGATATCGATCAAAAAAAGCTGGACCTGCATCTGCGAAGATTTTTTGTCACTGTACAAAATCTTCCCCCACAGCAGCCGATCCGCCTGGCTCTCCCTGGCCAGAACCATGGCCGTAGCCTTTGTTATAGCAAAGGGGAAACGGATCAGGTTGCGGTTCAAAATGACCTGGACTTCCTCCTCAGCGCATACGGTAAAAGAATTTTGGCTGAGGCCGGCGATCAGGTAAAAGGAAACCGCCTTGCCCAGCCACTGAAACGAAGCATGGTTTTGGGTGTCCACGGCCAGCGGCAGGACCAGGGTCTTGGCCGCGAGGCCGAACGTCAAAAGCAGACAACATGGTAATAGAATTATTTTTTTCATTTCATTTTTGATAAAGAGATTTCAACAGGTCGCGCAGAAAAAACGCACCGTTTAAGTCAGCCTTGCCCGCGCCTTGCAGCCTGAAAGCAAAGGCATAGCGTGGTTTCTCGACCGGGAAAAATCCGATGATGATCGCGTCAAGCCCCTGGCGGGAACTGCCGGCGGTCCCGGTCTTGATGGCCACCCGGACCGTTTTGCTGCGGGCCCGGCGCCCGGTGCCGTTTTTATTTTCCACCACATCCACCATGGCTTTCTTGACGCGCATGAAATTCAGGTCATCGGCCAGGACCCGGACCGGCCGGGCGTCATGGTGGTAAAAGCCAAGGCCGAGAATATTTTTGACATCGTCAATGAGATAAGGCGGAAAAAGCTGGCCGCTTTGCGAAAAAATTGCCGCCAGAACGGCGGCGTGGATCATGGTCATGCGAATTTCCTCCAGGCCCACGGCCAAATTGGCCAGTTGGAATTCAGCCGCGCCCTTGCTGTTGAAACTCCCGGTATGGAGTTTGATGAACCCGTCGGTGAATGACGGGCCATTGAAAAAAAAGCTTTGCAGCAGCTCGGCCAGGCGCGCGGATCCCACCAGCAATCCCATGCGCGCGAAGCTGAAATTGCACGACCGGGCCAGGGCCTGGCTAAAATCGCGCACCGGCCCATGTTCGATCCAGTCATAAAAAACCTTGTCCCCCAAGGAAAGCCGGCCCGGGCAAACCAAAGGAAACAAACCGCCTTTGGCCAGGCGCAAATAGGCCAGGAGTGAAATGATCTTGATGATGGAGCCGGGCTCGAACTGCTCCACAAAAGCGGCGTTGGCAGCCGCAAACGACCTGGGTTTTGAATAGGCGACGGCAATACTGTTTTCCGGCAAATCCAGAAGCACAAGGGAACCGAAATAATCTTTGAAAAGATGATCGACTTTTTTTTGCAGCCCGGAATCCAGGGTCAAGCGGAAAGTGCGGACCCCCCTATTAAACTGCGCGTCAAAATCGCCCAGGTCAAATCCAGGGATCAATGAACGGGTAACCCGGCGCCCGAGATCAAAATAGGCCAACGGCCGGTCATTTTTATCAAAAATATAGTCGACCCGCCCCAGGCGCAAGGAGCGGTTGAAATGGCTCAGGACTTCCAGGGCTTTGCCGTTGGCCTTTTTGTATGAGGGCGAAAGTCGGGCCATGGCTTTTTCCGATTCGCCGTAGTGCAAAAACGCGGCCTGGCAAAGAGCGCTGAACCAGAGGACTTCATCGCCGCCGCGCGGCAGCAGGTAAGCGGTGTAGATCTTGAGCTGCAAATAATCGCCCCGGTCAAAAAAATACTTCAACAATTGCCCGGAGCGCAGCGAGGTCGAAACATCGTCCTGCTGCAGTTTTTTCAGTTGCGTTTCGGCCTCATCCAGCCGGCCTTTGAAAAGCTCATGCAAAGCCCGCAATTCACAGATATTCCCCTGCTGAAAAAACGAGGATTCCACAGCCCGCAAACGGTTTTCAGCCTCTGTCAGGCGGTCGGCCAGAAGCAGTTCCTGGATTTTATCCACAGCCAAACTGGTTTGCAGATAACGATAACCGAAAAAAACAACCAGGACAAAAAAAACAAGAAACGCCAGCCTCAGTTTTTGCCGGCGGCGGCGGGCTTTACGGTTGCTGAACGAAAAAGAGACGTCTTTATAATCCAACACCATCAGGGTGTGGCTCCCCGCCACTTGCGGCCCGGAGAAATGCCCATGCGGCTAGCGGCCATTGCGCAGGTATTCTTCCAGTTTGCGCAAGCCTTCCTCAATGTCTTCCATGGACGTGGCATAGGAAATGCGCAGGTGATTGGGGGCGCCGAAAGCCGATCCCGGGACCAGAATGACATTCAATTTTTCAAGAATATCCATGGCCAGCTGGTTGTCGTCCTGGAACTTTTTATTATGGATATAATGGGAAAAATCAGCAAAGAAATAAAAAGCGCCGTCGGGAAGGGCGTAGGTGATATGGCCTATCTCATCGATCCGGCGGGCAAAGTAATCCCGGCGCCGGCGGTATTCTTCCACCATGGTCTGCACCGCACTTTGATCCCCGGACAGGGCCTCCACCGCCGCTTTCTGGGAGATCGAACAGGGATTGGAGGTTGAGTGTTCCTGGATTTTGGTCATGGCCGCTGCCAGCTCCTCATGGGCGATGGTATAGCCGATGCGCCAGCCGGTCATGGCGTAGGTCTTGGAAAGTGAACTGATCACCGCCACATGCTCGCGGGCGGCGGGCACGAGATTCAAGGGCGAAGGGTATTTTCCGGGAGTGTAAATGATTTTTCGGTAACAGTCATCGATGATGATCAGGATATTTTTTTTGTAATAAAAATCAATCAATTTTCCCAACTCTTCGCTGTTCATGATCTTGCCGGTGGGATTGGAAGGCGAATTGACGATCACGGCTCTTGTTTGGGCGCTGCACTTTGAAATATAGGAAGCGGCGGTCAGTTCAAAAAGTCGGTCGGGCTGCAGGTGATCAGCGTAGACCACCCGGCCGCCGCAAAATTTCACCATTTCCGGATATGAAACCCAAAAGGGAAGAGGAACGATCACTTCGTCCCCGGGATCGACAATGGCCTGCAGCAGGAGGAAAAGACCGTATTTGCTGCCGGGCGAAACCACGATCTGGTTGTCCTTGGCGGCATATTCCTGCTCGGCCTGATAGGAATCCTGGATGGCTTTTTTCAATTGGGCGATCCCCGCAGTGGGCGTATATTTGGTGAAGTTATTCCTAATGGCGGCCATGCCAGCTTCTTTAATGTTCTCCGGTGTGGAGAAATCGGGTTCGCCGGCACCGAAATCAAGGATCACCTTGCCCTGGGCCTGCAGCTGTTGTTTGATCTGCAGCAGTTTCAGAGTCGGGGAACTGGTCATTGTTTTTACCCGTGAAGACAGTTCAAGCATGCTTTCCTCCAAATAGTCTCTTTTCAACCGTTGCCGCCATAACATGCAGCAAGAACAAGTGCATTTCCTGGATTGTCGGTGTGTCCAGGTCATCCACAACAATCAGCACGTCCACGGGAACCTGGCGCAGGCGTTCCACCTGACTCCCGGCCAAAGCGATGGTCGGCATTTCCAATTCCCGGGCCTTGGCCAGGGCCAGTAGGACATTGGCCGACCGGCCGCTGGTGGTGATGCCCAGGGCCACATCGCCCTTGCCCCCGAATGCTTCCAGCTGCCGCGAAAAAATGAATTGAAAATCTTCGTCGTTGGCGATAGAGGTCACGTTGGCCATGTCGGCGTTCAAGGCCAGGACCGGCAGGGCCTGGCGCCGGAAATAAAACTTATTGACCAGCTCGGCAGCAAAGTGAGACGACTGCGTGGCCGAGCCGCCGTTGCCGAACACCAGCACCTTGTTCCCCTTTTGCAGGGCTGAGGCCAGCAGATCGATGGCGCGTCCGACCTGGGGATCTTCATTCAGGACGGCAAGCAATCGGGCCCGGCGCTGAATTTTTTCGGGATCAATGATTTTCATGGTTTTTATCCGCATAAAATTTTTGCTGCAGGCTTTTCATGAATTCCGCCAATTCATTTTCCGCAGTATTCTTCATTTCCTGGCACGGAAAAAATTCGATCTCGACCATGCCCGGGCCGACGGTTTTTCGACCCGGCGGCATCAACTGATGGGTACCTGAAATTTTCACCGGCAAAACCGGCACGCCGGCCCGCAGGGCGATCAGAAAACTGCCTTTTTTAAAATCCCGCATCCTGCCGTCTTTGCTGCGCGTGCCTTCAGGAAAAACAAGGAAAGAATAGCGCTTTTTTTTTACTTTTTCGATCGCTTCGGCCAGCGCCTGCTGGCGGCGCTGCGGGCTGGAGCGGTCGACGAACACAAAATCGGCCAGTTTCATGACCCAGCCGACCAAGGGCATTTTCCGGGCCTCGGCCTTGATCAGCACCCGCGGGTTGACCGGCAGGACACTGACCAGCAGCGGGCCGTCCAGGTTCGACAGGTGGTTGCAGATCACGACCTGGGGAACCGAGAAATCAACGGCAGCCAGACCCCGGACCTTTGCTTGGACGCCGAGGAGTGTAAGGGTTGTTTTGATGACCAGGCGGGATTGAGAAAAAAGGAATTTTTTGTGTTTAAAAAGACCGGAAACGATCAAAACCGGGATAAAAATGAGTAAAATGAGCAAAAAAGCAATAAAGAAAGCCAGTATGTTTCTAAACAGTCGCATGCTTACCATTAATAAATTTTTTTTCGCCGTTTGTCAAGGAAGTCAGTTGACATTCCCTGCCATTTTTGTTAATAATTAATTTCAATTCAAAAATCCATGAAATCATTTAGCGGCTTGCCAAATTTTTTTAAGGAGATAAAAAATGTCAGTGATCAAGGAACTCATTGAAAAAGTTAAAAGCAAAAATCCTGGTGAACCCGAATTCCACCAGGCGGTCAAGGAGGTTCTGGAAACGCTGGAACCCACGGTCCAGAAACATCCCGAATTCGTCAAAGCCAAAATTTACGAGCGCATCGTTGAACCCGACCGCTCCATCCTCTTTCGCGTCCCCTGGATGGACGACAAGGGTGAGGTCCATGTCAACAAGGGCTTCCGCGTCCAGTTTAACAACGCCATCGGCCCCTACAAAGGCGGTTTGCGCTTCCACCCTTCGGTCAACCTGGGCATCATCAAGTTTCTCGGCTTCGAACAGGTCTTCAAGAATGCGTTGACAACCCTGCCCATGGGCGGCGGCAAAGGCGGTTGTGATTTCGATCCCAAGGGCAAATCAAACAATGAAGTCATGCGTTTCTGCCAGGCTTTCATGCGCGAGCTGTACCGTCACATCGGCGCCGACGTGGACGTCCCGGCCGGCGATATCGGTGTCGGCGGCCGCGAGATCGGCTTCATGTACGGCTACTACAAGAAAATCCGCAATGAACATACCGGTGTACTGACCGGACGGGCCCTGGAATACGGCGGCAGCTTGATCCGGCCCCAAGCCACCGGCTACGGCGCGGTCTATTTCGCCGCCGAAATGCTGGCTACCCGGGGTAAGGATTTCAAGGGTCTGTGCTGCGCGGTCAGCGGCTCGGGAAACGTCGCCCAATATACAGCCGAAAAAGTTAACCAGCTGGGCGGCAAGGTGATCACCCTTTCCGACTCCAACGGCACCATCGTCGACGAAGAGGGCATTGACGCCAACAAACTGGCCGAAGTTATCAACCTGAAGGAAGTCCAGCGCGCCCGCATCAAAGATTATCTGGGCAAGCACGCCAAGGCCAAGTATTACGAAGGCAAAAGCGTCTGGGACGTGATCAAAGACGGCCTCAAGATCGACGTGGCCTTCCCCTCGGCCACCCAGAACGAAATAGATGAAGACCACGCTACGGCCATGGTCAAGAACGGCTGCTTCTGTGTTTCCGAAGGCGCTAACATGCCTTCCAATCTGGCCGCCATTAAAATATACCAGGGCAACAATGTGCTTTATGGACCGGCCAAAGCGGCCAACGCCGGCGGTGTGGCGACCTCAGGTCTGGAAATGGCACAGCAGAGCCAGCGTTTTTACTGGAGCCGTGAAGAGGTTGACCAGAAACTGCATACCATCATGAAAAATATCCACATGCAGTGCCTGGACGCCGCTGAAAAATACGGCAGCAAGGGCGACTACCTGATGGGCGCCAATATTGCCGGTTTTGTCAAGGTCGCCAAGGCCATGCTCGCTTACGGCATCGTTTGATCTAAACTTTTTTTTATAAAGGGGAGTTTGCATAAAACTCCCCTTTTTTTTTGCAATATTATTCCGGCTTGAAATATTGATCCAAATGATATATATAAATGAAAAGGAGATATTTATGAGCGAAAACAACGATTTGTTCAAAGAAATCACTGAAACAGTCCCTTTTTACAAGCGAACCAAATTTTGGGCCTCCCTGCTGATTTTTTTCGTCGGACTAGCCCTGGTTCTCTTGTTCTATAAAACCGTGATCCAAGATACCATGAGTGACAAGGAAGTGGCCGAATCCATTCAAATCGTCTGGCATGATTCCATCTGGGTCGACAAAAAGGTCAGGCCTGACGAAGCGATCATTGTCCCGGCCTTCACTTTTAAAATAAAGAATACCGGCAGCCGTCCCCTGCAGTATATAGGATTCAATTGCATTTTCATTTTTGAAGAAAGCGGAGAAAATCTGACCGATGGCTTTGTCGAAACCATAAAAAAACCGCTCCTGCCCGGCCAAGTTAGCGAAGAGATTTTCGTCAAAGGTTTCTTCGGCTACCGGGCGACCTCCAAAGCCGCCTTTATAAAAAACATGGCCAATTGGAAAAACATCAAAATGAAAATTTACGCCAAGACCAAAAATTCAGGCCAGGTCCTGCTGGGAGTTTTCCCGATCCAGAAAAAAATCGCCGGTATAAAAATCATTTATCAGGATCAAGAGGAAAGCAAATAAAGATGTCGAATTCTCGACCACAGTATTGATGAAAAAAATATCCCTGAAGCTTTCCGTCATTCTGATTGTTTTTTTAATAGTAAACGGATTTCTTCAATCCCTGCCAATGAATTCACTGTTACATCATTGGTTAAATACCTTGATCTTGCTAATCTTTATGGTAACTTTGATTGTTTTTTTAAAAATCGCAATTTTGAATCCCCTGCAGGAGATCAACCAGCGCCTGCTGCTTTTCCAGCCAACCGGGAGCGGCCGCATCTCCGTCAACCGTTCCCATCTGTTCAAAGAAATCGGAGAAATCTTTGCCAATATAGAAAATGTTTTCTCCCAGTTGCAGAAAAAAATAAGCGAAACCAATGAAGCCAAGGAATACCTGGAAAAACTGATGCAGACCACCCAGTCCATTGTGATCACCCTGGATGCACGCATGCGTCCCACTTCCATGAATGAATACGGACTAAAAAAATTCCAGATCGGCAATCAGGAGATCGCCAAGCTGCGCGTCGGTGATTTTTTGGAAAAAAAATTCATGCGCACCATCGCTGCTGAACTAAAGGAAAGCAAGCAAGCCATTGACCAGGAAACCACGCTGACCTTGAAGACCGGAGAAAAAATCGACATTGCCCTGTCCCTTTCCCAGATCAAGGATTTCAACAACCGCATCAGTGGTTACCTGGCGGTGATCGCCGATATCAGCAAGCGCAAAAAAGCCGAGATGAACCTGAAAAATCAAATCCTGTTCTCACGGCAGATTTTTCAATCGATTCCAGAAATGATCATCATCGTGGACCGCAGGCTGCGCATCACCTTCATCAACACCAGGACCCGCGACCTGATCAAAGCCACCGGGGTCAGTATCATCGGCCAGAACCTCAATTTCATATTGACCAGGAATTCAATTGAAAGCGGTTTCGATGAATTGGTGCGCAATGTCCTGGAAGGAGGCAACAGCTTCCACCGCATCAACACCGTCAATCCCATCCTGGAAGAAGAAAATTACGTGGACCTGATCATTGAGCCTCTTAAAAGCGGCAGCATCGTCATAGGCGGCATTATCCTTCTACGTGACATTTCGGAATGGCGCAGCCTGACTGCCCAGCTCAGGTCATTACAGGGGTTCATGCAAAAGCTGATCAACGCCAGTCCTTACGCGGTAATCTCCATCAACAACCACGGCCTGATCACCACCTGGAACCAATCGGCCGAGAAAATCCTCGGTATCACATTCGCCAACGCTTTCGGCAAAAACCTCTACGCGCTTTTGCCGCTGTTCGACAAGTACAAGGACATCATCAACGAGATCATGATCCTGAAAAAAACCATTTACCTCAATGATGAAAAGGTATTCATCGGTGAAGAGGATTTTAAAATTGCCAACTTTACACTTTACCCCGTTACCGCCGAGCAGAGTGGCGTGGTCATTCACATCGAAGACGTTTCGGCGCTAAAAAAACTCGAGTCCTCGCTGCTGCAGGCCCAGAAAATGGAATCACTGGGTTTGTTGACCAGCCATATCATTCACGACTTCAACAACCTTTTGAGCGGCATCATGGGTTACGCCTCACTGCTTGAAAAAAAGATCGCCGACAATCCCAAGGTGAAAAAATACGTCTCCACGATCATCAATTCCAGCGAAAGGGCTTCCACCCTGATCAACCAGCTACTGAACTTTTCGCGCAAGAAAATGGCTGAAAAGGAGATCATCAACATCAATGACCTGATCAAGGAATCGCTTGATTTCCTGGCCATGAACCTGAAGGTGATCAACCTGGACATTCAGTTGTATCAGAGCCAGATCCTGCTCCGGGCCGACAAAACCAAAATTTCTCAAGTCCTGATCAATCTGATCATCAATGCCAGGGATGCCCTGGAAAATGTTCCCCAACCCATCCTGCGCATCAAAACCGATCTGGTCGACATCAGCAACCAGAGCAACCTGCTGGACGGACAATATGCCCTGATCGAAATCAGCGACAACGGCAGCGGCATCAGCCAGGAGAACCTCAACAAAATCTTCGAGCCGTTTTTCACTACCAAGGGCCAGGGCCGGGGCACCGGATTGGGTTTGGCCATTGTTCGGGAGATCATCCGCGACTACAACGGTCAGATCGAAGTGGATTCAAAGACCGGCCGCGGCACCCTATTTAAAATATTGCTCCCCGTTATTGCCAAAGAGATGTTCCAGTCCATTGCCCAGGAAGAAACAGAGCCGTCGGCCCCTCTCGAAGGCATGGTGCTGCTCATCGACGACGAGGAGGTGGTTCGGGAAATCGGCCATGACATGCTCAAGACCCTGGGCTTGAAATGCCTGACCGCCGCCAACGGCACTGAGGGCATCGAAATATTCAAGAAAAACAGCGCCGAGATCACCTTGGTCATCCTGGACATTGAAATGCCGGGCATATCCGGAGAAAAAGTATTTCATATCCTGAAAGAGCTCCGACCGGAAATCAAGATCCTGATCGCCAGCGGCTACGGCAAGGAATACTTGGAAACGGAGATCTTCAAGAGCAAGATCAGTCATTTCATTCCCAAACCTTTCAAGATGGAGCAATTGTCCTACCAGGTCAACAAACTGATCGGCGGCCGCGATGTTTGAGGATCTTTTTATCCGCGTCGCCAGCGAACGCCTGGATCGGGAAGCGGCCGGGATCGCCGCCTTGAATGCCAGCCCTGAAATATACATCAAAGCCGAAAGGCTAAAGGAATTTTCAGTTCGGACCATTGCCGCAACAAATAAAATTCTCGGCGATTTTCGCGAACATACCATCCACGCACCTTTCATGGATGTCTGGCCTGGAGCCGCCGACGAGGATATACGCCGGCTCAGTCTGAAAAAAATGCAACAGGTCATGGAAATCGCCCAGGCCCTGGAAAGCAAGCTGGTGGTCATGCATTTCAATTACGATCCCATTTATTACCGCCAGCAATTCGAGCAATGGTTGGAGCGTAGCACCCATTTTTTTTCAACTCTGCTGCAGGATGACGATGGTCCGCTCATTGCTCTGGAAAACATCGCCGAACCTACCCCCCATATTGTTTTGCAATTAATGAAAAAAGCCGGGCGGCCGCGCCTGATCCATTGTTTCGATTTCGGCCACCACCATGTCTTTGCCCGCATCCCTTTCCAAGAATGGCTTTTTTATCTCGATCCCCGCCAACATATCCATTTTCATCTTCACGACAACAACGGCAACTGCGACGACCACCTGGCCCTGGGACAGGGGAGCATCGACTGGCTGGCGGCTAAAACGGTCATGGCCGGCTTGCCCTGCCCGTTTTCCATCGCCCTGGAACCCCATGCAGCGGATACTCTGCGTGTTTCGGCTGCCTATTACCGAAAAAACTTTTTAGCGGCGCAATAAACCGGGTGTTGAAGCATCCTGGCAAACGAGAAAAAACATTATCCAGCTCAATAGCGTAGAAGTGTATGACTCAGCCGAAATTCAGAAAGTTCTTTTTAATACCGGATTCAGCAAAGTGGAACACGAGTTTCTGGTCTCGGGCTCCGGCAGCCTGACGATCGCCTACCAATCACGCCACGCCGGAAAACTGAGCAAGACCATCACCCTGAAATAGGTCAAGGAATAATCGTCACCCTATGTAGGGGTTCAATACGAGATCATTTGAGATCATATTGAACCCCTGCGTAAGAAATGATGCGATTTTTATATCTATCCCTATGCCAGGATTTTCCCTTTCTCCAAAACAGCCACCCGGTCGGCCAGGGCATGAACATGGCGCGGATGGTGGCTGACGAACAGTATTCCCAGTTGCAAGCGCAGAAAGATTTTTTTAAACTGCAGCAGTATGCGCATGGCGGTCAGATCGTCCAGGGCGGAAAAGGGCTCGTCCAGCACCAGGAATTCGGGCTCCAGGACCAGGGCCCGGGCCAGCGCCACGCGCTGCAGTTCTCCACCTGACAGTTCATGGGGCAAACGTGCCAGATAACCGACGGGCAATTCCAGCAATTCCAGTATTTCAGTCAGTTTTTCAACGCTGGCCGCAGGGTTGGCGCCGGCAATGCGCAGCGGCTCGGAAATGATCTGCCGCACGGTAAAAAGCGGGTTCACGGCCAGATAGGGATTTTGGAACACCATCTGGTTCTGGCGGCGAAAGGCCTGAAGCGGAGCTTCTGCCAGCGGTCGGCCGCGATAGAGCACCAGGCCGCCGTCGGGTTTTTCAAAACCCATGATGATCCTGGCCAGTGTCGATTTCCCGCCCCCCGATCTGCCCACAAGGGCGTTGACCCGCCGCTCCTTGACATTGAGATCCACCCCGGTCAGGGCCGGCACCGTCACTGACGAACGGCCGGTCCGACGGTTGCGGTAGGTCTTGCCGACAGCACGCAGGCAGAAACGGACATCCATCAACAGGACCTCAGGTAGTCGGCGATGTCCCGGGTATAGGCATGTCCGGGAGAACTGAAAATATCTTCCGGAACTCCGGCAACGACCAATTCACCCCGGAACATTACGCAAAGATTCTGGGCAATGTCTTTGACAAAGCCCAGATGATGCGAGATCAATAGAACCGTCAGGGAATAGGCTCGCTGGTAGTCCCGCAAAACCTCGATGAATTCATCCTGGGCCGCGGCGTCGATCTCGGCCGTCGGTTCGTCCAGGATCAGCACTTCAGCGCGGGCGGCCAGGGCCAAAGCCAGCAGGCAGCGCTGGTTTTCACCGCCGCTCAAGCTGAAAGGATAGGAATGCAGGATGCGCTCAGGATCGGCAAATTGCAGGCGCGTAAGCATTTCCCCAAGATCCTTAGCGCTTATGCGGCTGGTTTCGCGGATCTGGCGGCCGATGGTCAGGACGGGATTGAGACTGGCCGCGGCGTTCTGGGGGGTGTAAAATATTTTTCGGCCGCGGATCCGGGCCCACGATCCGGACCCCGACATGACCTGGCGGCCAAACAAAATCCGGCCGCGGCTGGCAAAAAATCCATCTGGCAAAAGGCCGCTCAAGGCCCGGGCCAATATGGTCTTGCCGGCCCCCGACTCTCCCAACAGTACCGTGACCTGATTGGACGGGATTTTCAGATTGATCCCGCGCAGGACCGGCTGCCGACAACCGTCAGCGATCCTTTCCACCCAGAGATCTTCAGCCCGCAAAATATCCATAAGGCTGTGAAGCGGATCGAGCGGCTCAATCCGCCAACGCGGCAATGGCTTCGATCTCGACTTCAGCCCCCAGCGGCAGCTCTTTAACGGCCACCGCGGCGCGGGCCGGATAGGGCGGCGGCACTTCTGCGGCGTATATCTCATTGACGGTCTTGAAATGGGCCATGTCCTTCAAGAATACCGTGGTTTTCAGCAGCCGGCGAAAATTAATTCCGGCTGCGGCCAACACGGCCGCCAGATTTTTGAAAACCTGACGGGCCTGGGCCTCCACGCCGCCTTCAACCAGGTTGCCGGTTTCGGGATCAATGCCCACCTGGCCGGAAAGGAACAGCAGGTTTCCCCAGCGCACTGCCTGGGAGTAGGGCCCCAGCGCCTTGGGCGCCGCGGCAGAATTGACGGCTTGTTTTTCCACTATGACCTCCTCTTGGCGAAAAATTACGGTAGGATCTCCACGATCGGCTTTTTTTTATCCACAAGAAATTTTATCAGCAGAAATCCCAGGACGAACCCGCCCACATGGGCCAGCCAGGCGATGCCCGAACCGCCTCCGGCCGAAAGGAATTGAAAGATGAACCAGATGGCCAGAAAAACCGCGGCCGGGATATCCATGGTGGTGACCAGGATGAAAATGAAAACCAGGGTGCGTACACGGGCGTGGGGGAAAAGCACCAGGTAGGCGCCCATCACTCCGGAAACCGCCCCGCTGGCGCCAATAACCGGGGAAAGAGAATTCATGTTGAACAATACGTGGATCAAGCTGGCACCGACGCCGCAAAGCAGATAAAAAAAAATAAATTTTATCCGGCCCAGCCGGTCCTCGATGTTGTTGCCGAATATCCACAAAAAAAGCATGTTGCCCAGCAAGTGCAGCCAGGAACCATGCATGAAAAGCGAAAAAAAAAGGCTGCGCGGGGGGGGAACCCGGCGCTGGTAGACGACATCATGGCCCCAGCGATCCGTGCCCACCGGTATTTCCAAGTTTTGCTGCTTGACGAATTCGCGCGGTATCAGGCCGTCTTTCAGAACAAAATATTCCAGGCTGGAGGGCCAGGCCAGGGGCCGCAGATCAGAGGCGAAAAGTGGATTCTGCAGATGCTGGCGCGACAGATAGCTCTGGTAGATAAAAACGGAAAAATTGAGCAGGATGATAAAGATGACCACCACGGCCGGCCGCCGGGTCGGGTTGTAATCCTTTAAGGGTATGAACATATCGCAGCAACCTCTACTGAAAAAGAAGATTTATTTTAGCAATCCGCGACTTGAAAGTAAAGCAATCGCATTGCCTCATCAAAAATCTACTCGAAACAGGTATCGTTGCCTCATATAATAATCTACCCGAAACAAAACGCTTATGCAAGTACAGGTTTAATGTGATTGATGGCATAAACGGTCCTC
>Ga0180009_10002152_pt1 | contig 23347 bp, 22 predicted proteins | sample OS_PC_MetaG_FD_123537 | JGI IMG/M metagenome (GOLD analysis project Ga0180009, IMG submission 123537) | Groundwater microbial communities from the Aspo Hard Rock Laboratory (HRL) deep subsurface site, Sweden - OS_PC_MetaG | ecosystem: Environmental > Aquatic > Deep subsurface > Groundwater...
GGACAATGGGGAACTGCCTTATCTTACGCCTCTTCTCTTACAGGATTAAAATGTACTGTATTTTGGGTTCGCAGTGTTTATAATTGGAAAAAAGAGCGTCTTGACCTGATGAAAATGTTGGGTGCAGATGTTTATGCTTCTCCATCACCTAATACAGAATGCGGTAAAAAATTATGGGATAAGAACCCAAATCATGATGGTTCTCTTGGGATAGCAATTTCCGAAGGTTTAGAAGATGCCAGCCGTGATACTAAGGCGATTTATTGTCTTGGCTCTGTATTGAACCATGTTTTAACTCATCAGACAATTATTGGACTTGAATCACAAAAGCAATTTGAAATTTTCGGCGAATATCCGGATATTATTACTGCCTGTCTTGGTGGGGGATCTAATTTCGGTGGTTTTACATTACCTTTTTTCCGGGATGTACTTAAAAACGGTAAAAAAATAAAATTTATCGGTGCACAAACAGAAGCATCACCTAATTTACAAGGTGAATATCGTTATGATTTTGCGGATTACGCTGAATTTACACCTTTACTCAAAATGTATACCTTAGGTCATAAAACTGATATGCCTCCGGTAAAAGGTGATGGACTGCGTTATCATGGTTGTTCTCCTATTTTGAGCTTGTTGCGGCACAAAGGCTATATTGATACTGTCGCTTATCCTACAAATGAAAAGAAAGTGTTTGAATGTGCAAGGCTTTTTACCCAGACAGAAGGCTGGCTACCCGCACCTGAATCCGCTTATGCAATTACCTGTGCTATTGATGAAGCTCTCAAATGCAAAGAATCGGGCGAAAAGAAAGTTATTGCATTTAATGTTTCAGGACATGGTTTTCTTGATATTGGTGGCTACAAAAGTGTTTTAGGTTTTTAGTAACTTCTCCATACTTGCAGGTAAATTATTGTTGATAGGTTGATAGGTTTATAGGTTTATAGGTTTATAGGTTTATAGGTTTATAGGTTGATAGGTTGATAGGTTGATAGGTTGATAGGTTGATAGGTTGGAAATAAATCTTTAAAATAGAAATATATGAAATATGCATTTGAAAACTTGGAAGGATGATTCTTTGAAAAACATAAGGGTTAATATTGATACTATTGGACGAATGTTGAATTCATTGTATCAAACGACACAAAAACCCATCAACTTATCAACCTATCAACTAAGCGGAATTACCTTCGGATATGGAGAAGTTGCTTTTAATCTCCCAAAAAAGTAATTTTGCCTCAATAAAAACAATATAGTTATGAATATTATTATAGCAGGTGATGGTGAAGTTGGTTTTCACCTGGCAAAATTATTATCCAAAGAAAATCATAATATAACAATTATTGATCCTCATTATGATTTTATAAAACTCATAGAAGGCGAAACAGATATTTTGGCAGTATCAGGAGATCCAACATCAATAAATGTATTAAAAGACAATAATATCAGTAATACAAATCTTTTTGTATCTGTTGTTCATGATGAAAAAACCAATATTATTACAGCTTCTTTAGCCAAGCAGTTAGGCGCTAAAGAAACTATAGCAAGAATTACAAATACTGAGTATTTAGATTCAAAAAATCAGGAATATTTTAAAAACATGGGTATAGATCACATTGTATGCCCTGAACGAATTGCTGCTGATGAAATATTATCCTTACTTAGTGAAACAGGAGCGATAGAGATTTTTAATTTTTCGCAAGGCAAAATATGTCTTATATTAATTAAAATAGATGAAAACTCTCCACTATTAAATAAAACTATAGATACTATCGCTAATGAAAACAAAGATATACCATTCAGGTTTGTTGCTATACATAGAAAATCACAGACAATAATTCCCGGAGGGAATGACATTCTTATGCAAGGTGATTTAACTTACGTTATTACTAAAACAGATTTTATACAAAATGTTATGCAAGTCGCTAAAATAAAAAAATATTCAATTAATAACTTAATGATTGTTGGAGCCAGCAGAATAGGAATTAAAACAGCACTAGGCATAGAGAAAAAAATTAATGTAAAACTTATAGAAATTGATAAAAATAAATGCCTAACATTAGGTAATATTCTTGATGACACATTAATAATTAATGGAGATGCCAGAAATTCTACTCTTTTAGAAGAAGAAGATATAAGTCAAATGGATGCTTTTGTTGCTGTTACTGGAAATAGTGAAACCAATATATTAACATGTTTGTTGGCTAAAAAGTATGGCGTAAAGAGAATAATTGCACTTATTGATAATTTAGAATTTATTGATATTGCGCAGAATATTGACCTTGATATCATTATCAATAAAAAACTAATTACAGCAAGCTATATTGCACGTTATACTATGAGTACCGAAGTCGCCTCAATGAAGTGTTTGCATAGTGTTGATGCCGAAGTAATGGAATTTGTTGCAAAACCTAAATCAGCAGTTACTAAAAAATCTATTAAGAATTTACACATTCCCCAAAATGCAATTATTGGTGGTATAATCAGAGATAAAGTCGGATATATTGCAACAGGCGAATTTCAAATTCAGGAAAATGACAATGTTGTTGTTTTTGCTCTGCCATCAGCATACAAAAAAGTTCAAGAGTTGTTTCACTAACAAGTTTATGCTCTTATCAGGAATATTCTGACCAAAAATGACAAAATATTATATAGATAATTTGAGATTTAATTCGTAGTCAGTAGTCAGTGTTCAGTAGTCAGTATTCGGTAGTCAGTAGTCAGTATTCGGTAAAAAATGTCATGGAATATGTAAAAAGTTTTAGAGATTTAGAAGTATATAAACTTTCACGCCAATTATCACGTGAGATTTTTGAACTTTCCAAAAAATTTCCAAAAATCGCAAATAATTTATTGGAAAGATATTTTACGGTTGGAAAAATGCTTAACTCTATGATGGAAAGAGATAAAAATTTTGTAAAAAACTTTCAAACAACTGAATACCGAATACCGAATACCGAATACCATTAACCTATTTGGTTGTGGCTTGTCCACGTTGGGATTTGTTAATTTGTGAATAATACTGGAGTTATGCTATACAAAAAGTACATTAACTTTTGGCTTATACTAAAATTCTTAGGAATTTCTCTTTTGGTTATTTCCGGACTGATGGTTATAGCTTGTTTTGTAGCATTATATTTTAATGAGTATAGTTGGTCTGCATTTTTAATTAGTGCATTAATTTCATTTATCACTGGAAGTTTATGTTTTTTTTTTAATCCAGTTAAATTTAATACTCCCGTTACTATCAGGGATAGTTTTTTAATAATTTTAGTAGTTTGGTTTTGTATTCCAGTATTTAGCATGCTGCCTTTCTACATTGCATCGCCATTAATATATTTTTCTGATGCACTTTTTGAATCTTTTGCAGGCTTCACGACCACAGGATTTTCTAATTTGCCAAAATACGAAGGAGCCCACAAGGCAATAATATTATGGAGAAGTATTATACAATGGCTGGGTGGAATGGGAATTTTAATTTTTTTAATAGCATTATTCCCTATTTCTAAAACAGGCGAACTTAAAATATTTTTCTCCGACATTCAAGATGTTGAATATTCTCCGCTTCACAGTAGAATCGCCAATACAGCGAGAAGGCTTTGGACTGTATATATTATTTTTACATTTATCGGTATCATAGCTTTAATACTGGCAGGTTTAAACTGGTTTGAAGCTTTATGTCTTGCATTTTCTTCTGTATCTACAGGCGGTGGAGTGCCATATAGCGGAGATATATCTCATTTATCTATTACCGTTAAGTCAATAGTCGGCTTTCTTATGCTTATTGCAGGCGCAAATTATTTTTTCATCTTTCAGGCATTTATTAAAAAAAAGGCATTAAAAAATGAAGAGTTTATTTTTTATGTGCTTTTATTTGTTGCTGTATCTTCTATTTTAGTGTTGTTTTTTTCTTTTACAGAGAAATTATCTTTTGTCTTAATTTTTGAAACAATTTTTAATTCTATTTCTTTTATCAGCACCACCGGCTTTTATTCCAACTCTGCCTTTAATGCAAACTATACATTTATTTGGTTTATAATGTTCTTTTTACTATTTATTGGCAGCAGCACAGGATCAACGGGCGGAGGCGTTAATGTATATAGAATTGTAGTACTCATAAAACATACATCAAACTATTTTAAAAGTATTATTCACCCCAATGCAATATTCTCAACTAAATTAAATAATAAAGTTGTTGATAATACCGCCATTGCAAGAATTTTTGCTTTCTTTGTGTTGTATATAATAGTTTTCTTTGCCGGAGCATTTCTTTTATCGCTTTTTGGTTTAGCGTTTAACAATGCTGTAGGAATTTGTGCATCTTCTTTATCAAATACAGGTCCTGGCGTATTTCTTATTAACGGGTACTCAAACATCAGCCAGTTTGATATTTTTGCAAAATTTACTATAATTCTACTGATGGTAATAGGTCGTTTAGAGATATTTCCTTTTTTACTTATATTATCAAAATCTTTTTGGAAACCTTGAAGATGTTTGAGGTTTGATGTTTGAGGTTTGAGGTTGTTGTTGGTTACTGGTTACTGGTTACTGGTTACTGGTTGTTGGTTTTTGGTCATTGGTCATTATCATATATCCCTTTATACCCTATACCTTATAATGTTTGAGGTTTGACTTCTAACTTCATATTAATTAAAATAGATAAATGTGAAAATAATAAACTTAGGAATTGTTTTTAAAACTTTGGGAATTAGCATACTGATAAGCGGTTTGTTTATGCTTACTGCTATACCTTTTGCTGTTGTTTTCAATGAAAATACTATTATTGCTTTGATTTTATCATCTTTCATTTCTATTTTAGCGGGTTTTTTACTTTTTTATTTTAATAAAAAAAGTAATGTTGAATCTTTAGGGAAAAGAGATGCTTTTTGCATTGTCACTCTCACGTGGATTTTGCTTGGATTTTTTGGTTCTTTACCTTATATTTTATCAGGCGCAATTCCTAATATTACTAATGCATATTTTGAAACTATATCAGGGTTTACTACTACCGGAGCTTCTATTCTTACGAATATTGAAAGTTTACCTAAGAGCATTCTTTTTTGGAGGTCATTAACGCAATGGCTCGGAGGAATGGGTATATTGGTACTGATAATCGCCATATTACCTGTTTTTGGATTTGGGGGCATAAAAATTTTTGTTGCCGAAGTATCAAGTCATATCGTTAGTAAAATCCATCCTAAAATTAAAAATACTGCTCTGAGACTATGGTTTGTTTACTTAGGATTGACATTGTTATTTACTTTATTACTTATGCTTGGGAAAATGAATTTTTATGAATCATTATGCCATACTTTTTCGGCTCTTTCTACGGGTGGATTTTCTCCTAAAAATACCAGTATTAGCAATTATTCATCTTATATTCAATATACAATTTGCATCCTTATGCTTATTGGCGGAGTAAATTTTACTCTTATTTATCTTGCTGCAAAAGGAAAATTCAAACAACTTTTTAATAATGAAGAAGTTAAAAGCTTTATCGCTCTTATTATTATTTTATCATTACTTGTTTCAGGGTTCTTATTGTTCAATAATAACTATAATAATTTCAGCGATGCAATAAAACATAGTTTATTTCAGGTTGTTAGCATAATAACCACAACAGGATATTGTACTGCAGATTTTGTATTATGGCCAATACCTGTTGTTATAATTATCCTGTCTTTATACTTTGTCGGCGGAATGATAGGATCTACGGCTGGTGGCCCTAAATTTACCAGATATTTGGTCTTAATAAAAAATATCAGAGTAGAAATACGCAGAATTATTCATCCAAAGGCAGTTGTTCCATTAAAACTGAATAATAAAATTATTTCTTATGATATTACTCAAAACTTTTTTATTATTTTTATAGTTTATATTGTTACATTTTGTATAGGTACAATAGCTATGAGTTTTTTTGTTTCAGATGTAAAAGAAGTAATAAGCATAACCATGACCTGCTTAAATGGTATCGGACCTGGGTTTGGACAATTTGGACCAATGGGCAATTACAACGAATTGCACGATTTTGCTAAATGGATACTTAGTTTTTTAATGATTTTAGGACGTCTTGAAATAATACCGGTGATAATTTTATTTAATATTTCTTTCTGGAAAAAATAATGAAAATTATACATTTATCGTCAGCAATTACATGGAGGGGTGGAGAGCAACAATTAGCATATTTGTATGAGGAATTGAACAGTAAGAATATTGAACAAATTGTTTTATGTCCCGAAAATTCTGAACTATATAAAAAATTTAAAAAGAAAGGATTTGAAAAACTCATCGGCTATAAAAAAATAAGTTCCTTAAACATCGCTTTTGCATTAAAATTAAAAAAAATATGCAGGGAGAACAAAGTTGACTTAATCCACGTACATGATGCCCACGCGCATACTTTCGCTTTTTTATCTGCATTATTATTTTTCAATAAAACTCCAGTAATTGTCAGCCGTAGAGTTGATTTTCCAATTGGCAGGAGTATTTTTTCAAAAATTAAATACAACCATAAGTCAATACATAAAATTATTTGCGTGTCAAATGCTATAAAAAACATTATGCATAAAGACATAAAAAAAGCTGATAAACTAATTACTATTCATTCAGGTATTGATACCAAAAGATTCCCATATCAAAATCATACTAATAAATTAAGAGAACTGCTAAATTTAGATGAAGACACCATAATTATTGGAAATACATCAGCCATAGCACCTCATAAGGACTATTTTACTTTTGTTGACACTGCCGAAATAATTATTGAAAAAATTCCTAATGTTCATTTTGTGATTCTTGGAGACGGAAATATGCATAATGAAATTTCAAATTATATTAAAAGTAAAAATCTGCAAAAACACTTTTCATTATTAGGTTTTAGAGAAAATATACATGAGCTTTTACCCGATTTTGATGTTTTTTTGCTCACTTCAAAAACAGAAGGATTAGGAACTTCCATTTTAGATGCTTTTGCATGCAGCATCCCTGTTGTCGCAACAGAAGCCGGCGGCATTACAGAAATTGTAATACATAATGAAACAGGATTGCTCGCACAAATAAAAAATCCACAACAACTTGCAGATAATGTAATTAAACTAATTACCGACAACTCATTGAAAACAATGCTCACAAGAAATGCTAAGAAAAAACTTAATGATTTTACAAAACAACAAACTGCAACTAAAATACTTGAGGTTTATTATCAAATATTGAGACCACTTTAAAAAAGTCAAAAGCTATGGAATAAAAATGCACAAAAACTACTTATTAGAGTGGTTTACAATCCTGCACTAATAATAAATGTTGCGGCAAAAGCAACGATAGCATAAAGTTCAGGGAATACCGCCAACACCATAGTTTTTCCAAACATATCGTATCCGGCGCCTATGCCTGCAATACCGTTTGCACAAACTTGTCCTTGTTTGTATGCGGAAATTAGTCCGACAAGTCCTAATGACAGGCCGGCGGCGAAAATTGCTATTCCCTGATGTATTGTCATTTCTGCAGCAAGAACCGGTATTTTCTGATTTATAATAAAAAACCCTGCAAAGCCATAAAGACCTTGCGTTCCTGGCAATGCACTTAATAGCATATAACTACCAAAGGCTTCTTCGTTTTTTTTCAATGCTCCAATAGTTGCATTTCCACCTATTGAAACTCCTATGGCGCTTCCTACGCCTGCTAGTCCTACCATTAATGCCAATCCTACATAAGCTAAAATCAAAGCTGTACTCATAATTATCCTCCTTTTTTTATTTTTAATTACATTTTCATTTACATCTGTTTATCTTTGTCAGTATTTTTTTTCTTCAGGAAAAGTCGTCCAGTAATAAAAACGGTTGCAATACTTGCAATTACTGTAATCGCAATATCTCGTCCTTCTTTGCTGTTGCCAAGATAAAAAACATAAACACAAAGTCCAACGACCAACAGAACTGCCAAAAGAGCGAAAATTTGTCCCCTTTTAAAATTGTTGAGTTCACGAACATTTAACTCTCTTTCTGTGTCAATGATTTTGTTCTGTGTATTTATTCTTTCTTGCTGTTCTTTTTCACCCATTTTTAAAAGTCGGTTCGCAAAGCCGGGGTTTATGCTTTCATATTTTGCCAATGAATCTGGGTCGGGAACAGGTCCACTGAAGAACTTTTGTTGAGTAAGTGTTAATTTCTCTTGAGGGTTATTAGGCGAATTAGACTGTTTCATAAGTGTCTTGTTTTAATTTTTTGAAGGACTTGTTTAAGTCAAAATAAATATGCTGCCAGTCATTTTGAATATTTTGTATGTCAACCTCAAATCCCTTGTCTAACTCATCTTTAATTTTGTTGAACTTTATTACTCGTCTTTCTTTTTTCTTATAATATATGACAGAAAAAATGGCTATGCCAGCCAAAAAGCCCAAAAGGAATGATAAAATTATGTTTTCTTTTCTGTTGCTCATAATACAAAGATAATATTTTTTAAAATAATAAAGTATTTTTTCCCTTTGACATTAATCATTTCTTGTTACATGTTTTTCATTTTTTCTTTAAATAAAATAGAAGTAATTAATCTTTTCATAATTTTAATATTTTATTGCAAAAATAATCTTTTTCTTGACTTGAATATAATATCTTCTATTCCAAGTATACTCGGAACTGACTAGTCACCTTATTTTTTAAAAGGTTTATATTTTTTTCCTCCGCCGCTAAAACCGGCGTTTTTATAAAATTCAACAAAAGTTAATCGCATAGGGTGAACAAATGAACCCAGTGATGAAATCAATATATTGGCTGTATGTCCTACTATTAAAAATATTCCAAACAATAACCAGCCAACAAAAGGTATTCCGTCTCTAATTTGCAAAGATATATCATTTATAACAAATCCTAAAATTGCACTTGAAATACCCAAAGCAAATAGCCGGATATAGCTCAGCACATCGCCAAAAATACCTGTAATTCCATATAAATCCCATAAACCTTTACCAAGACGTACAAAGATATTAGCTTTTGGATCGCTAAACAGCACTATTAAACCTAACCCGACATATATCGGGATAGCACCAAGTTGAGTAAGTTCAAGCAAATAGTTGTCTAAAAGCGATAATAACAGAATTATCCATCCAAAGCTTGGCATAGCATACTGCCAGTTATACTGACGGGTTTGGTTTATAGCTTTAACACATAATCCAAAAAGTATTTGAATAACGCCAAGTATCAATGCCAAATTGAACATTTTGTCAGAATCCAACATATATTGTTTAAATGAACTAAAGACTGCTATTTCTGTTTCTATTAGATTTATGCCAAAAAGTGTTCCCGATATTACTCCGAAAATAATTGTTCCAATGCCTAATAGTTGTGCCAGAGTCATAAAAGGTTTAAGTTTAGGTTTTACTTTAAGTTTTGCTATTGTTGCTCCAATGATAATTACAACGCCATATCCGGCATCGCTCAGGCAAAAGCCAAAAAACATCATAAAAAATGGAGCAAAGAATGGTGTTAAGTCAAGTTCTTTATAGTCGGGCAAAGAGAAAAGACCACCAATAGGCTCAAATAATTTAGAGAACTTATTGTTTTTCAGCAAAATTGGCACTCTATCCTCAGATGTTGGTTTATCTTTTATGTAAAGAATGTCGCTTTTTGTTAAATATTCAATAAACTCATCTTCTTTGTTTTTAGGTACCCATCCCTCAAGCAGCATTACTTTTTCAGACGCTTCTTTTTGTGTATTTTCAATAACTTCTTCATATTCGCAGTTTTCTTCAAGTGATTCTTTGTATTCAATTAGTTTTTTAAGATTTGTATTAGCAATGTGCAAAATTTCTTTTTCTAATTTGTCAATATCATTTTCAATAAGTTTTCTGTATTCCTGTAATTCGCTGACAGGTTTTTCAGGTGTCCGCACTTCTTCAGCGTCTATGTTGAGAACATCACCTTTTTTACAAAAAACAACAAAGTAAATCAAGCCGTAAGAACTTTCAATAGCTTCCACCGCATATTGCTGTTCCCATTCTTTCTTAAATTTCTTGACAGTTGAAACGAAAAAGCGAAGTTCTATATTGTTGTTATTTAAGTTGTTAACAATAGATGCTGAAAAATCACCCCATGGAGATACCTGTTCAATTTCTTTTTTTAATTGGTTAAGTTGCTGTTGTTTGGTTTCAATTTGTTTATTAATATTAAGTAAATTCCCGTAAACATCTTTACCATCAATACTATTATCTTTTCCTGTCGTTTCGGTAGCGATTTTTTCTAATTTTTTAATAAATTCGTTAATATTTTTTATAAGGTTGTATTTTTCTTTTATAGTTTCGGCAACTTCATTTTTTTTCTTAATAACATCCAAAACACCAACATTTTTGATACTGTCAAGAAAAGAGGAATATTCTTTATGGTAAACCAAAAACGAATATTTAACCATTGGGATTATCATACTGCACTTTCCTCCATTTCATTAATTCTGTTTTTCACAATCTTTTGAGCAGATTTAGATAAGTTTTCTTCATCTTCCAAATAGCGTTTTATTTTCAGTATAGCTTCCTGAAAGCCAGGTATTTGCACCTTTTCATAAAGATTAACTTTTTGAGTTGTTTTTCTTCTGGCATAATTGAGCAGTTCGGTTTTTCTTATAAAAACCTCTTGTTCAAGAGCAATAGAAGTCATTTCTTTTATTATCTCTATAGCGTCTAAAAACCAAATTGGATTGTTAAAAATGCTAAAGTCTGCCTGTTTAAAATGCACTTTTTCAAGCACCGGAGTTTTAACACCTGCAATTTTTTTGACAGAAAGAGCAACATCTTCAACAGAAACTAAAGAGTTGTCAAATTCTTCCCATAGCTCTATTGCTTTCTGATGTTGTTGATATTTTTCTTTTAGCAATATTTTAAGTTTGTTTGCTTCATCTTTAGCCTTTATAACTTCTACTCTCAAAGCAGCTTCTTTGTTCTTTAAGGTAGGCAATGCGTTTATTCTTACATTTAGCTGCTTATTTAATGCCTGTTGTGAAGTTTTATTATATTGAAATTTTATTGCTGCCATTAGGCTTATTCTTTATTTGACAATAGCTTACGTATCTCATCAATTCTTTTATTTGTCATTCCAATATATTTGCGAATTTTTTCATTTGTTTCTCCTTCTTTTATCATTTCTATTGCTATTTCTTCTTTCCCTTCTTTTTTCCCTTCTTTCATTCCAATGTTATAGGTAGCACTTTTTTTAAATAATTCTGTTATTTCTTCTTCAGATAGTCCTATATCGTCTGATATTTTCTCCATTGTATCACCCTTTTTTAATTTATCTATTATATATCTTATTGTTTCACCTTCTTCTTTTGCTGTTGTCATTATATCTTCTTCTCTTGCAAGGTTTTCCAAATAACGTTCATATCTTTTTCTATCTTTTGCCTCCATATTCAACTCTACTAACTTCTGTTCAGCTTTATCTATGTTTTTTGATGTAGAACCTTTTTTAACTTCATTATTCTTTATCATATAAACCCATTCATCTATACGTTTACGAACTATATTCTTATACTTTTCCACTGTTATCAAATAATATTCGGGAAATATTTTTTTCTCTATAAATTTAATTTTGGGTCCGTAATTCTCTACTGTTTCTATTCTTTTTTTTACAATTAGAGGGTTGCCCGTATTCATTCCTGTAAATTCAGTTGTCCCATAATAAATGTAATCATCTCCTATGCCAAGGTTAAAATATAAAATACTAACAGATATTACTTTGTTTATATCTTTATACCTTTTCCCAAGTTTTAGATTTTCTACCATTACTTTTGATGTCCCATACAATACACGTTCTAAGTAATCTGTTTCCCGGGTGTTTTGAATTTCTATAATAATTTTTCTATGCTGACTGTCTTCTATCAATAAATCAACACGATTAAATTTGTCAGTTTCATCTTTTTGCTCACTTTCACTTTCAAGCAGATGCAGAATTTTTATATTATCATCTTCAAGTAAAGCGCAAAGAAATCCTTCCAATACATCAAAATTTGCCTTATCGCGAAGTATCGTTTTCATTGCCCAGTCAAATCTTATTAACTTTTTGTTCATAATTTTTTTAAGTTTTTAAATTCATAAACAGCAAATTTACAAAAATATTTGGCATTTTTTAAAAAGGTATAGAATCTATTCTTTCCAGTATTTTTCAACATATTCTTTCCTCAGAGCTACTTCATCGGGGGTGAAGTGTTTAGAGAATAATCCATAAGCAGTATCCAGCATTTCATCAACGTAAATATTAACATCTATTGCCAGAAGTTTATCGGAATATTCTTTAGCAAATTCTAGGGTTCTTTGGTCATAGTCGCTAAGGTCAAATCCATTTTCTAATTTAGTTTTTGCGTTGGTTGCATCAGCATAGAGCCGAACAGCAGCATTCATAACCTGTGGATGGTCTTCACGGGTTTTTTTGCCAATAACAAGTTGCTTTAGCCGTGATAAACTTCTGAATGGATCAACAATAACTTTTCCGATGTCGGTATCTGTTCTCAAAAATAGCTGACCTTCGGTGATATATCCGGTATTATCAGGAATAGCATGAGTAATATCTCCACCCGACAGTGTAGTAACAGCAATAATTGTTATTGAGCCACCATCGGGAAACTGAACAGCTTTTTCGTATAATCTGGCAAGGTCACTATATAATGAGCCGGGCATGCTGTCTTTAGAAGGTATTTGGTCCATTCGGTTAGATACTATACTAAGAGCATCGCAGTAAAGGGTAACGTCGGTGAGTAGTACAAGTACTTTTTCATTTTTTTCAACAGCGAAATATTCAGCGGCAGTGAGAGCCATGTCGGGAATCAGAAGTCTTTCTACAGGTGGGTCTTCGGTAGTATTGATAAAGCCAACTATACGGTCTAAAGCACCGGCATTTTCAAAAACATTTTTAAAGAAAATATAGTCATCGTTAGAAAGTCCAATTCCGCCAAGAATGATTTTGTCGGCCTGAGCTCTGAGAGCAACCATAGCCATCACCTGATTGTAGGGTTGGTCGGGGTCGGCAAAAAATGGTATCTTTTGTCCGGTTACCAAAGAGTTATTAAGGTCAATTCCTGCAATACCTGTAGCAATAAACTCGGAAGGTTGCTTTCTTCTGACAGGATTAACAGACGGACCTCCAATTTCTCTTTCTTCGCCCATAATATCTATGTCAGAATCTATCGGTTTGCCATAAGCATTAAAAAACCTACCTGCAAGTTCCTCGCTGAGTTTTATTGTTGGTGCTTTGCCCATAAAAATTACTTCAGCATTAGTAGCAATATTTTCTGTGCCACTAAAAACCTGTAGGGTAACGATATCGCCCATGATTTTTACTACCTGTGCAGGACGATTGTCAACTACTGCCAATTCTTCATTACCTACACCAGTAGCTTTTAATGATACTGTTGCTTTTGTTAGTTGAAATAATTTTGTATAAATCCTTTGAAATGCTTTTGTCTCTTTTTCCATAGTTTCTAATTTTTTTAAAAAAATAATAATTGATTAACTTGTTGATAGTTCTTTTTCTCTTGTACAAATTCCAATCTAAATTCATCTTTTATTTGTCCGTTGTTCTTTAATCTGTCTAAAATCATTTCGTAGTAATTTTTATGCAGTTCGCAACTTGTAAAATTCCGTTTCAATTTTTTACATAACATTAATTCACTTCCGCTACCACCAAACAAAATAAATACATCGTCATTTTCTTGTGTGCAAGATTTGATAAGCATTTCAACTAATGGTAAAGGTATTTGACAGGCATGAAATGTTTTGTCTTTAGAAACATTTTTTACAAGGTCAAAATAAAACCAACTGTATGGCATACGTCCTAAATGACCAGATGCTATTCGCCCTTGTATTCTTTTATCTGTTGGATTTTGGTAAGGAACTGAAACTTGGTCCTTGTAAAAATTATTCTCTTTTGATTTAGTGGCATGTAAAATAGAACGATGGGCGGTTGTAAATCTTCTTGGTGTGTGGCCTACATTGGTATTGTATATCCACACATAATCCTGAACATCAAAGGCGTTATCATCTAAATATTTTACCCTTAAATGTGCATTTTGTTTTGGATAATTCATCATAAATAAGTTGCCTGTTGGCTTTAAAACCCTCATGCTTTCTCTTGTTAATTCAATATACCAGTCAATGTAATCATTCCATTTTGTAGTATAATTTTTTCCCGCATAGTTAATACCTACATTATAGTCAGGGTCGCCGTAAACCATATCAAGAGAGCTACTAGGTAGTTGTTTTAATACTTCTATTACATCTTTATTAAAAATTTTATTTAAGAAACTTCCATTTTTTAGTTCTGATAACGATTTGTGAAACATGATAACACCACTGTCATTGTCAAAAACTTCTTTACAATCCGGTAAATTCAAAATTTGGTGTATATCATCTTTGTCTACTTCATAATTAGTATATTCATAACTAAGCGAAGTCCAAAATTCTAATGTTTCTTTATTTGGCGTAGCAGCAATTTTAATTTCAACAAGATTATTCTTAGTTGCATAATGTTCTAATAATTTTATAATATCAAGTAAATCATTATTTGATATCTCATTAAAAATTTGGTCGTAGATACAAATAGAATTATCCTCTAACATCCAAAAACTTAATTCACCTTTGCCGTTAGACAAAAGATATTCGTTTTCAAATTTTCTTTTTAAAATCATACTGGTCGTTAATTTAAAATGTTATTGAATTAATTTATAACATATTGCTTTAATAAACTTGATAGTTGTAATATCAAATGGATTTTCAAAAGTATAAGCCCAAAGTTTAAGATTGGTAATTTTCTTTTCAATAGTCCTCACAACATAAACACATATAATATCTTTAATTTTTCCCTTTAACTCTGTCTTTTGATTTGCATTGTAATAGTACAAAAAAGGATGATAGATTTGGTAGATTGAAAAATTATCAGGTTTACCGTTTTTACCTTCAAATACTCCGATTGTGCCTTGCAATTCAATGGTTAAATCTACTTCAATTTGGATGTTTTTCAATTCAAGTTTTGCTTTTTTACCAAAAAAATATTCAAAACTTGTTTTTGTTCTGTGTGGAAAATAAGTTTTTGGTCGTTTTGTGATGTCAATGTCCTCAAATTCTTTGTCTTGGTTGAATAAAAAATGATGTAAAATTCTCTGATTATTTGCAACCGATAAAATATTGCTTTCGCTTGTATCATAAAGGTTTAATAAACTCTTTTTGTAAGTCCAATTAATTGTTTTTTGTATCGGCTCAAATTCGTGGAAAACTTTGTCAATTCCTTTGATAAATTGATGTTTGCCACTTCCTAAATGAATAATTGCGTAATCGTTTTTAACAAGTACGTCAGGAAGTTTAGTTTTGTTGTCAAGTTTTGTAACATCAAATGGGTTTCCAAACCCAACTTTTTTACATACATCTTTCACCAAGTCGTTATGAAAAACGAAGTTACCTTTCTTCTTACAGATTTTGAATAATTCTTCAATTACTTCGTTTTTTTTACTCATTTATATATATATTTTCAAATTTATACAATTTTTTTGAATGGTATGCTGTTGCTTTTGTTAGTTGAAATAATTTTGTATAAATCCTTTGAAATGCTTTTGTCTCTTTTTCCATAGTTTTTGAATTTTTATTTTTAAAAAATAAATGCACACACTTTTGTCTTGCTCGTCTGCCTCGTAAAAAAATATTGAGACAAATTAATGTTGTGTGCCGTAATATTTTTCCCCTTCCATCAAAAGTTGCAACTGCTTATTAGAATCTGTGTCCGCTTCAAAAATTTTATAGTTATTTCTATGTCGTCCAGTAAATTCTCCGTTTTGTTTTCTTTGTTTAAATGTCTTTTGAACAATATGCTTTTGCAATTCTTCTTGTATTGCCTTTTTTTCAAAAGAAGCATTTTGTAATCGTCGTTTGGCGTACTGAATGTATTCTTCAGAAATGTCAATGCCGATAAATTTTTTGTTTAATAGTTTGGCTGCAACCAAAGTTGTTCCACTTCCGCAATAAGGGTCTAAAACAATTCCGTCATTGTCGTTAAGAATGGAAATAATTATCCGAGTCGGCAATGTTACAGGAAATGGGGCTGGATGCGGATTTTTTTGTCCACTCTCCGGTGAAAAACGCCAGATAGAAGTTAGCAAAGCGTGTTTTGATTCTAATTCTTTTCCGATTTTATTATTTCTGATTGGTTTGTAGAGCCAATAAATTCTTTCATCTACTTGCCAGAATCTCCATCCTCTGATATTAGCGGCTATCATTCTGTCCCAAATAATTTCTTGTCTCACTGTCCAGTTGGTTTTCAGAATCCATTCCATTGGGTGAATCATTGTTCCTCTTTCCCATCTTGTTTTATGATTGTAAAAAAATGAACCGCCCTCTTTCGTAATTCTAAATATTTCGTTGAGAACACTGATTTGTTCTGTTTCGTATTCTTCTTCTGATTTTATGTCTTTGTAAGAGTCGTATAGTACATTTTTTACGAGCCAGCCCTTATGTTTTTCTTGCTTGTTATATGGAGGCGAAGTAACACCAACATCAATAAAATCAGAATCAAAAGTTTTCAAAACAGTTAAAGTGTTTCCCTGTATAATTTCGTTTATGTACTTTTTCATTGTTCGTGTTCAATTAGAAAATGATAAAATTTTTTGTTAAAATATTTCTGATTCTTTTCAATGGCTTGCTTGTTCAGATAAATAATTTTGATATTCGGATAGTCAGCGTAATGACTAAAATTAAAAGAAGCCATTCTTGTGTAAGTGCCAACGGTTCGTTTTTCGGGAAGTTGTTGTTTTAATCTTTCATAAACAATTTTGAAAGGGAATTCTAAGATATATTGCAACTCACCGTCAATAAATCCGCTGGAAAGAAGATTCATATTTTCTTTGACATCCTTTGATAATCGCTCAATAGTGTAATCATTAAAACCACCCTCACCATTTAATTTAGGTTTAGATTTCTTTTGGTCGTAACCATCTGTTTGAATATTTTTTGACTTTGCTTCGCAGGAAATCAATTTTCCACCAATTACGGAATTTTGCTTGAAGCCGTTATACCCTAACTTTCTTGGATTATGTTGGTAACCAGCAATGGAAACGGTTACAAACTCTCGCAAACTTGATGAATTTTTGTCGTTAATGTAAGCGGTTAACAAGTCAGTAAGAATGGAAATTAAATTGTCCTTTGATTTGCTCAATAATAATTCAATCAGTTCTTTGTGCGGTCTTGTTGCATAGTAAGTAACAATTTGAGATAAATCTTGATTCATAATGCAAAGATAAGTTTTTTAGAACTTGATTGTCGTTTTTTCGGAGTTTTTTTACTATGGCACATAACTTGTTAATTTAAGATATTAACTTCTTCAACAGTCCTTTCATTAACAATATCCCACATTTCTTCTTCGTATTTTTTAAAATTTTCAGATTCAAACTCTGAGTAGTTCATTTGTTTAAACTGATTGATAATTCTTTTAAAATAAGGATTAACTTCTTCAAAAGAGTCAAATTTAAAGTATGTTTTACAAATGTCTACAATTTTATTAAGCATATAGCTTTGTCTTTTTATAGGTGTTGATGCGTCAATTTTATCAAATGCATCTTGTTGAAGAATAACAAAATCAACGAGTTCTGACTTCCAGAATCTAATATGATAATCTATAGGCACACCATCATCGCCAAGAATATTCATTTGATCATAAGCCTCTCTGCCTCTCAGAAGAATATTTTTAATAAAGCCAACATTTTTTGTCCAGTTTTCATCAATATTTTTATTTAAAAATTCAATAATTTCGGGATATTCCAGATATTTTGAGTAACTGTCTATTGGGTCAACAGCGGGATATCTTTTGCTGTCGGCACGTTGTTGGGAAAGTGCGTAAAAGCATCTTGCAGATTTTTTAGTTGATTCGGTAACAGGCTCTTTGAGGTTTCCACCGGCAGGAGAAACGGCTCCGATAAATGTTATAGAACCGGTTTGTCCATTATTCAGATATACAAAACCTGCTCTTGAATAAAAATTTGAAATAATTGCGGGCAAATCTGTCGGGAATCCATCCGGACCTGGAAGTTCTTCCATTCTGTTAGACATCTCTCTAAGTGCTTGCGCCCATCTGGAAGTAGAGTCGGCTAAAAGAAGCACTTTAAGTCCCATAGCACGATAGTATTCAGCTATTGTCATAGCAGTATAAACTGAAGCTTCGCGAGCTGCAACAGGCATATTTGAAGTATTGGCAATAATAGTAGTTCTTTCCATAAGTTTTCTTCCTGTACGGGGGTCGTCAAGTTCGGGAAACTCAGTAAATAATTCTACAACTTCGTTCGCCCTTTCTCCGCAGGCAGCAATAACTACTAAGTCAGCTTCAGCATTTTTTGATAAAATATGTTGTAAAACGGTTTTTCCTGAACCAAAAGGACCGGGAGTAAAACCTGTTCCGCCCTCAGCTATTGGGTTAAGAGTGTCAATAACGCGTACACTGGTTTCCAATATTTTGAAAGGTCTTGTTTTATTTTTATAGGCTTTAATTGGAACTTTTACAGGCCACTTTTGCATCATAGTAACATTGTGTTCTTTATTATCATTGTCAACCAAAACAGCAATAACATCACTGACTTTAAGCTCTTTCTTTTCTTCAATAGATTTGATTGTATATTCGCCTTCAAACTTAAAAGGTACCATAATTTTATGGTTAATCCAGTTTTCCTTAACTTCGCCGAGCCAATGTCCTGCTTTCACAACTTCGCCGGTTTTTGCTAATGGGCTAAATTCGTAAATTGCGTTTGGAGCGATAGCTTCTGTATATTCACCTTTTTTGAGGAAAACGCCTTCCATTTTATTAAGATCATTTTGAAGACCATCAAAATTTTTTGATAATAATCCGGGGCCCAATGTAGCCTCAAGCATGTGTCCGGCAAAAATAACTTCAGTATCAACCCTTATACCGCGAGTTGACTCAAATACCTGAACATAAACTTTTTTGCCTAAAACTTTTATTATCTCTGCCATAAGTCCTTTACCCTCATGTTGAATGAAGCAAATTTGGTTTTGTGCAACATCACCATCGGCTTCAATAATAACCAGATTGGCAATAATTCCTGTAATTTTACCTTTTGTATTCATAACCGCTTTTTAATTCTTTTAATAATTTGTCAAACATTTCTTTACCATATTCTGCATCAATTGTGAGCCATCTCTCAACCATAGAAGTTTTTAAAGTAAATGCCAGTATTTTATCAATTGTAAAATATTCAAAAAAAGTTACTTCTGATAAATATTCCCACTTAAATTTATCTATAGCTTTTTCTCTTTCAATAATATCTTCTGTGCGTGCAATATTTACTATGTCTTCTATGTAATGAAGTATATTAGCAAGTCCAAAATCGCCGGCATGACTTTTTTTGATATTGTCAGACACCTCAGTATTGCCAATAATTTGATTTTCTAGGTTCATCTTGTGTTTACGACAAGATATGCCTGTGAGAATATTTTTAATATTCAGATTAAATTCATACCAGTTTCGGATGAATTCATTTTCTTCTGCAAGCATAGCATCATAAAACAATGTTGTCAGTTCATTTTCTGCGATTAAGTTAGGATAAACAGATTCTCCGCTATTGTGAGCATTAATAAAGCGCTGCATGTAAGCAGATAATTCTACAGGTTCTTTAAGATTCGCTTCTATATGTTCTTTTGAGAAATCTCCCTGAACGTTGAATGGTTTATCTGTCTTTAATATTATATTAATTAAGTTTTCATTATCAAAAGGTAAATATAGTTTTTCAACTAATTTAAAATCATCAGCAGAAAGCATTTCTCTTAACTCCTGTTTTAAACTCTTTTGGTTAAAAAGCAGTTTTTGAGTATCTAAAGTAATATCCTGCAATCCGGATACTAAGCAATAATAGTTATTTTTCATACAAAATTTCCACAAGTTTAGGTCTGAGGTATGATTTAAAAAAGTTATCAAACTCATTATCTGAGAAAGATATCATATAACCTTCTTCTTTTGGTCCGATACGGAAGCCCGATTTAATTTTGTCGGAGAATGAAATAACCAATCCTTCATTTAAAGAGTTTTCTGTTTTTTGTTTGAAGAAATTTTCAAATTCATTTTTTTTCTCTTCAGGCAACAATATTTTTAAATCAATTCCTGTATCGCTGTCGGGTCGCCATTTTTTAATGATAAGTTTAATTAGTTCCTTGACAAAATCATTATCGGCAAATGCTTTACTTGTTTCTTCTTTAGTTGTTTTTAGTTCAATAAGTTTAATAATTTGTTGTTTAATATCTGAAAGCATCTGATTTGCTGATAGTTTAAGTTCAGATAAAGAATTTTCTTTTAAGTTGCCGGCTTCTTTTTGTGCTGTTGAAATTATCCGCGTGGCTTCATTTTTTGCATTCTTAATAATTTCATCAGATTGCTTTTTAACTTCCGAAATAATCTTATCCGCTTCTTCATTAGCTTTGCTGACGCCCTCCTGATATATTTTTTGTGTTAATTCATTAAGTTTTGATGTCATAATTTAAAATCTTTATTTTTAAAATGCAAAAATATAAAAATTATTATCACTATATCCTAAAATTAAAAATAAACTGTAAAGATAAATAATGCTGATAAGTAAATTTTTCTTCTACTGTGTTGAATACAGTTGGCTGATATAACATAGATACACTAATATCATTATATATTATTATCTTCTGTGAAAGCGATAAAGCAAGCCCTTTATTACGAAATCTATTTGTAATTGGCTTTTGCGAATTAAAATCATATTCTTTTTTGGTAAAGTTTAGTTCTTGGTAAGCGAATCCCAAACCTGTATATCCGATTTTAAACTTGTTATTGAATAAAAAATTAATATAGCTGACTCTAATTCTTTCCCAAGAATCAAAATCAGGTATGTTGCCATATTCAAGATATATTTTTTCAGAAGAAAAACCTACTGATGTGGAAAGAAATTGATCGTCAACATGATATTCTATACCACCGCCTATTCCGAAAAATCCTGCCATTGATTTATGAGATGCATCTTTTTTAAAATAAAAATGATTTATTAAGGGGAATGATATTGCGTATTGTAAGAATTCTCCGCTTGTGAGTCTAATCTTATCTAAAACGACTTCACCTGTTTCAAAATTCACATAAACTTTTTTTGGGTAGCGATAAATTTTTTTGCTACGAAGGTCAATTAAATGTCCGAAAGAAAAGAAAAACACATTCCCGAAAATAAAAGTATTATCAAATTTGGCAGGCAGGTTGATATTTCTTGTTATTGTATCCTGTATTAATTTAAAATTTACACTTCGTCTTGAGCGAGGAAATGCAATAGCAAAAGGAGTATGCTTAATGGTATCTTTATTATCTATAATTATTTCGGCTCCTTTGGGAATTGTATGAACTTCAACCACACTATAATTACTATTGAATATGGTTGCACATGAAGAGAAAAATAATAACACCAAACTGATAATTATAATTCTTTTTTTAGGCATAATTTTTGCTAACTTTGTAAAAAATATATAGTCATGATATTTCCAAAAAAATATAAAGTTTCATTAAAACATTTTAAATATTTATTTTTTATTTTACCTTTAGTTTTTTGTATGTATTCTTGTGAACCTGATGACCCTGATGATATTCCGACAGAAGATGCCAGAACAAAATTTGTTGGCTCTTGGCTTTGTGTGGAAGCATCGCAAATGTCTTATACCGTAAATATTAAAAAATCTCAAGCCAATGAATCTCAAATTTTACTTGAGAATTTTCATCATTTTGGGGCTGATGAAAGTGTTTATGCTATTGTTGCCGGTTTTAGCCTTGATATACCTCAACAACTTGCCTGCGATGGTACTTGGGAAGTAAAAGGCTCTGCTTTAATGAGTTCTAACGAAAAAAATATTACTTTTAATTATACAGCTTCCGATTTTTCAAATATTGATACAATTAGTGCTAATTATTCAAAACAGTAAGGAAAAACTAGTTACTATTCACCCCCTCCACTGTTCAATCATTATGGCAACAAATAATGTTCAATACTCAATGTTCAATGCTCAATATTCATTTAAATTGAACATTGAAAATTGAGCGTTGAGCATTGAGCATTTGCTTTTTCGCATTTTGCAAGTGCGTAATAAATTTGCATTTCAGTAGGGTGAATAGTTACAAACTAGTTAAGTCCGGGATAAGCAGCTTTTTCCAATTCACTTACATTTTTAAATTTAACAGGCGGATTTAAATATTCTGCTAAAAATTTATATGTTTTAAATCTTATTTCTCTGGCGAGTTTAGTATCTAACCTATCAAAAGAGTGTCCTCCCTGAAGTTCCTCATATACATCATATTCAAATTTTTTCTTTTCCGCTTTGAGTGCATTGATAAGATTCATAACTTCTATAGCGAAAACATCATCATCGTTTGTATTAGTATGAATTAAAACCGGAGTTTCCAGTTTGTGTGCCTGAAATGCAGGTGAACGCCTTTTATATTCATCGGTATTTTCCAAAACAGTTTGTCCAATATGATAATCGGCAGAAAAGTATTTTTCGTAATCACTACCCCGATATCCTATTCGCATAATAAGGTCGGATACAGGAACGCCTGCAAAGCCAACTTTATATTCTTTAGGATATTCAAATAAACAGAGCAGTGTAATCAGCCCGCCATGGCTCCAGCCAAACAAACCTACACGTTTGCTGTCAACAAAAGGATAGTTTTCTATCATATATTCACGGCTTGCATCAGTATCTCCTATTTCTCTTCCGCCATAGTCAACAAGTTCGTAAAATATTTTTCCGTAGCCAGAACTTCCCCGGTATTCAGGTGCAACAACAATATATCCCTGAACCATTAATTCTCTTATAATATGAGTATAATATGTTGAAAAGTTTGAATGTACACCTCCATGCGGGAAAACAATAAGCGGGTATTTTTTAGATACATCAATATTTTTGGGGATAAAAACATAAGACCAAAACTTAACCGGATTATTTGCTCCCACAGCATCAGGATTTTTTACATTTGCCGGTGGTGGCCCGTAAATAAAAACCTTATCTATAGTTGCTATATCATCAACTCTTTGAAACCATAAAAGATCATCAATTTGTTTCTCTAATTTGTCAAAAATGTGCTTGTAATCGCCTAGTTGCTCTTCAAGTTTTTTTAACCTTTCCTCAATTGAAATTTCATTTTGGGCACTTAACAACAGACTGCTTAATGCCAAAAAAAATAATAATAAATACTTCACAATAGTAAATAAATTAGGTTCTTCGGTAAAAAGTGTGGAAAGAATAAAACATTTTATTTTTTTGACGGAGGACTGAAGACGGAGGACAGAAGCAAAACTCCCAACTTCGGACTTCCGACTTAATTAATTTTAGTTA
>Ga0180009_10002153_pt1 | contig 23341 bp, 20 predicted proteins | sample OS_PC_MetaG_FD_123537 | JGI IMG/M metagenome (GOLD analysis project Ga0180009, IMG submission 123537) | Groundwater microbial communities from the Aspo Hard Rock Laboratory (HRL) deep subsurface site, Sweden - OS_PC_MetaG | ecosystem: Environmental > Aquatic > Deep subsurface > Groundwater...
CGCGGCCAGTGACCCGGGATTGCCCACCCCGTAAAAAGAAATCAGATTAAAAGTCTTGATCATGCCCGAGACCGTGCCCAGAAGACCGAGCAATGGCGTAATGCTGGCCACAGTGCTCAGGACCGGGATGTACTGGCCCAGGTCGGCCGCTTCCCGCCTTCCCACCTCCTGGATCACCTCCTTGATGGCCTGACGCGGCTGCCCGTTGATTTTCAGGGCCGCATGATATATCCGGGCCATGGCCGCCGGGTGTCCCTGGCAGAGATAGACGGCGTCGTTGTATTTGTGTCTTGAAATCAGGTCATTGACGTTCTGAATCAGCAGACGGGGCAGGACCCGGGAGCGCCTCAATTTGAAAAGTCTTTCGATAAAAAAGCCCAAGGCCACCACGGAACAGAGGAAGATGGGGTACATCAGCCATCCACCTCGGACGATCAGGTCTGGGAGCATGAAGTCCATGATGTTCAATCACCCTGCCGAAAGCAGTCGACGGTTTTGGGATTATAGGGGGAATCGATGCAAAAGTCAATTGATTTGAAGGACATGGCCGATAGGCGTCCCTTAGGTCCCCGAAGTTGACCCGGGTGCGGGAATCTGGTAAACAGGCCATTGTGGCCAAAAACAAAAACATACGGCGGAGTGTGGCCCAGGCCGTCTTTCCTTCGCTGGGACGCTGGCTGATCACTGGTCTGCATGCCTCTTGTCGCTGGACCTTCGAAGGCCGGGACTCGGCAAGCGATCTTCTGGATTCCGGCCGGCCTTTCATTTGCGCGACATGGCATTTCTGCGTCCTTTCGATCCTTTACCATTTCCGGCACAGCCGGGGCGTGGTCATGGTCAGCCGCAGCCGAGACGCGGAGTCCCTGGCCCGCCTGGTGGAACGCTGGGGCTACGCCACGGCCCGGGGGTCGAAACATAAGGGCGGTCTGGACGCGGCCCGGGACATGATTGAAATGGTCAAACGGGAAGGGCGCAAGGCCGGCCTGGTGGCCGACGGTTCCCAGGGGCCGGCCCGCCGGGCCCAGAAAGGGGCGGTCTTCATCGCCCGGGCCGCCCGCGTTCCCATTGTCCCGGCTATTGTCTCGGCCCGGCGCAGGATCAATCTGAACAGCTGGGACCGGACCCAGATTCCCCTGCCCTTCACCGAACTGACCATGCATTTTGCCCCGCCGATCATCGTGCCGCCGAAAAACGAGGGCCGGCCGCTGGAAACCTCCAGGCTCGAACTGGAAGACGCCCTCAATGGCCTCTGCCGGCGGGCCGGGCAAGGCGAGGATTAATCCAGGAGCCCCATCGGCCGACCGGGGGCGCGGCCTCCCGGGTCTCTCCCCGCGTCCGATCATCGCTCCCGCTTCTTCTTGAGAATCTCGAAAGACAACCGAAGATGGGCTTCGGCCGCCTTTTTGTTTCCGGAGTCCGCCTCGAGAATCCGGCCATAGGTCCGGCGAGCGTCTTCGAGCCGGTCGAGGCCTTCGTATAGTTCGGCCAGTCTGAACAACAGGTCCGTATCTTCCGGCTGTCGCCGAGCGATCTCCTCGTAGACCCCGGCCGCGGCTTCCAATTGGTTCAGTTTGATTCGGGCCAGGGCCAGATATTTCCATGTTCGCAGGTCGTCGGGAAACCGTTTGAGCCGTTCTTCCGCCCTGGCCGCCAGGGCCTCGAACTCTTTGGATTCCACAAGCTGGGCAAAGATGAAATCCACGGGTTCGTTCATTTCCGGACGGAGCCGAGTCAGGCGCTCGGCCTGGACCAGGGCTTTTTTCGTGTCGCCCTTTTTGATCAGTATTTCCAGAAGATACTGGCTTGCATCCACGTCCTCCGGATCGAGCTGAACCACCCGTTCCATCATGGTTTCGGCTTCGGACAGACGGCCGGACTCGAAATAAATCACACCCAGATTGTATAAAAGCACCTTGTTTTCCGGGTCCTTGTCCAGCAGGCGTTCGTATTGAAGGGCCAGTTCGTCCCTGGCGCCCCGCTGATCGAGAAGTTTGACCAGGCGCAGCCGGGCCTCGGCATGCTTGGGATCGAACTGGAGCAGGGTCTTGAGTTCCTGTTCGGCCCGGTCCTTCAAGCCCATGTCCAGGTACAAGTCGGCCAGTTCCAGCCGGGTCGTCGAATCCTCGGGATTGATCTTCAGGGCCCGGGCCAGGCTTTCCGCCTCCGGTCGTTGCCGTCCTTGGGACTGATACAGACGGGCCAGGTTGAAAAAGACGTTGGCGTCCCGTTCGTCCAACCGGCCGGCCGATTCATAGGCCCGTATGGCTTGGTCGAACTGCTTGTTCCGGGTATAAAGGTATCCCAAGTGCTTGAGAACGGCGGCACGCCGTTCCACAGGCAGCCTGACCTGCAGGGCCTCGTAGGCCTGGACGGCTTCGTCGGTCCGTCCCCGATCTTCCAGGAATTTGGCCTGTTCTTCCAGATAAACCGCGGCCTGCTCCGGAGGAATCGTCTCGATCAGCCGACCATAGGTCCTGACGATCTTGTCATCGTCCTTGGCGGCTTGGTACAGGGCCAGGAGTTTTTTCAGGACTTCCGGTTCGGCTTTCGATACCAGAGCTTTTTCGTACAAATCGGCGGCGACTTCCGGTTGACCGTTCTGTTCCAGGGCCAGGGCCAGGGTGTCCCTCAGTTCGCCGTTCTCCGGGTCCAGCTTCAAGGCCAGCCGGTAGTAGTGAATTTTCCGGTCGGCCTGCTTGGCCTTTTCCGCCTTGGCCACCCAGTCCATGGCGTTCATTCCGACCAGGAGATGGAAGCCGGCCACGACGGTCGGCCCCTCCTTGACCTGGATGACGAACTGGCGGGGTTCGTAAAAGGCCTCCTCCCCCAAAATTCCAAGAAGCTTAACCGGGGCGCGGAGCACGGCGATGTCCAGGTCCGGGGAGTAGAGCCTGAGATCGTAGTTTCGCCAGCGATTGGAATCAAATTCCAGCGCGGCAAATTCGTCCAGGGGGTGAATGTGAATGAACTGGCCGTCCCGGAGGGTCTTTTTTGCACCGTTCACGCTGATAGTCAGCGTGTTGACGATCGGCGGGCGCGGTCGAATCCGGCCGACGAGACGGGCCAGGTCGTCGGGATGAAAGGCAAACCAGGCCGCGGCCGCGGCGAGCAGGGACCCCAGGACCGCCCCCAGGATCATACTGATCGGGGCCGGTGGTCGCTCGGGCCGGTCGGGTCTTCTCACGCCGGAAACCTCCGTCGCTCCGGGACCTGGCCGGGGACGGTTGACATTCGACCCGTTTGTCGCCAGAATAACGCCAATTTCATGAAAAGGAGACGACGTTCATGGGTCGGATAGCCCTTTTGATCGTTGACATGCTCAATGATTTCCTGGACCCCGCTGGAGCGCTTTACTGCGGGGACGACTCCCGACGCATCATACCGGTTGTCCGGGAACTCCTTGAAACGCATCGAGCCCAGGATTCGGTGATTATATTCGTCTCCGACCATCATGCCTCTGACGACAGGGAGTTTCTGCTCTTTCCGCCCCACTGCGTCCAGGGAACCCCCGGGGCGGCCACCATACCGGAAATCGAAGTCCGGTCTGGCGATCATCACATTTACAAAAACCGGTACAGCGCTTTTTACGGCACCGACCTCGACGAAATCCTGCGCCGGGAATCGGTTGACGAAGTCCATCTGGCCGGCGTCTGCACGTCCATCTGCGTCATGGAAACCACGTCGGACCTTCGCAATCGGGACATCCGGGCCATTGTCCATCGCGGCGCCGTGGCCGATTTCGACCCCAAGGCCCATGATTTCGCCCTGGAACGGATGGAAAAGATCCTGGGGGCGGAAATCGAAGACTGAGGTTTTCACGCCGGGCAGATCCCGCAGACACGGCAGACGTCGGGCCGGCAAAGGGGGCTGGCCCGCCCGTCCCTGGCCCGGGCGAATTCCGTTTCCATGTAGCCGGTTTCGAAGCCGTGATCAATGAAGTCCCAGGGCAGCATTCCGTCTCCCTCCATCGACCTGGTTACAAAATAATCCGGATTGAAAGTCACCCGCTTTTTGGCCTGAACCAGGCTATCACCGCCGGCCAGGGCCTCGATCAGGGCTGACCCCCGCCGGTCCGCCCTGGAGAGCAGGGCCTGGAGGTAGCCCCACTTTGGCACGTCGAAATTGACTCGGAGGCCCTTGACCCCGGACAGTCTTCCCCGAACCAGCCTGGCCCGTGCCTGGAGTTCCTTGACCTCGATCATGGGCTGCCGCTGGAAGGGTGTGAAGGCCTTGGGGACGAAACAGCTGATGCTCAGCGTGATCTGAGGCGTCAGGCTTCGGCCTCGGGCGCCGCGGACGAGCCGGTCCTTGATCTTTTTGACCAGGTCGGCCAGGGCCAGGAGGTCGTCCCGGGTCTCGGACGGCAGACCGATCATGAAATACAGTTTGAGCCGCTTGATTCCGGCCTCGGCCAGCATGGCGGTCCCGTCGAGTATCTGTGGTTCGGTCAGGTTCTTGTTGACAAAGGCCCGCAGTCGTTCCGAACCGGCCTCCGGGGCCACGGCCGCGCTTTTCAGACCGGATTCGATCAGGGCCTCGACCAGCCCGTGGGTCAGGGAGGCCAGACGGAGGGAGGAGATGGTCACTTGACGGCCCTGGCCGGTCAGTTCACGGACGATTCCTTCAATGTCCGGATGGTCGGCCGCGGCCGGACTGACCAGACCGATCCGGCCGGCCGGTCGCTGGTGTCGATCGAGGGCGGCCAGAATGTCCCGGCGATCAAAAAAACGTGGGGGCCGATATGCGAACCCGGCCAGGCAGAAGCGGCATCCCCGACCGCAGCCCCGACCGACCTCGACCAGTCCCGTGTCCGCGAACTCGGTCGCCGGGGTCAGAATCCGGGAGGCCAGAGGCCGGGCCTCTGCGTTTCGGACGCGGACGACCCGGATTCTTTCGGGCAGGTCGTTTCGATCGGGTCCAAAGGAAATGAGGCGGCCCTCCCGATCGAGGGCCGCCTCATAATTGCCGGGGGCGTAAGCCCCCGGCACCATCCGGGCCAGGTGCAAGATTCGTTCTGTTTTTGGGAGGGGTTCTGATCGAATCTCGCGCCAGGCCCGAAGCAGATCGGGCACGATCTCCTCTCCATCGCCGACCAGGATCAGGTCCAGGAAGTCGGCCATGGGCTCCGGATTGAGCCGCATGGTCACGCCGCCCGCCAGGATCAGCGGCCCGTCCTCGCCCCGATCGGCCCGACGCCACGGCATCCGGGCCAGGGACAGGATGCTTAGGACGCCCGGGTAATCGTTTTCATGGGACAGGGAAAAGGCCGCCAGTTCGAACCGGTCAAGCGTTTTTTGAGACTCGACCGACAGAAGCGGCGTCCCGGTCCGGGCGTGTTCGGCCGCCAGGTCCCGATCAGGCAGAAAGAACCGCTCGCAGACCACGTCCTGGTAGTCGTTGAACAGCCCGTAGATCGCCTGGAAGCCCAGATTGGACATCCCGGTGTGGTAGGTATTGGCGAAAGCCAGCCCCACCGGGATCTTTCCTCCCCAGTCCTTGACGACGGTCCCGGTTTCCTGGTCCAGGAAACGGCGATATCGAGCGACGATATTCCAGGACATGGCCGCACGGCCGTTTCTAATTCATGCCCGCGCGCAAGACTCAGTCGGCCTTGCGCCGCATAAAGGTCGGTTTCTCCAGATCTTCACCCTCGAAGATGAAGCTCTCGTACTTGTTGTTGTACTGGGGCGCCTCGAACCCCTGGAGCCGGTCCTGGGGGCGAGCCTCCTTCCGATTACGCGGCGACCGTTCCCAAACGTCGGGCCGGCGGGCCACCTCATCGAGATTGGCCAGGCGCAATGTCTTCTTCTCCTCCTCCAGCCGCTGCTTGGGCTCCTGCCCGATCCCGGTCGCAATGACCGTGATGCGCATGTTGTCTTCAAGGGTTTCATCCCAGGCCACACCGAAAATGATCATGTCGTCGTCCGACCCGGCCTCGTTCCGGATCAGGGTGCAGGCCTCGTCCACCTCTTCCAGGGTCACGTTGTTGTCCGAACTGGCGATGTTGATCAAAATTCCCGTGGCGCCCTTGATCGAAATGTCTTCCAGCAGCGGACTCGAAATGGCCTGCTGGGCGGCCTGGACGGCCCGGTCGGGCCCGGAGGCGATGCCGGTCCCCATCAGGGCCAGGCCCTTGTTGGACATGATCTTCTGAGCATCGCGGAAGTCCACGTTGATCAGGCCGGGCAGAAGAATCAGGTCGGATACGCCCTTGACCGCCTGGAGCAGCACGTCGTCGGCCAGCTTGAAGGCGTCCCGGATGGGGAAACCTCGGGGCGCCATGGCCAGCAGCCGATCGTTGGGAATGGTGATGATCGTGTCCGCGTACTCCTTGAGCAACTCGATTCCCGCCTCGGCGTGCATCAGCCGGCGTTTGCCCTCGAAATGGAAGGGCTTGGTGACCACGGCTACGGTCAGAGGCGGGTTTTCCAGTTCCTTGAGGCATTCGGCCACCACCGGCGCCCCGCCGGTGCCCGTGCCGCCTCCCATGCCGGCGGTGATGAAAACCATCTCCGCCTCGGCCAGGACCTCCTTGATCCGGTCCACGTCTTCAAGGGCGGCCTGTCGTCCGACCTCCGGATCGGCCCCGCAGCCCCGCCCCCGGGTCAGTTCCATGCCGAGCTGGAGCTTGATGCTCGCGTTCGATGCGCTCAGGTCCTGGAGATCGGTGTTGGCCGCCAGGAACCCCACGCCTTCGAGGCCCGAATGAATCATGTTGTTGATCGCGTTGCCGCCGGCCCCGCCGATCCCGATGACCATGATCCGGGCTGAACTCTGGTAGTCCACAAATTCGAATTCCATTTTTACCCCTCCCTTTTGTCAACGTTATCAAAGAAAGTCTTTGAACCATTTCCTCATGCGCGATGACACCCGGTTGAAGATGTTCTTCTGCCGGATGCGAAAAATCTTCTCCCCTTCCCCCTGTTCCTGTTTGACCCCGTACAGGACCAGCCCCACGGCCGTGGCAAACATGGGGCTGTTGATGACATCGGTCAATCCGCCCACGTCCATGGGATAGCCGCGGCGGACGGGGAGATCGAATATCTGTTCGGCTACCTCGGGCAGGCCTTCCAGCAGAGCGCCGCCCCCGGTGATGACCACCCCGGAGGTCACCTCCTCCTCGAAACCGGAACGGACCATTTCCCTCTGGATCAAGGCGAAAATCTCCTCGACCCTCGGTTCGAGAATCTCGCCCAGTATCTGGCGGGAAAGACTCCGGGGATGTCGGCTCCCCACGCTTTCCACCTCGATGACCTCGTCCGGATCGATCATGCTGGACATGCAGCAGCCGTAGTTTTTCTTGATGTCTTCCGCGTTTTTCATCGGGGTCCGCAAGCCATAGGCGATGTCCTTGGTCAGGTTGTATCCGCCCAGGGCCAGGACCGCGGTGTGTTTGATGCTGTTCTGGGAAAAGATGGCCAGGTCCGTGGTCCCGCCGCCGAAGTCGATCAGGGCCACGCCCAGGTCCCGTTCCTCGGGCGTGAGAACGGCTTCGGCCGAAGCGAGACATTCCAGGGCGATGTCGCAGACGTCCAAGCCGGCTCTGTGGGCGCAGCGGATGATGTTCTGGGCCGACGTCACCGCCCCGGTTACGATGTGGACCTTTGCCTCGAGCCGAACGCCGGCCATGCCCAGCGGGTCCACGATGCCGTCCTGGTCGTCCACGATGAATTCCTGTGGAATGGTGTGGATCACTTCCCTGTCCATGGGAATGGCCACGGCCCGGGCGGCCTCCATGACCCGCTCGATGTCAGCCGGCCCCACTTCCCGGTTCTTGACCGCGATGACTCCGTGACTGTTGAACCCCTTGATGTGGCCGCCGGCGATCCCCGCATAAACGCTGGATATTTCGCAACCGGCCATCAGTTCCGCCTCTTCGACGGCCCGTTTGATCGACTCGACCGTGCGTTCGATATTGACCACGACACCCTTGCGCAGGCCCACCGACGGATGCATGCCGATACCAACGACATCCAGGCCGGTCGATGTCACCTCGCCGACCACGCAACAGATTTTGGTGGTTCCGATGTCCAGGCCGACGATGAGTTGGTTGGCCATGGTTCAGAGACTCCTTTCCGAACTTAAGAATGTTGCGCCCTGGCCGAACATGGGCCTTTTTCCTAGCCCTCGGCGGTCCGGCGGACGATGACCCGGGGGCTGCATTCGAGATTGAAATAAGTCAGCCCGGCGTCCTGGCCTTTTATCTTGAGTTGGGCCAGGACACGGCCCAGCCGCTTGAGTTTGCCTTGGAAATCGCCAAAGCCGATTTTGACGCATACATCGTCCTCCCGGGTGAAAAGGCTCAGGCCCCGCACCGGGTCGAAATTGATCTCGGATATGTTCTCGACCCGGAAACGATCGTTCCGGCCGGCCAGGACCTGGAGCAAGGCGAACACCGACCTCATGTCCCGCTGCGTGAACCGTTCCCGCTCGATCAGGTCTTCCCTGGAAAAGCCGGTGATGATCGGAAGTTCCGGATTCTCTTTTACGCCGACCCTGCAGATGGCCCGTCCGTTCTCGTCCAGATAGTACAGTGTGCCCAGGTTGATCAAGGCCACTGTCCGACGCTCTCTGATATCGACAAGGACCGTTTCCGGAAATCGACGGGTCACGGTCACCCGTTCGATCCAGGGATGGGCTTCCAGGTGTTCCGCGCTCTCGGCCAGGCGCAAGGCCAGGATGTTGCTCGGCCGGTCCAGTCCGGTCCGCTCGAGCACCTCGGTCTGGCTGACCCGCTCCAGCCCGCTGACGATCACCTTACGCACCATGAACGTGGGCGAATGGAGCAGGTAGTGATAGGCAAAAACCAGCCCCGCCGAGAGCAGGCCCAGGGTGAACAACAGGAAAAAGCCGCTGAAAAGAATCTTGCCGGTGTGGAGGACGGCCCCGATCATCCGCCTCAGCCCGGTTCGGGCCGTCGACTTGGCCAGAGCCGCCCCGACATACCGATTTCCCCGGACAACGATCGTCTTTTTCTTTTGGGGCGGTTGCATCAGTTGGACCCCTTTTCCAATCCCCGGCCGATGATCCGGATTTCCGGCTCGAGTCGCACGCCGAAGCGGTTGTCGACTTCGGAGCGCACCTCTTCGATCAGTTTCATGACCTGGGCCGCCGTGGCCTTGCCCCGGTGGACGATAAAGTTGGCGTGTTCTTCCGCCACCCAGGCCGACCCGACACGCCGACCTTTCAGGCCGGCTGCGTCGATCAGGCGGCCGGCCGAGTCTCCGGCCGGATTCTTGAACACGCAACCCGCGCTTCTAAGGCCCCGAGGCTGGGTCGCGCTCCGCCGATCCAGGATATCCTTGACCCTTGCTTCGACGGCTTCCGGCGCGTCCGGAGTCAGGGCCAGAACCGCCCGGACGATGACGGCGCCTTCGGGGAGGTCCAGACGACGGTATTCCGCCCGGAGACGACCGCGTTCCCACTCTTCGGCCCGGCCGCCGGCCACAACCAGGGTCAGTCGGTCGACGGCCTGAATGATGGACCCGTCGCGGCCCCCGGCGTTCATGGCCAGGGCGCCGCCCACCCAGCCGGGAATACCGGCCAGAAACTCGACTCCGCTCAGGCCTTCCCGGCGCGCCAGGGTCAGGAGGGCCGCCGTGGCCGCGGATGCGCCGGCTTCGATATAAACCCGATCGTCGCGGCGTTCGAGAATCCTCAATCCGCTGAAGCCCTTGCCCAAACGCACGATCACCCCGGCAAAGCCGCCGTCACCGGCCAGCACATTGCTTCCTCCCCCAAGGATGAACCAGGACAGACGTCGTCCCCGGATATATTCGAGAATCCGGAGCAGTTCATCGACCGTTTCCGGTTCGACCAGCGCCTCGGCCGGTCCGCCCAGGCCGAAGGTCGTCATGGCGGCCAGGGGGACCTCGAAGCTGACTCGGTTGGGAGCCAAACCCATCAGTATGTCCTCAGTCTCTCGATCCACGCCTCAGAATCTCCAGGACGGATTCGCCCACCTGCCAGATGTTGCCCGCGCCCAGGGTCATCAGAACGTCTCCGGGCTGAAGCCGGGCCATCAGAATCGATACCAGCCGGTCATGATCGGCCTCGAACTCGATTTCGTGATGACCGTGCAGCCGGACCGATTCAGCCAGTGACCGGCCGGTTACGCCTTCGATCGGCTTTTCGCCGGCCGGATAAATATCGGTCAGAAACAGACTGTCGGCCTGGTTGAAGGCCGAACTGAACGAGTCGAACAGGGCCTGCGTCCGGCTGTATCGGTGCGGCTGGAAGACGACCACCAGCCGCCGGTCCGGATAACAGGATCGCAGGGCGGACAGCGTGGCCCGGATTTCCGTGGGATGATGCCCGTAGTCGTCGATGACGGTCACGCCTCCGGCTTCACCCTTGAGTTGCATACGACGGTGAATCCCACCCACCCGACTCAGGCCCTGGGCGGTTTCCTGGAAGGGGACGCCGATCTCCAGGGCCACGCCGACGGCGGCCAGAGAATTGAGCACGTTGTGCCGGCCCGGCAGGCTCAGGTCGATGCTCCCGAGATGCTCGCCCTTGAAGACCAGTCCGTACCGGCTTCCCCAGCCGCGTTCCTCCAGGTCCACGGCCCGGATGTCGGCCTGCGTGGAAAAGCCGTAGGTCAGATGGCGCTTGCGGATGGCGGGAATCAGGCTTTGGACGTTGGGGTCCTCGAGACAGATGAAGGCCGCGCCATAGAAGGGCACCCGGTTGATGAAGGTCAGAAAGGTCTCCTTGAGGTGATCCAGGTCCCGGTAGTAGTCCAGATGTTCGAGGTCGATATTGGTCACCACGGCCCAGGTCGGGGAAAGCATGAGAAAGGACCCGTCGCTCTCGTCCGCTTCGGCCACCAGCAGATCGCCCTCGCCCAGACGGGCGTTCGAACCGATAATGTCCAGCTTGCCTCCGATGACCAGAGTCGGGTCCATCCCGGCCCCGGCCATGATCGTGCCGATCAGCGAGGTGGTCGTGGTCTTGCCATGGGAGCCGGCCACGGCCACGGAGTACTTGAGCCTCATCAACTCGGCCAACATTTCGGCCCGGGGAATGACCGGGATGAATTCCCGCCGCGCGGTCTGGACCTCGACGTTGTCCGGCCGGACGGCCGAAGAGACGACCACCACCTCGGCCTCGGCCACGTTTTCCGGAGCGTGGCCGATGCTCACCCGGGCTCCCAGGACGATGAGACGCCGCAACGTCTCGGAGTCCTTGAGATCGGAGCCGCTGACGCGGTGCCCCAGATTGAGCAGGACCTCGGCGATACCGCTCATTCCGATCCCGCCGATGCCCACGAAATGGATATGTCGCTTCTTGCGATACATGGCTTATGCAGCCGCCTCCAGAAAGGTCAGACAGTGGTCCCGGATTTCACGGGCTGCCGCGGGGCGCGCGGTATTTCGGGCGGCCTTGGCCATATCGACCAGCCCGCTCAGGTCGTTCATCAGCTCCGCCAGGACCCCGGCCAGGGTATCGGCGGTCAAGTCGCGCTGGAGGATGATCCGGGCCGCCCCCACATCGGCCAGCGACCGCGCGTTGATTTCCTGGTGGTTGCTGGCCGCGGTGGGCAACGGGACGAATACGGCCGGCAGCCCCATGGCCGCCACTTCGGCCACGGTCAGGGCGCCGGCCCGGCCGAGGACCAGGTCGGCGGCCTGGTAAACCCGGCCCATGTCCTGGATGAACGGGGCGACTTCGGCCCGTAGCCCGATCCGCTCGTACGCGGACCGGACCTCTTCGTAGTCCGGCTCTCCGGTCTGATGGATCAGTCGCAGTCCGGGGAACCGGCTGACCAGGAGGCTGACGGCGCCGACCGCCGCCCGGTTGACCGCCCTGGCACCCTGGCTGCCCCCCACGACGAGCAGTGTCAAGCTGCCTTCCGAACGGACCGGCCGCTCGACATCGGCCGCCGCGGCGATCTCTGCCCGGATCGGGTTCCCCGTCAGGCGGACCTTGTCTTGCGGAAAGAAGCTCCGGGATGATTCGAAGCTGATAAAGACCAGGTCCACCAGCCGGCCCAGAATCCGGTTGGTCATGCCGGGCACGGAATTCTGCTCGTGAATGGCCGTGGGACGCCCCATCAGCCTGGCCGCCAGCCCGACCGGACCGGAGGAGTAGCCGCCCACGCCAAAGACCATCGAGGGATTGAAACGCTTGATGATGCCCATGGACTGGAACAGCCCCACCGGAACGGAAGCCAGAGACCGGATTCGGCCCCGGATGCCCTTGCCTTTGAATCCAGCCGCCGTAATCCGGACGGCAGACAGTCCCCTGGCGCCCAGAACCTCGGCCTCGACCGGCCGGCCCGTCCCCACAAACAACACTTCGGTTTTGGGGTCGCCTCGCATGAATTCCTCGGCCACGGCAATGCCGGGAAAAAGATGTCCACCCGTGCCGCCGCCGGCTATCAGCAGACGGGTCATGACCGGGGCCTCTCCTGGGCGGCCACGTTCATGATCATGCCCAGGGCGGCGAAGTTGACCAGCATGGCCGAACCGCCATAACTGAAGAAAGGCAGGGCCAGACCTTTGGTCGGAACCAGCCCCACGACCACGGCCATGTTCAGAAACGCCTGCAGTCCGATGATCATGGTCATGCCCAAGGCCAGATACGTACCTTCCAGTTCATACGCGTCCAGGGCCACGGCAATACCCCGCCAGACAAGGACCAGAAACAGGAAGGCCACGAAGGCCACGCCCACCAGCCCCAGTTCCTCGCCAATCACCGAAAAAATGAAGTCGGTATGACATTCCGGCAGAAAAAAGAGTTTCTGGCGTCCACCGCCCGGTCCCAGACCGGTCAGCCCGCCCGAGGCAAAGGCCAGGAAGCTGTGGATGATGTGATAGCCGGTGTCCAGGGGGTCGTCCCAGGGCCGGGTGAAGGCCAGGATGCGCCGGATGCGGTACGGATACCGTACGATCAGAAAATAGACGGCCGGGGCGGCCAGCAGGGCCAGACCGAACAGATGCGTCATCCTGGCCCCACCCACGAAAAACAGAATCAAGGCCAGCAGGCAGAGAATGGCCGCCGTGCCCAGGTCCGGTTCGGCCAGGATCATGACGACCATCAGTCCGAGCACGATCAGATGGGGCAGGAGCCCCCCGGTAAAAGAGCGTATACCCTGGGGCCTGGCCGCCAGAAAAAAGGCCAGATGCAGAACCAGGGCCACCTTGGCCGCCTCGGAGGGCTGAAAGGTGACCGGCCCGACCCGGAGCCAGCGGGAGGCGCCACCGGCCTTGGCGGACAGGCCCGGAACGAGAACCAGGGCCAGGGCCACCACGGTCATCAGCAGGATGACCGGTGAGAGCCGGGTAAAGAACTGATAGGGGATGTTCTTTATCAGGAGCATCACCCCCAGGCCGGCCAGCACGTAGATGGTTTGGGGCCGCAGAAAGTAGTAGGCGTCTCCGAACCGCTTTTCCGCCATGATGGAACTGGCACTGAAGAGCATGACCAGCCCCAGACCCGTCAGGCACAGGGCGGACAGGAGCAGGATGTAGTCCCAGTTCTGTTTCTTGACGGCCTCGGGCATCAGGGGGCGACCTCCCGGACCAGCGCGGCGAAGACCCGGCCGCGTTCGGCATAGTCCTTGAACATGTCGAAGCTGGCGCAGGCCGGTGAAAGCAGGACCACGTCGCCCGGCCGGGCCCCTTCCCGGGACCGGACCACGGCCTCGCGCATGTCATCGGCCAGGACCGTTTCCGTCTGCCCGGCCAAAGCGGCCGCTATTTTTTCCCGGGCCTGTCCGATGAGGACGAGGCGCTTGACCTTGCTTTGGACCAGCGGGGCCAGGGCACGGAAGTCGCCGGCCTTGTCCAGGCCGCCGGCAATCAGAATGACTGGACCATCGAATCCTTCGAGGGACTTCATGACCGCGCCCACGTTGGTCCCTTTTGAATCGTCGTACCAACGCACGCCGTTGAATTCGCCCACCAGTTCGACCCGGTGCGGAAGGCCCTTGAAAGCGGTCGCGGCCCGGCATGCGGTTTCCAGGTCCACCCCCGCGGCCCGGGCCGCCAGCAGGGCGGCCATGACGTTTTCATGGTTGTGGGCCCCGGTCAGGGCCAGGTCCGCAAGGGCCAAGTCGCCCAGCATCCGCCCTTCCTCGGACAGGACGATGCGTCCGCCTTCGAGGAAGGCCCCGGTCTCGACCCTTTTGAGGCGGGAGAAGCCAAGCGGGGCCGCAGGGCACCGGACCGCTTCCAGGACCGGATCATCCACGTTGAACACGGCCTTGTCCCTCGGTCCCTGTCGGGCCAGCAAGCGAAGTTTGGAAGCGACGTATGCCTCGAAATCCGGATATCGGTCCAGATGATCCGGCGTCACGTTCAAGATGACCCCGACATCGGGGCGCAGGGTTTCGGCCGTGTCCAGTTGAAAACTGGAAACCTCGACCACGACCGCGTCGGGCGTCTCCCGGCCGTCGAGCACTCCGATCAAAGGATTGCCGATGTTGCCGCCGACGAAGACCCGGCGTCCCGAAGCCCGCAGGATGTCGCCGATCAGGCTGGTCGTGGTCGTTTTGCCGTTGGTCCCGGTCACGGCGATCATGGGTATGGTCAGGTATCGGGAGGCCAGTTCCATCTCCCCCGTGATCGGCACGCCCTGGTCGCGGGCTCTTTGCATGGGAGCAATGTTCAGCGGCACGCCCGGGCTGACCACGATCAGGTCGGCCTCGGTGAAGCTTGCCTCCCGATGGCCCCCGAGTTCGAGACGGACCCCTCGTTCGGCCAGGGTGGAGACCGCCTGGCCCAGGTCCTCGGCGGAACGCATGTCGGTCACGGTGACCCGGGCCCCCCGCCCCTGGAGGAACTCGGCCGCGGCCAGTCCGGTCCGGGCCAGTCCCACGACCAGGACCCGCCGTCCGGCGACATCCGGCCCTCCGGCGCGCGTCTGGTCCGGGGTCGTGGCGAGGCGATCGGGGCTCATGTCCAAATCCATGCGTCCTCTACCTTAGTTTGAGCGTGCTCAGGGCGATCAGGCTCAGCACGGCCGCGATGATCCAGAACCGGACGATGACCTTGGGTTCCGGCCAGCCCTTGAGTTCGAAATGGTGATGAAGCGGGGCCATGCGGAAAATGCGTCTGCCGCCCGTGGCCTTGAAAAAGCCGACCTGCATGATGACCGAGACCGCTTCGAGGACGAAGATGCCGCCGATCAGGATGAGCAGGAGTTCGTGCTTGATGAGTATGGCCACGGTGCCCAGCACGGCGCCCAGGGGCAGTGAACCGACGTCGCCCATAAATATCTGGGCCGGGTACGCGTTGAACCACAGGAAGCCGATGCCGGCGCCGACCAGGGCCCCGCAGACGACCGTCGTTTCCCCCGCGCCGGCCACGTAAGGAATCTGCAGGTAGGCCGCGAGTCGGGAATGTCCCACCAGGTAGCACAGCAGGAGATAGGTGGCTATGGCGAACAGGTACGGTCCGATGGCCAGCCCGTCGAGTCCGTCGGTCAGGTTGACCGCGTTGGACGTGGCGACAATGACCACCATCATCACCAGGATGTAGGCCGCACCGAGTTCGATGTGCACACCCTTGAAAAACGGTACCGAGAGGCGGGTGCCGTAGTCCGGGCAGGCGTACAGAAATATCGAGGCCGCGCCGGCCACGGCGATCTGGAGCAGAATCTTGGCCCGGCCGGACAGTCCCTTGTTGTGACGGCGCTTGATCTTCAAATAGTCGTCGGCGAAACCGATCAGTCCGAAGCCCACGCCCACGAACAGGACGATCCAGACGAATACGTTTCGCAGATCGCACCAGAGGAGGACCGAAGCGAAGACCGAGAACAGAATGAATCCGCCACCCATGGTCGGGGTGCCGGCCTTGGCGTGATGCGAAGCCGGGCCGTCCTCCCGGATGTACTGACGAATCTGGAACTGCTTGACCTTGCGAATAAACCAGGGCGCCACGATGAAGCTGATGACCATGGCCGTCAGAACGGCGTAGATGGTCCTGAACGTGATGTAACGGAAAACGTTGAAAACCGGAAACACCGCATGCAAGGGATAGAGGAGATGGTACAGCATCAGGCCCCTTCTTTCAGGCAGTCGATCACGGTTTCCATTTTCATGCCCCTGGAGCCCTTGACCAGGACCCGGTCCAGGGGTCGAATATGCGTCTTGAGCCAGGTCCCGGCCTGGTCCGCCTTTCGGAAATGCACGACCCGCCCATCGAGGCCCGCGGCTTCCGCGCCGCCGGCCGCGTACCTGGCCCGAGGCCCCACGGCCACCAGCAGGTCCAGGCCCAGTTCCGCGGCGTACCGGCCCAGGTCTTCATGCCGAGAGCGGCTGTTCCGTCCCAGTTCGAGCATATCCCCCAGCACGGCCAAAGCCCGGCCTCGGCCCTTGAGGCCGGCCAGGACTTCGAGAGCGGCCCGGGTCGAGGCCGGGTTGGCATTGTAAGTGTCATCCAGGACATAGACCGGACCGGCGAGCTTTTTTATTTCGAGCCGGCCCGGCGCGGGTTTAACGGCTTCGAGACCGGCCCGAATGTCGGCCGGAGTCATTTCGAAGGCCACCGCGGCCGCGGCCGCGGCCAAGGCGTTGAAGGCGTTGTGTCGGCCCAAAAGCGGCAGTCGGACCTCGGCCCGGCCGGCCGGCATGACGAGTTCGAACCGCACCCCCTGGAGGCCCCTCGAACGCAGTCCCCGGAGCCGGACCCGGGCCTCATCTACCGACCCGAAGGTGAGGCGGGGACCGGCAACCGTTTCGGCCGCCTTGACCACGTGGGCGTCGTCCAGATTGACCACGGCCACGGCCCTTGACGCCAGACCGGCGAACAACTCGCCCTTGGCCCGGGCCACCCCTTCGATCCCGCCCACGCCACCGATATGGGCGGGGCCGACATTGGTGATCAATCCCATGTCCGGGGCCGCGATCTCGGTCAGGCGTGCGATTTCTCCAAACTGGTTCATGCCCATTTCCAGCACGGCCGCTTCATGTTCGTCCCGAAGCCGGAACAGAGTCAAGGGCAGGCCGATCAGATTGTTGAAGTTGCCTTCCGTGGCCAGCGTCTTGAATTTTCGTCCCAAAATGCTTTTCAGCATTTCCTTGGTCGTGGTCTTGCCGTTGGAACCGGTCACGGCCGCCACCTTGAGCGGGTGGCGTCGCCGGAGGTACCCGGCCAGGTCGCCTAGGGCCCTCGTGGTATCCTCGACCCGGAGACAGGGGCCTTTGCGGCAGGTTCCGACGTCTTCGCTGATCACGGCCGCCGAGGCGCCCCGGTCGAAGGCGTCCTTCAGGAATCGGTGGCCGTCCATCCGTTCGCCGCGCAAGGCAAAGAACAACTCGCCGGGCCCGACGGTCCGGGAATCCGTGGATACGCCGGACAGCGCGACCATCGAAAAGCCCGCCCGGTTCCGGGCCCCGACGGCCCGGGCCGCTTCGGACAGGTTCAGCGACAACGGGGTCAAAACTTTCCTTCCCTTCGCAAGGCCAGGGCGGCCTCTTCCCGGTCGTCGAAGTGGATTTTTTCGTGTCCTAGAATTTGATAGTCCTCGTGTCCCTTGCCCGCGATGACCAGGATGTCCCCTTCGGCCATGACCCGGCAGGCCAGCCCGATCGCCTCGCGCCGATCCGGAAGAACCACATACGACCCGGACCGGAAATCACCGTTGAGCCGCTCCGGGTCCAAGCGGACCGCCCGGGGCGAAATCATTCCGGCCTCGACCTGGTCGATGATGGACAGCGGATATTCGGTCCTGGGATTGTCGCTGGTGACAATGGCCAGGTCGGAAAGGCCGCCGGCCACCTTGCCCATCCTGGGCCGCTTGCCCCGATCCCGATCGCCGCCGCAGCCGAAAATCGTGATCAGGCGCCGGGGCCCCAGGGCTCTAACCGCCTCCAGCACCCTCGACAGGGCGTCTTCGGTATGGGCATAGTCCACGAGAACCAGAAAACCGTCATTTTCACCCACGCGTTCGAGGCGGCCCGGCACGGACGGCGCTTCAAGCCCCCGGGCGATGGATTCGGCATCCAGGTCCAGCACGAGCCCCACGCCGGCCGCGGCCAGGAAATTATAGAGATTGAGTCCTCCTAGCAAACGGGATCGGATTTCGACATCTCCCCTCGGGGTCCGGAAACACGCCTGCAGGCCGCTCCGGTCGCTCCGAATGTGATCCGCCGACAGGTCGGCCGGGCCCCGCAGGGAAAAGGTCACCGCCCGGCGGCCCAGGTCACGGGCCAGACGGCGCCCGTATTCGTCGTCCACGTTGACCACGGCCTTCGGCCCGTCCGGCAAACGCCCCCCGGTCAGGTGTTCGAAGAAAAGACGCCGCTTCGCCTCGAAGTAGGCCTCCAGGTCTCGGTGATAGTCCAGGTGGTCCCGAGAGAGGTTGGTGAAGACGGCCACGTCGAATTCACAGCCGGCGACCCGGGACAGATCGAGGGCGTGGGAGGAGACTTCCATGACCAGATGCTCGACGCCCTGGTCCAGCATCTCCTTCATGGTCCGCTGAAGGTCCGGGGCTTCGGGCGTGGTCATGCTCGCCGGGAAGCTCCGTCCGGCGAAGCGGAGACTGACGGTGCCCAGAACGCCGGGCGGACGGCCCGCCAGGTTCAGCATGGATTCGATCAGGTACGTCGTGGTGGTCTTTCCATTGGTGCCGGTTATGCCGACCAGGGTCATTCGCCGGGAAGGGTGGCCATACACGGTGGCCGCGGCCAGGGCCATGGCCGACCGAACGTCGGAAACCCGGAGGACGGGTACGCCCGGATCGCAATCCAGGGCGGCGTCCGTCATGACCGCGACGGCTCCTGCTTCCACGGCCTGAGATACAAAGCGGCGTCCGTCGGAGGCAAACCCTTGAACAGCGGCAAAGAGCGAACCGCGGACCACGGCCCTGGAATCATGGGTCACGGACGTCACTTCCGACAGCCCGCTTCCAGGTGGATATGTCAGGTCCAGGGCGTTCATAAGGTCCTCGAGTTTCATGTCAGTGCTCGAACCGGACGTGGCAGACCTGTTCCGGTTGGATCGGCTTGCCCGGGTCCGGGCTCTGCCATACGGCCCGGCCGCTACCGGTAAAGTTCAGGTGCAGCTCGTATTCGGCCAACAGGTCCAGACAACGCCGCATGGAAAGCCCCTGCAGATTGGGCATGGTCCCGGGGGCGTATCGGGAAGTCGTCTCCGGTTCCGCCCCGGCCGACCCCTGAACGCTCCGGACCGGATGCGCGCTGACCGTTGCCGCCGCCTGAACGATCAGCGGCCGGCCGTCGGGCTCGACCGTGCGAATCGACGGCGGTTGTTGAACCGGGGGTACGTTCAGCACGGCCAGGGCCTGCATGGCGATTTCCCTGAAGACCGGGGCGGCCACCACGCCACCGTAGATGTCCGGCCAGGGCTCGTCGATGACCACGAGGATGGTGAGTTGAGGGTCGTTGTAAGGCACGAACCCGACGAACAGGCCCAGGTATTTCCGGTTCGAATAGGCTCGCGTCGCCGGGTCCAGCTTCTGGGCGGTGCCGGTCTTTCCCGCCGCCGGATAAGCGGCCGATTCAGCCCGGGAACCGGTCCCCCCCTCACAGACGACTTGGCGGAGCATCGAGCGGACCGCCCGGGCCGTCTGGACGGACACGGCCTGACGGATGACCTGGGGCTCGGTCGCCTTGACCGTCCGTCCCGAGCTGTCCGTGATCTTGGAAACAATGTACGGACGCATGAGCAGTCCGCCATTGGCGATGGCCGACATGGCCATGGCCAACTGGATGGCCGTCACGGAAACACCCTGACCGAAAGCGACGTTGGCCGCGTCCACTGGCCGCCATTTCTTCCAGGGCCTCAGCAGGCCGGCCGACTCGGCGGGCAGATCGATGCCGGTCCGGCTTCCGAACCCGAACCGCCTCAGATACCGGTGCAGTTCGGCCGGACCGAGCAGGTCGCCGATCTTGAGCGCTCCGATGTTCGAGGAATACTGAATGACCTTGTCGACGGTCAGCCAGCCATATTTATGATGGTCGTTGATCTCGCTCCGGCCGATCATGTAAGAACCGTTTTCGCAAAAAATCCGGGTCGTCGGCTCGACCACCCGCTGTTCCAGTGCGGCTGCGACCACAAAGATTTTGAAGGTCGAGCCCGGATCAAAGGCGTCGGTCAGGATTCGATTCCGCCTCTCCCCGGCGGTGTATCGCGCGAACACATTGGGGTTGTAGTTCGGCACCATGGCCGAGGCCAGAACTTCACCGGTCTGGGGCCTGACGACCAGGGCCATGCCCCGGCGGGCCTTGTGTTTTTCCACGGCCTGGGCCAGGGCCTTTTCCGCGATGTACTGGATTCGCCGGTCCAGGGTCAGATGAACGCTGTGGCCGCGGGTGTCTCGAGGGTCCGGGGAGGCCTGATCGAGAAAGACGCGGCCCAGGGCGTCCCTTTTGACCCGCCGATAATCCGCTTCCCCCCGCAAGTATTCGTCGTAAGCCATTTCCAGGCCCTCGAGTCCTTTGGGGTCCACCCCGACGAACCCCAGGATGTGGGCGGCCAGGTCCTTATTGGGATAAAATCGTTTGTTTTCACTAAGAAAATGAATACCCTGGAGATTCAGGGACTCGACCCGGGTCACCTCCTCCGGACTGATCTGACGCTTAACCCAGGCAAACTCGCTTCGGCCGGCCAAGTGCTCGGCCAGGGAAGCCGTGTCCAGGTTCAAAACCTTGGCCAGTCGAGCCGCCGTCTTTTTCGGCTCTTCGATCTTGACCGGTTCGGCGAAAACGGAGTCCGCTTCCAGGCTGACCGCCAGCTTTTCACCCGTCCGGTCGAATATGTCTCCCCGGACGGAATTGAGTTTGACGACCCGATGGGACTCCTTTTCCGCAATCTCGGCCAGACGGTCCCGCTCCAGGACCTGAAACTGAAAGGCCCGGAGAACCACAGCCGCCCAAATCAAAATAAAAACGCCAAAAACCAGCGTAATTCTGAAGCGGGTCCATTTGGCCTCAAAACCCTTCATTCGATAACCTGAACCTGGTCCGGCCGGGGCGCGATCAGCCCCAGTTCCTCCTTGGCCACCCGCTCCAGCCTGTCCAGGGAAGTCAGGTTGGCCAATTCAAGTTTCAGTTTTCGGTTAAGGTCCACCAGTTCGGAACGTTCCCGTTGGAGACGCGCGATTTCATAGCCCATCTGGACGCCGTTGTAGTTGGACCAGACAAAGAACAGGGCGAAGGCAATGAAAAGACTGGCCGCGGAAAAGGCCATGAAAAACCGGTGGCCCTGGGCCCAATAAGAGGCTTTGGACTTGCGATTGCCCTTTCGAACCGTCAGGTAGGTTGCTCTGAGTCGATTCGTTTGCACCATTGGCATCCCGTGTCTCCTCAACCGATTCGATATCCGGCCCTAAGTTTTGCGCTACGGGATCGCGGATTCTCGGCCGTCTCCTCCGGAGTCGGCGTTAAAGGCTTTTTATATATGGCTTTCAAGGCCGGGCCCTCCATGGTCTCAGGTTCCCGTCTCGCCGCCGGAACCATGGCCCGCTTGACCAGACGATCCTCGAGCGAATGAAAGCTGATGAACACAGCCCGCCCCCGGGGTCCCAGCAGCGAAGGGATTTGAGCAAGCGCCCGTTGCAGATGATCCAGCTCCCCGTTGACGGCCAGTCTCAAGGCCTGAAAGGTGCGGGTGGCCGGATCGATACGCGGCGGTCTGCCGGGCCGGCTCAAAGCACGCCGGACAACGTCGGCCAGTTGGGCCGTAGTCGCCAGGGGCCTCGAACGAACAATGGCCCGGGCCACCCTCCGGGAACCCCTTTCCTCACCCAGTTCGAAAATCAGGTTGGCCAGCTCCTTTTCAGGCATCCGGTTGACCAGAACGGAAGCCGGCTGCCCGGTATCGGGGTCCATGCGCATGTCCAGAGGCTCGTCCCGCTGAAAGGAAAACCCCCGTCCCGAGGCGTCGAGCTGAAACGAACTGAGGCCCAGGTCCAACAACACGCCATCCACCGCCTGCCAACCCAGCTCAGCCATGACAGCATCCAGATTGGAAAAATTGGCCCGACGCAGAATCAGAGCGGACGCGGCCGGGGCCAAAGTCTCCTCCAGGCGACCAATAGCCACGGGGTCCCGGTCCAGACCCAAAAGCGCACCGGAAGCACCGATCCGATCCAGGATCGCCCGAGCATGGCCGCCGCCGCCAATCGTCCCGTCCACATACCGGCCTCCGGGCCGGGGCGCCAGGGCGCTTACGGCCTCCTCCAACATGACCGGCCGGTGATGATACTCCATACCTCATTAGAAACGGATATTTTGATCATCCAATAGTTCAAGGGCCTTGTCCCGGGTGGCCTGGTTCTCGTAATAGGCCTCCCAAGCAGCCCGGTCCCAGATTTCAAACTTGCCCAGTGCGCCCACGACCATGACCTCCCGATTCAGCCCCACCTCCTGCCGAAGCTGGAGCGGAATCAGGACCCGGCCCATCTTGTCCATGGCGCAGTCCTGGGCCGGTGAAATAAAGTGGCGGATAAAGTTGTCCTTGGCCAGCCCGGCCGGCAGGTTGTCTACCTGCTCCTCGGTCTCCAGCCAGCGGTCCATCGGAAAAGTGACCAGGCACTCGTGATTGATTCCCTTGGTGATGACCAGCCGATCGTCGTTCTTCTCCCGCAGCACATCCCGAAAACGGTTGGGGATCGACAGCCTGCCCTTGGCGTCGATGTTGTGTGCGAATGTTCCTCTGAATCGAAGCATATGACCCTTTGTTCAAGACCGGGTTTTAAAGACACCTCTATCCACATTTACCCACTTTTTCCCACTATACTTGGTGCAATTCCCACTGTCAAGGGAAAAATCCAGGAACTCTTGGAAATTTTTATCGATTTCCGGCCAGCCCCACAACAATATATTGTTATCTTGTTTTTTGGACACACCATATAGTGTATTTCGAATCTGTGGTAAAAAGTGGGAATCATGCCAGACAAGTCGTGGCTCCCCCACATCGCCCCTCGGAACACCAGGCCGGATCGGATGATTCAGCCGTTCCGGGTCCATGGGCGCCGGAACCGGCGGACCGGGCCGGCATATTACCATGCCATGATCCTGGATCGAAAATGAGCCGGGCCTGGCCCGGCCAAAGGGGCTTACAATTCGGCCGATCGTTTCCCGGTTTCCAGGGCGAAATATATCCGGTTTGGAATTCGCACGGGTTTTGATCCGGGTCCGTGCGCAACCTGATGTATCCATGGGGTTGAAATCCCGCCCGGAAGGACTCGCGCCTCCTTTGCAACCCCTTCGCTTGACCCTTCATGTTTGAGCGTCCGGTGCGCTTCAGCAATAATGGGTGAAAATTTTTATTGAGTGTTGGTGGTGGTTCCCGGGGGAGTGTGAAATAATTTTTCGTAAAGTCGTTTTGAGGGGGACGGGAGCCGGGTATCCGGTAACTAATTGAAA